>Ga0207718_100599_pt1 | contig 28665 bp, 26 predicted proteins | sample A23M2SouthBayCA_FD_187749 | JGI IMG/M metagenome (GOLD analysis project Ga0207718, IMG submission 187749) | Aerobic enrichment media microbial communities from Eden Landing Ponds, California, USA - A23 M2 (SPAdes) | ecosystem: Environmental > Aquatic > Marine > Unclassified | place: Emeryville... | reverse complement strand
GGCGGGCGTCGACGACGTCTTCGTTCCCGGCGGCGACCGCGAGGAGCCCGCCGGCGAGTTCGAGTCCGCGTACGAACTCATCGTCGCGCTGGAGGAGCTGGGCTACGACTTCGCGGACGTGGGCATCACGGGGTATCCCGAGGGACACGACTTCCTCTCGGAACAGACTCTGCAAGAAGCGATGGAGCAGAAAGCGCCCCACGCGACATACATCGTCACACAGCTCTGTTTCGACCCCGAGGCGGTGGTCGCGTGGGTCGAGACGATCCGCGAGCGCGGGGTGGACCTCCCCGTCGAGGTCGGCATCCCCGGCGTGATGAAATACCAGAAGCTGATCGGCATCTCCCAGAAAGTCGGCGTGGGTGACTCGGTACGCTTCCTGCAGAAGACGACGGGCGTCCTCGGGTTCGTCCGCCAGCTCGTCGGTTCGCGCGGGAAGTACCAGCCCGACGAACTGATCGACGGGCTCGCGCCCTACGCGACCGACCCGGAGTACGGCATCCGCGGCGTCCACGTCTACACGATGAACCAGGTACCCGACGCCGAGGAGTGGCGCCGGAATCGACTGGACGGCAGGTAGTACCGAGATGGCCAGCACGACCGAGTCGAACACGACCGGGACACCATGAACTGGGACCGATTCCTCGAACTCCTGCCCCATTATTTCGCGAACATGGTGCTCGTCGTCCTGGCGATCACTGCCCTGCGCCGGTTCGCTGGCAACATGGGATTCGTGGTCGAACTCGTCGTCGTGGTCGCCGTGGTGCTGGCCTACCCGATGATCGTCCGTGGGCTCGGCGTCGCACCCAGCGCGTGGGAGGACCCCGAGACCGAGCGCGAGTGACCGAACGCTGGTGGCGCCGAGTGCGAGTGGCGGAACCCCGGTGATGCCGGGCGCCGGGTTGCTTCGACGACCCAGCAGTCAGTACTCCAGTGTGGTCTCCCGCTGGTCGTCTTCGACGAGGCGGTCGACACGCAATGTGTAGTCACAGGACGGACAGGCCCTGTCACTCGGGGACACCTGCGAGCCACAGTCGTCACAGAAGACAGCACCCTTTCGAGTCGTCACACGATACTCCGTTTCCGTCTCGCCGTCGTATCGCCCGCTCTCGCCCGCTTCGGTGTTCTCGTCGACGGAGACTCCGGCCAGGTGAAAGGCCGAGCGCGCGTCCCGGACGTCGTCGTCCGTCAGAAGCGTCATCGTCCGCTCGGTCTCACCGGTTTCGAACAGCCGCATCTGGTCGTCGCTCCGATACGTCTTGATACCGACACCGTCCGGCGGGCGGAGGAGTGAGCCGGCGTCGAACCGGACTTTCAGTTCCCGTTCGTCGGTGTCGAGAGTGACGCCGGAGACGTTCGAGCGGGGGATCTCCGTCTCACGGGTGTACTGGCGCCACATCGACGCGATGTGGATCGCGGACATCGTGAGCACGAACGCAAGCATACCGGCTGGGTAAGTATCCCACGCTTCGGCGAGGCGAAACAGAATGAACGGCGGTACTAGCAGGATCGCGGCGAGTCTCAACGCCGCCCTGACCCGGCCCCAGCGCTTCCCGTGGCGCCAGCGCGAAAGCTGACGCCGGACGTGCGCACGGGGTTCCTCGTTGATCCGGATGGCGTCACCGTCGACCGTGACCTCGCCGACGGTCGTCCGGAACGACCCACCGTGTCCGCCCATACATCAATCACAGAACAGGATGTGAAAAAAGTGCGTCTACCCCCCACTCGCCCGTTCGAGGATCACGTCCCGTGCCTTCCGGGCGTCGGAGCGCTTCGACCGCGGGAAGTAGAGTGTGTTCTCGTCGACCGGGTGACTGAGAAAGCCCGCCTCGGCGGGTTCGAGACCGACCTGTTCGATCTGGATATGCCCGGTCAGCCACCCACCGGAGTACGCGACGCCGCTGATCTCGTCCATCGGGATGGTTGTGTCCTCGTGGATCGAGGCCGAGGACCGCTCGATTTCCACGCGGTCCTCGTAGACCGACAGTGTCCCGCCCTGGAGCGAACACGAAACGAGCGGTTCGTCCACCTCGTCTGTCGACTCGACCCCCATGTGTGTGACTGACACGCCAGTCCGCGAAAAACCCAGGGGTCGACCACCCGTCACACCACCCAGATACTGCTCGCGTTCGCGAGAACCGACGGCCGAACCACAACACATACGAATTCATGAATGTAGTGGTTTGTTTGTGGATGTATCTCCCGAGGAGAGTAGTCCCATCGAAATCCACGAACCTGCCACATAGCCTTCGAAAACCCATTTTCAGCCGATTCCGAACCGTCCCGGTCGAGGAGAGTTGTTCCGTCGAGAGAAAGTGACACCTCTCTTTTATGGGGGTGGGCGAGCGATACGAGATAGCGATGTCGGACAATCAACCACCGGAGTCCAGACCCGAGCACCCGAACTACCCGAGCGTCGACCAGTCCGACCGCGTCCTGCCGCGGAACCTGCGCCAGACCGGCGACCCGGGTATCGAGATGCTCGTCTCGACGCGCGTGCGCAAATCGCCCTTCTTCCACAAGTCGTTCAACGAGGAGGGGGCCTGGCGCTGTACCGTCTACAACCGACTCTATCACCCCCGTGGACTCGTCGAACCCGAGGACGGCGGTGCGATGGCCGAGTACGAAGCGCTGACCGAGAGCGTCACGCTCTGGGACGTCGCCGTCGAGCGCCAGATCCGCGTGAAAGGCCCCGACGCCGAGGCGCTCACGAACTACGTCATCACGCGCGACGCCACCGAGATCGACACGATGGCCGGCAAGTACGTCATCCTCTGTAACGAGGACGGGGGCATTTTGAACGACCCCATCCTCCTGCGCGTCGCCGACGACGAGTTCTGGTTCTCCATCTCGGACTCGACGCTCATGCAGTGGCTCCAGGGCGTGAACGTCGGCATGGACTTCGACGTCGAGATCGACGAGATCGACGTCGCGCCCATGCAGATCCAGGGCCCACTCTCCGAGGACGTCATGGTCGAAGTCGTCGGCGAGGAAGTCAGCGACATCCCCTACTACGGGCTGATGGAAGCCGAAATCGACGGCTGTGACGTCCTCGTGAGCCAGACGGGCTTCTCCGGCGAGGCGGGCTTCGAGATCTACGTCAAAGAAGCGTCGAAGTACGCCGAGCGCGTGTGGGACCCGGTCCTCGATTCGGTCAAAGAGCACGGCGGAATGCAGATCGCGCCGGGCCACCACCGCCGTATCGCCGCCGGTATCATGTCCTGGGGCCAGGACATGGACCACGAGACCTCCCCCTTCCAGGTGAACCTGGCCTATCAGGTTCCGGACGACAAGGACGCCGATTACATCGGGAAGGAGGAACTCGAACGCCAGCAGGAACGCATCGAGAACGGCGAGTACCCGTTCACCCTCAAGCTGGTCGGGCTGAAGATGGCCGGCGAGCCCATCCGGGACTACGCGCCGGACTTCTGGCTCATCTCCGACCCGGAGACGGGCGAGGAGTGTGGCTATCTCACCTCGCCGTGGTGGAACCCCGACCTGGAGACGAACATCGGGATGGGATTCGTCCCCGCCGAGAAACTCCAGGCCGAGACGGACACGACGCTCGACGACAGCATCTTCGAGGAGGATCTCGACATCGAGTTCCAGGTCCACCTCCCCGACGAGTACGCCGAAGAGCCCGGCGAGCCGGTCTACGCGACGGTGGCGGAGGTGCCGTTCAAGGAGTCTGTCAACCCGAGCGCCCGCGAGCAGGCCAAACTCAACGCCAGAGAAGACGCCGAGTAGTCGGTTCTGAGCGTCGTCGAGCCGTCTCGAACCGTTCACCGGAATCGTCGCTGAGCCGCCTCGCATTGTGCACCGAGACCAGGTCGGATCTACAGACCGCATTCGGCGAACGTCTGTCAGTTCGCGCCGCTATATAGAGATCATAGCGGGGTTTTTCTGACGGTGACGCCTCCTTGTACGACTGCATGCCCTCCCTGAATCGGCGTACGTTCCTCGTCAGTTCGAGTACCGCACTCCTCGCCGCCGCTGGGTGTACCACCCGGGCGTCCTCCTCGCCCCCCGCCCACTGGGTGACCGTCTATCTCGGCGAGCGCGAAGAGACACACGACGTCACCGTCACAGTGGAAGACGAAAGCGGCGAACGGCTCTTCGAGAAGGAGTATCGCCTCTCGGATAGCAACGAAGCCGACGAGGACGCTCCGTTCGACGGATCGAGTGAACCCGAGACGCTCGTCGTGACCGTCGACGGGACCCGTTTCGAACGTGACTGGCCGGGCTTCGAGCAACCCGGACTCCCCTGTGACGACCCGAACGGTGCAGGGGTCGAGATATGGGTCGAGAACGGAGACGACGGCACACCTGCGATCCGCGTGGAGGCGGATTGTCAGCGTGTCACGACGGACTAGCACCAGAGACCAAACGCTCTCACGACCGCCGTCCGTGTCGTTCCGTGGAGAGCCCGGACGTTTTTGGTCGGGCCACACCTTCACGCCGACGATGACATCGCTCGCGTCCGCCGAACCCGAGGTGCGAACGTTCACAGCGACGGTCGAGTCCGTCGACGACCGGAGCGTCGTCCTCGACGAGACCTACTTCTACGCCGAGGGCGGCGGCCAGCCGGCCGACCGCGGCACCATCGACGGAATCGCCGTGACCGACGTCCAGCACCGCGACGGCGAAATCTTCCACGACCTCGCCGAGGCGCCCGCCTTCTCGGTGGGTGACACCGTCGACGGTGCCGTCGACGACGCGTTTCGCACCTACTGCATGCGAGCCCACACGGCGAGTCACCTCCTCTACGGCGCGGGCCGGCGCGTCCTCGAGGACCTCGGCTACGGCGGCTTCGACATCAGTGTCTCGACGGGCGACACCGACGGCTCGGCCGACTCCGTCGAGGGGAAAGTCCGCGTCGACTTTGCGACCAGTACGGAGATCGACGACGCGACGCTGGTCGAACTCGAACGGTTGACCAACCGCGCCGTCTGGGAGTCCTACGACGTGACCTGGGAGCAACTCCCCCGGGAGGAGGCACTGGACCGCGAGGAGGTCGCGTTCAACACGAAGACCGAAGAAGGGATCACCGGCGAGACGGTGCGAGTCGTCACCATCGAAGACTGGGACGTCGCCGCCTGTGGCGGGACCCACGTCCGGACGACGAACGAGATCGGGCCGGTCACGGTGCTGGAGCGGTCCAACCCCGGCGAGGGACTGACCCGGGTCGAGTTCACGGTAGGCGTCCCCGCTATCGACGGACGGGCCGAGGACCGCGAGCGGTCGATGACCGCAGCCAGAGCCCTCGACACGCGCGTCGCCGACCTGCCCGAGGCCGTGGCCCGACTACAGGACGAACAAGACGACCTGCACCGGGAACTCGAGGACCTCCGGGAGGAACTCGTCGACGCGCGACTGGCCGATTTACGTGAGGACACGGTCGAGAGAGACGGTGCGCGCTGGCTGGTCGGCACGCTGCCGGGACTGGACGCCAACGGGCTAGCCGACCGGGCACAGTCCGTCGTCGGCGAGAGCCCGGAGGGGAGCGACCAAAGTAGTGGGGCCGACGGGAGCGGTGGGAACGACGGAGCCGACGTGGTCGCACTGGTCGGTGCGGACGGACAGTACCTCGCCGTCGCGACGACTGGCGAGGTCGACGCGGGCGACGTCGTCGAGAACGTGACCGAGGAGTTCGGCGGCGGTGGTGGTGGAAGCCCCACCGTCGCACAGGGTGGTGGCCTCGACGCAGATGCAGACGCGATCGTCGCTTTCCTGCGTGAGTGAGTCAGTCGGCGCCGCGCTCGTGCTGTTCGCGCTCGCGATACACCGGTCTGAGGTCGGTCGCGTCCTTGTCGAAGCCGAGCCACACGCTGAGTATCGACGCCGCGAACACGAGATACACCGGGAAACAAAGCACGAGCGTGAATCCCAGGAGCGTCGGCGTCATGAGACCTGCCCAATAGAGTGCCCCTACCCCGACGAGGCCGACGATCGCGGCCGCGGCGATCCCGAACCGGAACGCCTGGCGAGCGTTCGCACCCGGGACTACTTTCAGGGTCGTCATTACCGGGTCTCTGGGATGCGCGAATAAAACCCTATCACTTGTTCTCGACGGTTGTACCGTGTTCACACGGGTCCCGAATTGTAGTCACATCCGGCGACCGACAGGGTCGAAACGTCGGACTGGAACCCCGTCGGTCGCTCCGGTTCTGCCGGCGAGTCGACCAAGATACAAGCGGGCCGCGGACGAACCCCCGCCGTGGCACCAACCGAACTGCGCGGCGAACCCGTCGCGACCGGGATCCGCGACGCCGTCGCCGACCGGGTCCAGAGCCTGCGTGAGCGGGGACGGGTCCCGACCGTCGGGACTGTCCTCGCGAGCGACTCGGCCGCGGCCCACCGGTTCATGGACCTGAAACACGAGGCCTGTGGGGAGCTCGGCGTCGCGACCCGCGACCGTCGCCTCGACCCCGACGGCCCCCCTGATTCGGTCGTCCAGACAGTCGAGACGCTGAGTGCGGATCCCAACGTGGACGCCGTGTTCGTCCAGACGCCGCTTCCCGATCCGGTGGACGCGGCCGCGCTCGGCCGCCGGCTCGACCCCGCGAAAGACGTCGACTGCTTCCACCCCGAGAACCTGGGACGACTCGTCGCCGGCGACCCGCGATACGTCCCCGCGACGACCGCCGCGGTCTGTCGCCTACTCGCCTACTACGACGTCGACGTGGCGGGCCGGGACGCGGTGGTCGTCGGCCGGTCGCGAGCCATCGGCCGACCGCTCGCGAACCGACTCCTCCGGGACGCCGACCCCGGCAACGCGACAGTAACAGTCTGTCACTCCCGGACGCGGGACCTCGGCGCGAAGACCCGGGCGGCGGACCTCCTCGTGACCGCTGCTGGAACGGCGGGACTGGTCGAGGCGTCGATGCTCTCGCCGGGCACCGTCGTCGTCGACGTGAGTGCGAACCGGTTGGAGGGAGTCGAAACCGACGACCACCAGGGCGACGATCAGGCAGATCCCGGGAGCGACGTCGACGTGACCGTCGTCGGCGACGTCGACGCCGAGGCCGCCCGAGCGAAGGCGGCCGCGTTCACACCGGTCCCGGGCGGCGTCGGCCCGGTGACCCTCGCCGCGTTGCTCGACAACGTGGTCACCGCGGCCGAACGACGCGTCCGGCGCGACCAGCGAGACGACGCCGGGGAGTGAGAGACCCCGCCTCAGGCGCGGCCACGTCCCGCGGTGACTGGGTACCGGTATTTAATGACCAAAATAATTCATCGTGTATATTCATGCAGGTTCCAGTCGTGCCAGACGTTAGCATGGGAATCGGTCGCGGATTCCAGGAGCTGGGGCGCTTTCTCGACGACTGTGAGCGCGGCGGGGAGCCAGTCGAGCGCGTCGACGTCGTCGAGGTGACGGGTGGCGACGACGGCGAGTTACGCGCCGAACTCGAACTGACGTTGTCGGTCAGTGAGGGCGGCGTTGCGTCGCTCTGTGACCCGCAGGTCTGTCCAGACGGGACGGTCCGGTTCGCCCTGGAATCGACGACGGGGCTCGTCCCGGCGGCCGACCACGACGTCAGCGTCGAACCGACAGGCCCAGCGCTCGGTGGCGACGGCGCTGCGACCGTGCGGTTCGCAGCGACGGTCTCCGGTGCTGGTGGACCCGCGGTAAACGGCGAGGACGCTACTGTCGACAGTGACGGCGCCACCAGTGGTCTCGACGCCACCAGCACTCCCGGAACCGCCGAGACCGACCCGCCGGAGCGTTCTGGCACCGACCCAGGCGAGCGATCCGACGCGGGACGGGATGGGACAGGTACTGACGGGCGGGCCGGGACGAGCGACGCCCGCGACACCCTCGGAGAACGGACGGACGCAGACGCCGACGAGGAATCGGAGACCGTGGGTGCAAGTGAACGCGACGTCCCACCGTTCAAGGACCCCGACCTGCTGGCCGAGGTGTACGACGCCTGTGAGACGTTCGCCGAGATGGCCGACACCCTGGAGATGGACGTCACCGCCGAGACGGTGCGACGGTACATGATCGACTACGACATCCACGAACCAAACACCTACCAGACGAGCGACGGGCCCGCCGGAACGACCGCCGACGAGGGGCAGGTCGTCCTCTCGGACGGGATCGGACTCCCCGAGGAAGTCACCGCCGAGGACCTCATCGAGACGGTCGAACGGTCGAACACGATCTACGAGGTCAAACAGGATATCGACATCGACCGCGACGACGCCCTGGAGATGCTCCAGGACCTGAACCTGCTGGATCTGGTCGTCGGTCGCCTCGCGACCGAGGGTGAACGCGACATCACCCGCGGGGACATCGTCGACCGACTCCGGGAGGCCTCTGCCGTCCAGTAGGCACCACCTTCTCCGCCTCGCGGTGTGAACTGTCGGAGAGACTAAGACAGATGCGTGCGTGAGTAGTGCTACCATATACGCGGCCCCGGAACGGACAATCGAACAGACGAGCGGGACCGTCCCGGTCCGGGAGCCGGCTGGGACCATCATGGCGACCACTACCGACGAACCGATCGTGGCGACGATCACGGAAGTGCGGTTCGCACACGAAGACGGGGCGCTGGCGGGAACGCTCGAGGCCCTCGACGAGGTGGACGTGCGGGTGGTTCCGGAGACGAGCACCGACCCCGGCGGGGACATGCATGTGTTCTCGTTCGACGACGTCGACGCCGACGCGCTCGAACGGGCACTGGACGCCGACCACACGGTGGCGGCCGTTCGGTCGATGTCGGAGTTCACCGACCGGAACCTCCTGGGCGTGAAGTTTACCGGAGAGACGAAACTGCTGGCACCGCGAGTCACGCGTGAGGGCGGGTTCGTCCTCGACGCGCGCAGTTCCGGGTCCGGTGGCGGCCGTCGCGGCTGGCACGAGCGCTGGCTGTTACCCGACCGCGAGGCCATCCACGACGTCTGGGCGTACGCCCGCGAGGAGGGCTTCGAGTTCGAGGTGCTCGACCTCCACCGGCGCGGGTGCGTCGACGGCGACACCCCCGTCCGGGACGTCCTCACCGACGAACAGCGCGACGCCCTGCTGGCCGCCTACGAACAGGGGTATTTCACCGACCCACGAGAGGCGTCGCTGGAGGCGGTCGCCGACTCGCTCGACCACTCGCCATCGGCGGTCAGTGGCCGGATAAAGCGCGGGATGCGCGCGCTCGTCGAATCGACGCTGGTCGTCGACCGACCGCGTGACTGACTGTCGGCTGACCAGTCAGTGGCAAACAACTATGTGACCGGTGACCGAACGATCGAAACTGACGGCACCCCCGAACATCACCGAGGAGATCGACGATGGTACTCTCGACGAAAGTGTACGCGACCCACCCGGACCTGGCGCTGGTCCAGACCATCAGGTCGGCCCCGAACGTCGAGGTAGGCGTCGTCTCCGACGCGGGGACCGACCCGCAACACGACGTCCACTGTTTCTGGGTCGAAACGGACGACTTCGAGGCGTTCGAAGCGGCACTCGACGCCGACAGCACGGTCGCCTCGTTCTCGGCGGTGGCCGGCACCGAAGACAGACGAACGTACCAGATCGAGTACAGCGAGGGCGTCAAACTCGTCACCCCGGTCGTCACCGAGGCCGGCGGCCTCGTCCTGGAGTCACAGAGCCACGCTGGCGGCTGGATGCTCCGGTTGCAACTCCAGGACCGCGAGACCCTCTACGAACTCGACGCCTACGCCGAGAGGGAGGACATCCGGTTCGACGTGCTCGAACTCCACGAGGCCGACGGCGAGGAAGTCGATTCGGGATTCGGGCTGACCGAACCGCAGGTCGAGGCGCTGGTGAATGCGTACCTCCACGGCTACTACGACGAACCCCGCGAAGCCACGCTGGAGACGCTGGCGGACCTGCTCGACATCTCACAGACGGCGGTCAGCGGCCGTCTTCGCCGTGGGTCGGCCGCACTCATCGAAGACACACTCGTCGACGACACTGACGACTGACACGGTCGGTTGACAATCAGTGTCAGCGTTCGCCGGACCGCTCGACACGCTTCGGGGCCAGATGCGAACCCTCGAACGGACCACCGGCCAAAGCTTTGTCGACGCTGGGGCTGGTTTTCCTGGGACCCAACCGGTGTCCGACGAGCCGAGTGACCCCCGTCCTGCTCGCTGTGTAGACAAAATTTACCGTCATTTTTACTACGAGAGCCCATATCTCTGTCAGAGATACTTTCGCGTGCAGGTGACGTGGCCAGTATCGTGCCAACTAGCGACGATATCTCCCGGTTCACCCCGACCAGTGGACTCGGTTTCGGACCTGCCGTCGATCCGCACGCCTCTCGGAACGGACGTCCAACCGCGACGTTTCGGAGGTTTTTCTCGCTATTATCTCTACTCGACACCATTCACCATTCAAAAATTACTGTTTGCCCAGTTTGTTACACTCTTCTATATTTTTCAGATACTATTGTCCACTTATTGCCACTCTTTCGATATCGATCTCGGCCAGTAGTGAGAGCAACAGAGGAACTATTGTATCCGATTAATTTTGTCTTGCCTGACCTCCTGCGGAAATCGAACACCTCGACGTCGCTGAACGGCTGGATACTGCCGGACCGGGCGACAGAGCGCCGATGACTCGGGCGGTGGACAGCGACTGGCTCTCCTGGGGTCCGGCTACAGTTCGCTGTCGGGGACGACGACGACCTTGCCGAACTCCTCACGGTTTTCGAGCAGTTCGTGGCCGCGGACGGTCTCGCTCATCGGCAACTCGGCCCGGATGGCCGGTTCGAACGTCCCGTCCCAGACCTTCGCGAGGACGTCGTCGACCTCGCCGGGCGTCGCCATCGTCGACCCGATCACCGACAGCTGGTTCCAGAAGATGCGGTTGAGTCCGGCCTCGGGGTTCGGGCCCGTCGTCGCGCCGCAGGTGACGATCCGGCCACCTTTGGCGAGACTCTTCAGGGACCCCTCCCAGGTCGCCTCGCCGATGTGGTCGACGACGACGTCGACTCCCCTGCCGTCGGTCTGTTCGTAGATCTCCGTCGCGAAGTCGCTCTCCTCGTAGTTGACGGCGTAGTCGGCGCCCAGGTCCCGGGCGTGGTCGAGTTTCGCCTCGCTGCTCGCGGTGGCGAACACCGTGGCGCCCGCGTAGTCGGCGATCTGGACCGCCGCGTGTCCGACACCGCCGCTCGCACCCAGGACGAGCACCGTTTCGCCGGGTTCGACCGCCGCCCGCGTGACGAGCATCCGCCAGGCCGTCTGGAACACGAGCGGCGCGGCGGCCGCGGTCGCCCAGGAGACGTGTTCGGGCACGGGCACAAGGTTCTCGGCCGGCACCGCGGCGAACTCGCTGTGGACGCCGCGTGTGTGCTCGCCGATGATGTGGAAACGCTCGCACATCGACTGTTCACCGTGTCGGCAGAACTCACACTCGCCGCAGTACGCGCCCGCCGAGAGCGCGACTCTGTCTCCCGGTTCGAAACGCGTCACGGTCGCGCCGACTTCGTCGACGACGCCCGCCCCGTCACAGCCCGGAACGTGGGGCAACTCCAGGTCGATCCCGGGGAGTCCCTCCCGGGTCCAGACGTCGAGGTAGTTGAGCGCGCCGGCCTTGACGTCGACGAGTACCTCGTCGTCCGCCGGTTCGGGCGTCGCGAGTTCGCCGTACTCGATGACCTCTGTGCCGCCGTGACCGGTGTACTTGACAGCCTGCATACCCCCGACCAGGCGGGCAGTCGTTAAATAATATCGTGTCCGCGAACACGGGTCCACCGCTCCAGCAGTCAGTCTCAGTCGAGCACGTCGCGCAGCGACTCGACCGGGTGGGGCGGTTGCTGCTGGCCGGGCCGGTCGCCGATCTGCGAGCGACAGGAGCCGCCGGGTGCGGTCACCCGGTCCCCGTCACTGTCGTCTATCTGGTCGAAGAGGATGCGGCCGATGGCTTGCGAGAGGTCGTAGTGTTCGGCCTCGTAGCCGAAGGAGCCGGCCATCCCACAACAGCCCGAGTCGAGCGGGTCGACCGCGTAGCCCGCTCGCCGGAGGACGCCGACCGCGTGGTGGTCCTTGTTCGTCGCTTTCTGGTTGCAGTGGCCGTGGTAGGTCAGCGACCGACCGTGGTCGCGAGTCGAGAGGCGCTCGTCGAGCCGGTGGACGTCGAGGAACTCCATGACGCCGTAGGAGGTCCCCGAGACGGTCTCGACGGGAGTCCCGGACAGGAGGTCGCGATACTCGTCCTGGAACATGACTGCGTCGGAGGGCTCGACGAAGACGACAGACCAGCCGTCCCGAACCCGGTCGAACAGCGTCTCGACGTTGCGCTCGGCCCGATCCCGGGCGATGTCGAGAAAGCCCTTCGAGTAAGCTGCCCGTCCGCTGGGCGCGAGGTCGGTCGGGATATCGACGTAGACGCCGGCGGCTTCGAGCACTTCGACGGCCGCTTTCCCTGGCCCGGGGTAGCTGTAGTTGGTGTAGGTGTCGGGAAAGAGCACCACCTGGTCGTCGGCCTCGCTGGGCGCCAGCTGACAGCCGCCGCGGGCCTCGAACCAGTCTTCGAGGGTGGTCCGTGTGAACGTCGGGAGGTCGCGGTCCCGGGCGATCCCCGCGGCGCGTTCCAGGACTGCCCGCGACCCCGGAATCGACGTCGCGAGGTTCGACAGCGGTGCGAGCGCGCTCCCGACCCGCGAGGCGGTGTCGATGTGGGCGAACAGTCGCTCGCGCAACTGGGCGCCTTCCTCCTCGTGGTAGTGGTGTTTGACCTCCGTCTTGAGCTTCGCCATGTCGACGCCCGTCGGGCAGTCGTTCGCACAGCCCTTGCAGCCGATACACAGGTCGAGGACCTCCTCCTGGAACCGCTCGGAGTGCAGTTCGTCTTCGGGGAGGTCGCCGCTGATCGCCGCCCGCAGCATGTTCGCCCGGCCGCGCGTCGTCTGGATCTCCTCTTCGGAGGCGCGGTAGGTCGGGCACATCGTGTTCGAGTCGGTCTGGCGGCAGGTGCCACAGCCGTTACAGAGTTCGACGAGGTGGGAGAAACCGCCCTCCTCGGAGAAATCCAGCGCGGTCTGGGGTTCGAGCGACTGGTAGTCGGCGCCGTAGCGGAGGTGCTCGCGCATGTCCGCCCCGACGCCGCGGTCCGAGTCCGGACCGACGTCTTCGGGGCCGTCGCGGTAGACGACGTTCCCCGGGTGGAACAACCAGTCGGGATCGAAGGCGGTCTTCAGCTCTTTGAACGCGTCCCAGAGCTGGTCGCCGTACATCTTGGGGTTGAACTCGGTGCGGGCCATCCCGTCACCGTGTTCGCCCGAGAACGCGCCGTGGTGTTCGAGGACGAGGTCGGTGACGTCCTCGGTGATCGAGTGCATCGTCTCGATGCCCTCGCTTTCCTTCAGGTTGAGTATCGGCCGGATGTGCAAGGTGCCGCTGCCGGCGTGGGCGAAGTACGCCGCCGACGTGCCGTGGGCGTCCAGCACGTCCTCGAACTTCCCCACGTACTCGGCCAGTTCCGCCGGGGGAACCGAGGCGTCCTCGATGAACGGGTAGGGTTTCGGGTCGCCCTCCAGGCTCATCAACAGCGGGATGGCCGCCTTCCGCAGGTTCCAGAGGTCGGCCTGTCCGGCCTCGTCGTAGGCCTCGACGACGTCGAAAGCCGCACCGTTCTCGACGAAGTGGTCGTTCGTCGCCTCGATGGCGGCCTCGAAGTCGTCGTGGAGTTCGGAGTCGAACTCTAACATGAGTGCAGCCGCGGCGCGGTCGGGGATGGGCTGGGCGTATTCGGAGAACCCCTCGGACTCGCGGGCCAGCCGGAACACCTCGTCGTCCATCAACTCGACGGCAGACGTCTCGAACGCCAGTGCGTCGGGGACGGCCTCCATCGCGGCGACGAGGTCCTCGAAGCAGTAGAGTGCGAGTGCCGTCTCCGCGGGTTTCGTGACGAGTGAGACCGTCGCTTCGACGACGACCCCGAGCGTGCCCTCGCTCCCGACGAACAGTTTCGAGAGGTTGATCGTCCGCTCGCCGTCGTCGGTCTCGGAGACCACCTTGTGGAGGTTGTAGCCGGAGACCGACCGCTTCAGCGTCGGATAGCGCGCCTCGATCTCCTCGGCGTTGTCCTCGATTAGTCCGCGGACTGTCCGGTAGATCCTGGCTTCGAGGCCCTCGCCCGAGACCAGCTCTTCCCACTCGGGCGAATCGATGACGACGTCCCGGGTGTGGATCAGCGACCCGTCCGCGAGGACCACGCGCAGTTCCTCGGTGTAGGCGTCGGTGATGCCGTAGCGGACCGAGTGCGCGCCCGTCGAGTTGTTGCCGATGCCACCGCCGACGGTCGCGCGGTTCGAGGAGGCGGGGTCTGGGGCGAACTTCAGCCCCGCTGTGGCGAGACGCTCGTCGAGATGGTCCTGGACGACCCCCGGCTGGACGGTCGCGCGCCTGGCCTCGGCGTCGACGTCGACGATGTCGTCCATGTGACGCGAGAGGTCGAGGACGACACAGCCGGGACCGACCGCCTGTCCGGCGAGCGACGAACCGGCCCCCCGCGGGAGGACGGGCACGTCGTGGTCCGCGGCCGTCCGGACGGCGGCCTGGACGTCGGCCACGTCGGTCGGGTACACCACCCCCGCGGGCCGCGCCCTGTAGATGCTCCCGTCGGTGGCGTAGAGGACCTGGGCGTACTCGTCGAACTCGACGCCGCCGTCGACCGCACGCCGAAGGTCGGTGGCGAGTGCTCGGTACGCCGCGACGTCCGGTCGGTCGTGCCCCAGCGACGCCGCCGAGAGGCCCGGGTCTGTCCGCCCCGCATTCCGCTGCTCGCTGGCCATGGTACGTAGTGACACAGCGCGGTGTTAAATTTGCTGGTCGGGGCCGTCCCCTCGTCTGATTCGATTTCTCTCAGCAGATCTGTCAGCAGGAGGTTAGATTCGCGTGCGTCGGCAGACACGCTGGACGCGAGGCTAATACCAAACACCCGCCCGCGTCGCCCCACGAACAGGTCCGCGACGGCCGACTACATCGGCGAGTAGCGACACCCGTCAGGCGGGTGACCCGGTTGCAACTGATCGAATTCAGATTACATATATATTACTGTAATTCCTGTGTGTCTGTGTCGGGTTCTCCACGGTGCGACCGCTAGAAGACGGATGCCCGCCGGTAGTTTCGCGCACTCCGGCGGTGACTCCACCAGAGTAGACACTCCATAACGGTAGAACGTGGGAAGTGAAAGCGCACACCGATCCACTGCTACCGCCAGGTACTCGATCGGACGGTGTGGCGTTGTCGCCGGAATACCGTCGAACAACCAGTACGTTCTGGGGCCGGCGCCCGGGGGAGAGCGCCACTGCCGAAACACAGGCATGGCGACGAAACGCTTAATGGATCGTGCTGTCACCCCACACACGTCATGGTGGCCGAACAGCGATTCATCGACGCCGACGAGATAGAGACACTCGACCTCGACTGGGGGACGCTCAAGTGGCTGAGCACACCCGATTCGACTGGTGCAGAGCAGTTCAGCCTCGGTGTGGTCGTCCTCGAACCCGGCAAGGGACACGAACGACACGAACACCCCGACAGCGAGGAGGTACTCTACTTCCTCAGTGGCGAGGGTGTCCAGACCATCGACGACGAAGAGCGGGACGTGACGGCCGGCGACGCGGTGTACATCCCGGCCGGCGTCGAGCACAGCACGATGAACACCTCCTGGGAACCGTTGCGACTCCTGGCGCTGTACGGGCCACCAGGACCCGAAGACGAGATTCGCGAGATGGCCGAGACCATCCTCCCGCCCGGCGAGTTCCCCGAGTAGCGAGTTCCGCGCGCTACCGGACCCCACCGCGGGGTGGTGTTCGGGCGGTCGACGGGTCAACCGACCCCAATATTGAATACGCGTTCACGTGATGGTCGGGACGGACATGAAATTCAGTCGTGAAGAGAGCCTCGACAGACTCGAATCGGTCGTAGAGAGCGGCGACCCCGTCGTCGGTGCGGGCGCAGGTACCGGTATCTCCGCGAAGTTCGCCGAACGCGGAGGGGTCGACCTGCTCATCATCTACAACTCCGGGCGCTACCGGATGAACGGCCGGGGCTCGCTCGCCGGTCTGTTGCCCTACGGCGACGCCAACGAGATCGTCGTCGAGATGGGCCACGAAGTCATCCCGGTCGTCGAGGATACACCCGTCCTCGCCGGGGTCAACGGCACCGACCCGTTCCGCGAGATGGAGGTCTTCATCGAGGACCTCAGACGTCGCGGGTTCTCGGGCGTCCAGAACTTTCCGACTGTCGGCCTCATCGACGAGGACAGCAGTTTCCGACAGAACCTGGAAGAGACGGGGATGGGCTACGACAGGGAAGTCGAGATGATCCGCGAGGCCAGCGAGCAGGGCATGCTCACCTGCCCGTACGTCTTCAGCGAGGAACAGGCCCGGACGATGACCGAAGCGGGCGCCGACGTCGTCGTCTCGCACATGGGCCTCACCACCTCGGGTGACATCGGCGCCGAGACTGCACTGGACCTGGAGACCGCCGCCGAGCGGGTCCAGGCCCACTGTGACGCCGCCAAGGACGTTAACGAGGACGTCATGGTGATCTGCCACGGCGGCCCGATCGCCTGGCCCGACGACGCCGAGTACGTGCTCAACAACACCGAGGGTGTGGTCGGCTTCTTCGGTGCCTCCAGCATCGAACGCCTCCCCACGGAGGAGGCCATCCAGAACCAGGCCCGCGAGTTCAAGGAGATAGAGTTCTGACCATGAGCGTCGTCGTCGTCGGCACGCTCGACACGAAAGGCGAAGAGATCGGCTTCGCACGCGACGTCATCGAGGCCCAGGGCGTCGACGTCCACCTCGTCGACGTGGGGGTCATGGGCGACCCGGAGATCGAACCGGACACGAGCGCCAGTGAGGTCGCCGAGACGGGCGGGTCCAGCCTCGAAGCGTTACGGGAAGCGGGTGACCGCGGCGAGGCGATGGAAGTGATGGGCGACGGGGCAGCGGCCGTCGCGACCCGACTCCACGAGAACGGCCAGCTCGACGGGATCCTCGGTCTCGGCGGCTCGGGGAACACCTCGATCGCGACCACGGCCATGCGGGCTCTTCCGGTGGGCGTCCCCAAGTTCATGGTCTCGACGATGGCCTCGGGCGACACCGAGCCCTACGTCGGGTCCCGGGACATCGCGATGCTGTACTCGGTCGCTGACATCGAGGGGCTCAACCAGCTCTCCCGGCAGGTCATCGCCAACGCCGCCCTCGCGATGGTCGGGATGGTCGACAACGAGCCCGACGTCGAGGTTGCGGAGCAACCGACCATCGGGATCACGATGTTCGGCGTCACGACGCCCTGTGTGCAGGCGGCCCGCGAGTACCTCGAAGAGCGGGGCTACGAGACCATCGTCTTCCACGCCACCGGAACTGGCGGTCGGGCGATGGAGTCGCTGATAGAGGAGGGGATCATCGACGGCGTGCTCGACGTGACGACGACCGAGTGGGCGGACGAACTCGTCGGCGGCGTGCTCTCGGCCGGGCCCCACAGGCTGGACGCCGCCGGCGAGGCTGCCGTTCCGCAGGTCGTCTCGACAGGTGCGCTGGACATGGTGAACTTCGGCCCCCGCGATTCGGTCCCCGAGGAGTTCGAGGGCCGACAGTTCCATATCCACAACCCGCAGGTGACGCTGATGCGCACCACGCCCGAGGAGAACGCCGAACTCGGGGCGATCATCGCCGAGAAACTCAACGCCGCGACCGGACCGACCGCACTCGCCTTGCCCCTGGGCGGCGTCTCCATGCTCGACGTCGAGGGCGAGGACTTCCACGACCCGGAGGCCGACGCCGCGCTGTTCGACGCCCTCCGAGAACACCTCGACGACGACGTCGAACTGCTGGAACACGATACCGATATCAACGACGAGGCGTTCGCCCACGCGATCGCCGCCAAACTCGACGAGTACATGCAGGCGGCCGGGGTCGTCTGATACCCTAGCACGCGGACTGGAGAGACGACTCCCGGAATTGCGGGCGAGCGACCCCCAGACTCGTGACTGGTCGGGGAGTCCACGACGAGAATTAGTCAAAAATAGCCGTAATTACAGTATACTATAGAGACATTAGTTGGCCTGCAGGTTGTCGACCCGGTATCGCTCTGGCCGTCGATTCTACGAAATGATCGTTTTTTCGCCCTTCTAGTATCTAACGGCCGGATCCGTCCTGTGGCTTTCACCGTGAATCCCCGGTAGAACGCCCCCAGCACAGCGTCAGATCTTCCTGTGGGATCCGACTACTGGCAACCCCCCTATCGGGCGGCTGGCTGAGACAGCGAGGACTGTGTCACTGGCGGCGACAGCAGGCGTCCCGGTACCGATCAGCGGCCCGTTGTGGCGACGCTCGTGCTGGTGCTATCGGCCAAATAATCAATCGAACTATAGGAAGTTAAAGTTTTTGTCTCTGCCGCCGGATCACTCGGCGTCGAGTCGGTCTCGCCACTCCTGAACTTTGGCCATCAGTTCGACGGGCGGCGTCTCGCCGACGTCCAGGTTCCGGAGTTCGTCGAGAACCGCCTCGCTCTCGGGATCGAACTGTTCGGTACCGACTCCCGGGGACGGCCCCCCGGAACTGCCGTCGGTCGCGACGCGTCGCCCGTCGGGCTGCCCAGCCCGCTCGCCGTCGCTCACAAACTGGCCCGAGCCGAGGTCGAAGACGGCCTGTGTCGTCCCACCACCGCTGTCGCTGCCCCGGACCTCGACCGCCTTGTCGTTTCGAAGTCGGTCGAGCACGTCCCGCGAGCGGTCGACGACGGGGCCTGGAACGCCCGCCAGGTCCGCGACGTGGATCCCGTACGAGCGGTCGGTCGCCCCCTCACGGACCGTACGCAGGAACGTCACCTCGCCGTCGGTCTCGTCGGCGGCGACGTGGACGTTTTCCACTGTGGGGAGTTCCTCGCCCAGCGCCGTCAGCTCGTGGTAGTGGGTCGCGAAGAGGGTCTTCGCCCGGACCTCGTTGACGATGTACTCCGTCGCGGCCCACGCGATGGAGATGCCGTCGAACGTCGCCGTCCCCCGGCCGACCTCGTCGAGGATCACCAGCGAGTCCTCGGTCGCCGAGTGGAGGATGTTGGAGAGTTCCTGCATCTCGACCATGAACGTCGAGCGCCCCTGTGCGAGTTCGTCGAGCGCGCCGACCCGCGTGTAGATGCCGTCGACCAGTCCGACGCGAGCCGAGCGGGCCGGGACGAAACTCCCGACCTGTGCCAGCAGCGTGATGAGGGCGGCCTGGCGCATGTACGTCGACTTGCCGCTCATGTTCGGGCCCGTGACGATCAGGAACTGCCGGTCCTCGGTCATCGAGAGGTCGTTCGGGACGAACTGCGTCGTCTGCTCGACGACCGGGTGGCGCCCCTGCTCGATTTCCAGGTCTCGATCCTCCGACAACTCGGGCCGCGTCCAGTCGTTACGCACCGCGTGCGTCGCCAGACTCCCCAGTGCGTCGACCTCCGCGAGCGCTCTCCCCACGGTCTGGAGGCAGTCGGCCTGGGCGGCCACACGGTCGCGCAGCCGTTCGAATATCTCCCGCTCCATCTCGTGGCGCCGTTCCTCCAGTCGCATGACTTCCCGCTCGCGCTCGTCGAGTTCGGGGATGGTGTACCGTTTCGAGTTCTTGAGCGTCTTTATTTCCTCGTATCCGTCAGGGACGTCGTCGGTTTCTGACTTGCCGACCTGGATGTAGTAGCCGTCGGTCTTGTTGCGGTCGACCGAGAGGTGCGTGATGCCGTGACGGCGCTTCTCGCGGTCGGCCAGTCCGTCGAGCCACTCCAGGGCTCGTTCGTGGTCGGCGACGAGTTCGTCGAGGTCCTCGTCGAAGCCACGAGCGATGAGGCCGCCCTGGGTGACCGTCCCTGGCGGATCGGTGACGAGTGCCTCGTCGATATCGTCGGCGAGCGTGGCCGCCCGCTCGCGGTCGGGCCGCTCCAGCACGACCGCGAGCGGCGACTCGCGCAGGCGCTCTGCCGTCTCGACGACGTCGGCGACCTCGGCCAAGAGTGTGAGCGTGCGCTGGACCGCCCGCAGGTCGCGCGCGTCGGCGCTTCCCGACGCCGCCCGCGCAGCGAGGCGTTCGAGGTCGTAGGCGTCGTCGAGCGTCTCCCGGAGACGGTCACGAGCCATCGCCGCCTCGGCCAGCGCCGCGACGGCGGACTGGCGCCGGTCGAGTTCCCCCCGCGACCGCCGGGGACGCTGGAGCCACTCCCGGAGGAGTCGTCCCCCCGCACTCGTCACCGTGTGGTCCAGCGTGGCAAACAGCGACCCGTCGGCGTCGCCCTGCATCGTCTCCGTGAGTTCGAGGTTGCGCTGGGTGGTCGCGTCGACGGCGACGTACTCCTCGCCGGCGTAGGACTGGATCCGCGTCATCGACGCCATGACCCCTGCACCCGTCTCCTCGACGTAGGACAGGACCGCACCGCCCGCCTGGACGGCCGCCGCCTCGTCGACACCGACGCTCTCGATGGCGCCCTCGCCGAACTGCTCGCGGAGCGTGTGACGCGCTCGCCCGGGGGCGAAGGCTTCGGCGGTGTGCAGCGTCAGCGAGGCGTCGGTCCGGTCGCGCAGCCGTTCGAGGAACGCGTCGTCGTTGCGGACGTCCGGACCCGGTAGTATCTCCACGGGGTCGAACTTGTACAGTTCCGTCATCGCCGCCGCGGTGGCGTCGGGCCCCCCGCAGGCGGTGACGAGGAACTGGCCTGTCGTCACGTCGGCGAAGGCCAGGCCGACGACCGCGTCGTCACCGTTCCTCTCTTCGCTCGCGCGGACGATGCTCGCGAGGTACTGGGCGTCGTCGTCGGTCGTCTCCAGCAACGTGCCGGGGGTGACGACACGGGTGATCTCCCGGGCGTGGCCGTCGTCGGTGTCGTACTGGTCGGCGACCGCCACCCGGTAGCCGCGTTCGACCAGCGCGCGGACGTAGGGTGTCAGGTCGTCGACCGGGACGCCCGCCATCGGGTAGGACGAACCGTGCGAGGACTTCTGAGAGACCTTGAGGTCGAGTTCGTCCGCGACCGTTTCGGCGTCTTCGCCGAAGAACTCGTAGAAGTCGCCACACTGCATCGCCAGCAGATCCGCGTCGGTGCCCTCCTTGAGCGAGAGAAACTCCCCGACGATACCCGTCGCCTCTGTCATAGCACACCCTGCGCGCGTCACCGGGTAAAAGGCTGCGACACCATCTTTTTCCCGGCGGGGTTTCCTCGCTCACTGCGTTCGCTGCGGGAACCCCGCCGGCAAAAAACATGGGTGAAAAAGCGCTCGCTCCCTCCGGTCGCTCGCGTGAACCGCGCTCGTTGCACTCGCGCGGACGTTCGAACGACCGACCGACTATCCCGTGGTACCGCGGTCGCTCATCCTATTTCGTGTCGGCCCCGTCGAGTACCTCCCGGAGCGCCCGGGCGGCCGTCCGGAACCCTTCCGGGCCGCTGTAGCCGTAGTTCGACCCCGCAAACGAGAGGTGTGGCTCCAGCGAAAGTGCGCCGTCGAATCCGCGAGCGTGCAACGCCGCGAGCGTCTCGCCGACGTGGCCGTCGCCCTCGCCGGCCGGTTCGATACCGCCACGTTCCCCGAACTCGGCGTCTTTGACGTGGACGGCCTCGACGTACTCGACGACCTGCAGGAGTGCGTCGGGGTAGGGGCGAACGCCGATTTCGAGGTAGTTCGCGGGGTCGAAGACCGCTCGCAGGTGCGGCGAGTCGACGGTCGTCAGGAGGTCACGAACCCGTCCCGGCGTGTCCCCGTAGATGTCTTTCTCGTTTTCCAGCAGGAGCGTCTTGTCCGCCCGCTCGGCGCGCTCGACGGCCGCGCGGGTCCGCCGGAGGACTTCCTCGCGGTGGTCGGCCGGGTCCTCGCCTTCGGGGATGTAGTAGGAGAACACGCGGACGTACTCTGTGTCGAACCGGTCGGCGCGTTCGAGTGCCCTGTCGAGTCGGTCCAGGTGGGGTTCGAACGGTTCCTCGATACCGATCTTGCCGACGGGCGACCCGATCGAGGTGACGGAGAACCCGCGTTCGTCGAGGGTGGCTTCGAGGTCGGCGAGGCGTTCCTCGGAGAGGTCGAGGACGCTCTCGCCCCAGACGTTGCGCAGGTCGAGGTGGTCGATCCCCTCGGCGTCGAGCACGTCGAGCTGGTCGTCGAGGTCGTCGGCGATCTCGTCGGCGAATCCGCTGATCCGGTCGGCTGGCTCGGTCATGACCGGTCTACCGGGGGGGACGACCGTAGGCGTTACCCAACCGGAACGACGTGCCGCGTCGATGAATGAGGTCGACCGTCGCCGTGTCCAGCGGGCCCGCCGACAGCCCGCGAACGTCAGTCTTCCGGCAGACGGGCGTCTGACCGGGGTTTAGGGCAGTTCGAGCGCGAGTAGTGGTGGGTATGGGCCGACTCACTATCGAGTTGCCCACCGGTCTGGGCGACGGGAATGCGGAGACGGAAGCACAGACCGACCGCACGCGAGCGGTCGATAGCATGACGCGCCGCCTCGTGCGCTGGCACGAGTGCTGGGCGGGGTGTTACTCGGCGGGATAACCCGTTGGGTCCACCTCGAAGTGATTCGCCCGGCGTGAGCGCGTTCGAGTAGCGAGTATTGGGCGCTTTCCCAACTCCTCCAGTTGCAACTCATGAGAACTGTTTGTGCGTAGATAACACTGGTCGGATCAGAACGTACGCCGAGCGAAGCGAGGCGTTTCACCGCCGGAGCCGTCGAAGACGGCGAAGGCGGCTTTTTCACCCATGTTTTTGCCGGAGGGGTTCCCGCAGCGAGCGCGAGGCCGACCGAGGGGAGGCCTCGATGCGAACGGGGAACGGAGTGACCCGTGAGCGAACGCAGTGAGCGAGGAAACCCCTCCGGCAAAAAGATGGCTGGACAGCGATCCGACGAGCGGTCGTGAGCGAGAGTGGGGTGCTACTTAGAAGACGTTCCCGGCGAGGAACCCGATACCGAGTCCGACGAGGAAGACGACGACCAGACCGGCGATCAACAGGCGGGGGTCGACACGGCGCATATTCGAGGATGCCCCTGCCGGGACAAAAACGTACCCCCGACGACGGCGCCGTCGTCGATGCCGAATTTGCCGCCCGTTCGTTGCCCGAGCGTCACTCCAGGGTGATGTCGTCCTGAGCGGTGTTGCGGAGCGCGTCCGAGCGGCCGTACTCGCCGGGGGCGATAGCGACGGTCCCGAGGCCGCGCTGGGCGGCCGCCTCCAGCACGGGCTTGAAATCGGTGTCACGGGAGGCGATAGCGAGGATGTCGATGTCGTCTTCGACGGCCGCGGCGGTCGCGTCGACGCCGAGTTTCACGTCGACGTCGCCGCTGGTCGTGACGACCTCGAACCCGTGCGCCTCGGCGGCCTGGAGCAGGCCCGAACTCGCGTTCTCGTCGAGGTAGAGCCGGACGATAGCCAGCCGGCCGTACTCCCGGCCGGCCGCGCTGACGTCGTCGAAGTCGACCTCGAACTCCGACCTGAAGACGTTGGGACCGTCGACGAACAGTCCCACTCGCGTCTCCCCGTGACCGCGGCTCTCACTCCTGCTGTCGTCGGTGTCGCCGCCACCACCCTCGCCCCCGCCCAGCAACCGGTCCAGCCAGGACATGCCCGCGGATACCCCGCCACCGGGTATATGCGTGGCGTTCCCGCTCTCTTCGATACTGCGTGGCGCTACCGCCGGTCGGTGGCCCGCAGCGAGATCCGACCGGTCGGCCCACCCCGGTCGACACACCCCAGTCAGCACGCCCCAGACGACACACCCCGACTTTACGTATCGGCGGTCGTAGGCCGGCCCATGCTACAGGCAGGGATCGACGTCGCGGTGCTCGCCGACCTGCTCTCGGTGTTCATCATCGCCGCCGCGGTCGGCATTCTCGTCGCCAAAGTCGGCGATTTCCCCTACACGATCGCGCTCTTGCTGGCTGGTTTCGGCGCCTCCGTCGCCGGCGTCTCCGTCGCCATCGAACTCTCACACGACCTCATCCTCCTGGTACTGCTCCCACCCCTGCTGTTCGAGGGCGCGGCGACGACGGACTTCGAACGCCTCCGGCGCAACTTCACCCCGATAATCGTGCTGGCGGTGGTCGGACTCCTGCTGTCCGTACTCGCACTCGGGTTCGCCGGCCAGTACGCCTTCGGCTTCGACCTGCTCGTCGCTCTCCTCTTTGCCGCGATGATCCTCCCGACCGACCCCGTCTCGGTGCTTGCGCTGTTCGAGGAACTCGGCGCCCCCGAACGTCTCTCGGTGCTCGTCGAAGGCGAGAGCCTCATCAACGACGGCGTGGGCGTCGTGCTCTTCTCTGCCCTGCTCGCCCGCGTCGGCGCCGAGGGCGCCAGCGGTCACGGCGGCGGCCCACCCCTCTTCTCCGTGGCGGGTGGTGTCGACCTCCTTCTGAACATCGCAGTCGTTGCCGGCGGCGGCCTGCTCGTCGGGGCGGCGGGCGGCTATCTCGTCTACCGCGTGATGGTCAACGTCGACGAGCACATGACCGAGATCATCCTGACGATCATCCTCGCCTACGGCGTCTTCCTCCTGGCCGAACACTACGTCGAGGTGCTGCTGGGCATCCACTTTAGCGGCGTCATCGCCACCGTCGTGGCGGGCCTGTTCATCGGCAACCGCGGCGCCGAGTTCGCGATGACCCCACAGACCAAGATATCGATCTTCAACACCTGGGAGACCGGCGCGTTCATCGTCAACACGTTCATCTTCCTCATGATCGGCGTCACGACGCCGATCGGCGACCTGCTCTCGAACTGGCGGCTCATCGGGATGGCGATCGTCCTCGTCGTGGCCGCGCGGGCACTCGTCGTCTACCCGATCACCGCCGTGGTCAACCGCCTCTCGGAACCGGCGGTTCCCTTTCACTACCAGCACGTCATGGTCTGGGGCGGCCTCCACGGCTCGATCCCGATCGCGCTGGTACTCGGACTCTCCGCCGGGACGGGGCTCTCGCCGGAACTCCGGGCGACGCTGCGCGCGATGGTGTTCGGCGTCGCCGCCTTCTCGCTCGTGGTACAGGGGTTGACGATGTCGATGCTGTTGAACCGACTGGGGATCGTCACCCGCTCGGACGCGGAGGAACTCTACGAGTTGCTCGTCGGGCGTGCCCGCGCCGTCGACGCCGCCATCGAGGCCGCCGACCGACTCCACGAGCGTGGCGAACTCGCCGGCGAGGTCTTCGAGGACTTTACCGCCGAGTACGAGCGCGAGAAGACACAGTTGAGCGAGGCCATCGCCGAACTGGTCCACGAGAACCCCGAGATACGGCGCGAACAGTTACTCGCCGGCGAGCGTCGACTCCTCCAGCGCGAGAAGACCGCGCTGATGGACGCGATGCGCTCGGGGGTGATCGGCGACGACGTCGGCGAACGTCTCATCGAAGAGACGAACCTGAAACTCGACTACGTCCGCGACGGCGTCTCGACTGTCGAACGACACGAAGAGGGGTTCGAAGAGTTCTGGCGGCGCCGTGCCACCGAGTTCGGACTCGACACCGTCGACACCGACGGTGGTGGCCTGTCGGGCGACTCGACGACCGAGGACGAAGGCTGAATCGGCCGACCCTGGCTCACCTGCTCCCGGACAGCGGACATACCCGACTCGTGAATGCGGTGTGGTGCCACACCTCGTACGCGGTGTGGTACCACGCTTTGTCACACCTTTACCAGCACCCGCGCCCTCGACCGTGTACGATGACTTTCGAACGGCCAACCTAACGCGAGTCCGGCCGCTGGAACGCCCGTTCCGCCGGCGGGGCTCACCGACGCACTGCCCTCCGACCGTACCCCCACCCCGCCACCAATGTACGACAGTCCATCCCCACACGCATCGCCCGCACACACGACCGCGTCAGTCACGCCACGCAGTCTGGTCGCGACGCTGGCCATCGCCGCCGTCGTCCCGGTCGCACTCGTCGTCGCCGCCTACCCCCTGACGGCGACCGTCGTCGTCGCGACCAACGCGCTCACGCTCTGGGCGTCCCGACGGTCCGGCGACGACGGCCGGGTCCCGACTCGCCCCCTCGCGGTGCTCCGGCACATCCCTGCCGCCGAGTAAGCCCACCGGTCGTCCCGTCGACCCGGTCGCTCGCCTCGCTGGCGCGCATTCGATTCGTCGCCGCTGGGCCCGACGGGAGTCGTAACGTTCGTAACCCCCAGCGTCGGAGTAAGGACCGATGGGTCGAGTCTCCGTGCTGGTCCTCTGTACCGCCGCCCTCCTGCTCGCGCCGGTCGGCACCGTCGCCGCCGGCGCCGCGGGGGGCGGGGGGGCCACGAGCGCGTCCGTCGCACAGTCCGGGCCGAACCCCTGTGTCGGGACGGTCACCGACGAACCCGACCGGGCGACGGTCATGTCGATCCAGGGCGCCCGCGGTAGCGACAAGACGGACGCGATGCTCGTCAGCTTCGCTCCGTCGGGCGAGATCATCGGCGTCCACGACGACAGTTCCTACGGCCGCTGGTGGTCCTACGACGTCGACCGACTCGCGAACGGCAACTTCCTGCTCGCGGTGACCCAGGACCGCCACACCGTCATCGAGGAGATCGACGACGAAACCGGTGAGCACGTCTCGGTGCGTGACTTCCCGGACACCCGCGACACCCACGACGTCGACCTGATCAACGGCGACGAGTTGGTCATAAACGACATGAGCCAGGACGGCGAGGACCGCGTGTTCGTCTACAACCTCACCACCGAGGAGATCACCTGGGAGTACTGGTTCGCCAACCACACCGACCAGTTCCCGCGGGACGCCGGCGGCGAATTCGGCGGTGACTGGACGCACAACAACGACGTCGAGGAGATCCGACCGGGCGTGTTCATGGTCTCGCTCAAGAACTTCAACCAGATCGTCGCGATCAACCGTTCGACGAAAGAGGTCGTCTGGAAACTCGGCGAGCCCGGCAACAGCGATATCGTCAATCTCCAGCACAACCCCGACTACCTGATCAACGACGCCGGCCAGCCGACGGTCATCGTCTCCGACAGCGCCAACGACCGCGTCGCCGAGTACACCCGCGAGAACGGTGAGTGGAACCTGACGTGGTCGCTGGTCGGGGGCGACCTCAACGAACCGCGGGACGCCGACCGCCTGCCCAACGGGAACACGCTCGTCTCCGACCGCCGGGGCGACCGCCTGCTCGAAGTCACGCCCACCGGGGAGGTCGTCTGGGAAGTGTACGCGCCGTGGCAGCCCTACGACGCCGAGCGGCTGGGTACCGTCGACGAGTCCAGCGGTCCGACGATGGTCGACGAAGGCGTCACCGGCCCCCAGGAGATGACCGGCAGCGCCTCCCCCGACGAGGCGGCCAAGGAGGACTGTTACAACTACATCCAGAACGTCACGAGCACGCGTCTGGTCCCCGAAGACGACCCCGGCCCGGTCACCGCCCCGCGGATCGGCGAGGAAGGCACCGACAGCGGGAACGGCGCTACCGGGACTGACGAGAACGGAACCGACAGCGACAGCGGAACCGATGCGTCCGAAACGGAAAGCGCGAACAGCGACGACGAAGGTATCCTCGGGACTACCGAAGGTGGGTCCTCGGCGTTCGGTCCGACCGCGCTCCCAGTCGTTCTCGGGTTGCTCGCTATCGCACTCGGCGCGGCGGCCGTCGCCAGTCGAACGCGGCAGTGACGTCACGAGGACTGTTTTCGAGAGTGTGTCGTCGAAGTGTTCAGGAGAGGGGAATCATGTATCGCTCAGTGCAGAGTGTGAGTTCAGCAGTCGGGTGGATGGAGAAGATGGTGCGAGGAACTGACAGCAACCACTGTGGGGAGTTTCGTTCGATACAGTCGTTATTTGTCCGAACAGTCAATTTAACATCTTTTCGAGACAAGCCGACGTATGCCAAGAAACCTGTCTCGCCGTGGAGCGCTTACAATTGGAGTGAGCGGGCTCGCAACCGCACTTGGCGGCTGTCAAGCATTGTCATCTTCAGACGACTCCCCGATGCTGGACCTGATAGTTAATAACCAGACTCCGGAGCCACAGAACGTTGACGTCGAGGTTATTGATCCCGACGAGAACGACAGCGAGGCGTTGGTGTACGAACTTAGCAAGGACTCGGGGGACTCGTTAGAAGAGTACATTGAAATTCCGGCTGACTCAGAACGGACGTTTGAAGCTGTTGCCGAGGACGAGCGGTATACCATCCGTGCTACGGTTGATCGGGCTTTCGATAAATGGCGACACTATCATTACACGACTGCTCCCGTGGACTACGACGGCCAGGTTTTCGTTCTGATTGCCCGGCTTCCGGAGACCGGAAGGGATGTCATCCGGTTTGGACCGGGGCCGTAATCACTCACGCTTCAACAATTATCACGGTGTCATGTATCGCTTAGTGGCCTCCGATACATGCGCACCTGTAAGTAACAATCACGGAGAGCCACAGTCAGATGGTGAAAGCGCCAGCGGGGCGAAACGGAGGGAGAAGTATCAGCGGGGCGAAACGGAGGGAAAGCGTCAGCGGGGGGAACGAAGACTGAAACTGTTCAGTCGTCCTGGGAGAGCGGGCCGGCAGTGGTGCGGGCGGCACCGGACGGCGCGGTGTGGAAGTAGCGCGCCCAGACGGTGATCAGACTCGGGAGGACGAACACCGCGACGACGAACGACGTGACCATCGCGAGGACGACGAGCGTCCCGAAGCTCTGGATCTGGGGGTGGGGGTGGAGCAGGAGGGCACTGAACGCACCGGCGGAGGTGAGGGTGCTCCCCA
>Ga0207718_100597_pt1 | contig 28781 bp, 27 predicted proteins | sample A23M2SouthBayCA_FD_187749 | JGI IMG/M metagenome (GOLD analysis project Ga0207718, IMG submission 187749) | Aerobic enrichment media microbial communities from Eden Landing Ponds, California, USA - A23 M2 (SPAdes) | ecosystem: Environmental > Aquatic > Marine > Unclassified | place: Emeryville... | reverse complement strand
CGTGGTGTCGCTTCTCGTTCAACAAACTCTAAGTCGATCTCGTCTAAATTTCCGATGAGGCGGCCGTTTTCGGGCATAGATCACTTTGAAAACGGACCGCCTCACTCTTCATCCTTATCTGAACACCACCGATCGCGGTGCGCAAAGGCTTTTGTCACCGAGAACGGCGATCCAGCTATGCACTGGCGGCTCTTCGCGACGCTGGCAGAGACGGCCGGCGAGGACCGGGTCACGGTCGAGGACGCCGAGACCGTCGGGGAGGCACTGGACGCGCTGCTGTCGAGCCATCCCGCACTCGAAACGGAGGTGCTCGGCGACGACGGCGACCTCGTCGACCACATCCGCCTGCTCCACGAGGGTGAAGACCCGTTCGCGGCCGCTGACGGCCTCGAAACGCCAGTCTCTGGCGACGACGAACTGGCGCTTTTCCCGCCCGTCAGCGGTGGGTAGGGTCGCTCGTAGCGCTCATTTTGGAGGAGATCCGTCGCCGCCGGTCAGGTCCGCGGCCGTGACGAACGTCGGCCAGTCGTCGGTCTCGGCGCGGACGACAGCGGCCTCGTCGACGTGACGGGGCGTCTCCGGGAACAGGATCCGGACGGCGTCGTCGTCGCGCGCCTGCCGAACGGTCGCGCCCATGTCGCCGAACAGAGTCGCGCGTGCCTTGAAATTACGTCCAGGGGCGAGACTGGGGCTGAATCTCGCCCGCGATCGAGTCCTGCATCGTGTCCGCCACGTCGGTCGTGTTCGCCAGTGCCCACATCAGTTTCACCTTCGCCGTCCCGGGCAGCATGTCCTCGCCCTCGACGACGCCGGCGTCGAGCAGGTCGCGGCCGGTGTCGTACACCCGATCACAGACCCGCCCTTCGAGGCACTGGCTGGTCATCACGACGGCGGTGCCCTCGTCGGTCAGGCCGTCGATCACGTCGATCCAGTCGGTGTTGACGTGGCCCAGTCCCGTCCCCTCGATGACGATGCCGTCGGCGTCGGCGCAGTGTTCGAGGCGCGCGGCGTCGGTGCCGGGCGTGAACTTCACCAGTTCCACGTCCGTTTCGAGGTCGTCGTGCAGCGCCAATTCGGTCGCGCCGCGCTCGGCGTACTCGCGGCGGAAAGTGATGGCGTCGCCACCCTCTCGGAGTGCATCGTAGTCGACGACACCCAGCGGCTCCGCGCCGACAGTCTCGAAAGCGTTCCGGCGGGACGTGTGATTCTTGCGGACGCGCGTCCCGCGGTGGAGCGCACAGCGGTCGTCGGACTCGTTTGCGTGCATACAGACCATCACTTCCGCGGCGTCGCCCTTCGCGGCCTCAACGGCGCAGACGGCGTTCATCACGTTGTCCGAGGAGGGCCGGTCCGCCGAGCGCTGGCTGCCAGTGAAGACGATGGGGACCGGCGTGTCCAGCATGAAGGCCATCGCGCTGGCGGTGAACTGCATCGTGTCGGTGCCGTGCATGACGACGACGCCATCCGCGCCGGCTTCGATCTCCTCGTGGATCGCCTGCGCGAGGTCCTGCCAGACGGTGGGGGTCATGTTCTCCGAGAGGATGTTGGCGACGACGCGGCCGCGGTAGTTGGCCATCCCCGCCAGATCCGGCACCGCCCGCAGCACGTCCTCGGCGTCGAACTGTGCCGTCACCGCGCCGGTCCGGTAGTCGACGGTCGAGGCGATGGTGCCGCCGGTCGAGATCAGCGACACCGTCGGGAGATCGTCGTCGAACTCCACCGTCGAGGCCCCGTCCTCGTCCTGTGCGCTCTCGACGTCGTACACGTCGGATTCCAGTACCTCGACCGACGCTTCGTCGCGGTCGATCCCGACGTTGTAGCCGCCGTCGAGTTTGACGACGAGGTTTTCCGGCGTGCTCGACGGCAGAAGAACGCCCTCGTACTCCTGGGCTCCGCGTTCGACGTGAATCCGGTCGCCTGCGTTCATGCCCGGTCGTTCCACACGCCCGGACGTAAACCCTCCCGTTTCCGGGTTCGACCCGCCGACCGGTCGAAGGACAGTGTTCAGATAAGAGATCAGTGGAGATATGAATAGGGCACCGAAAGCCCTCGGCATGCTCCGGGGTTCTGTGTCGGATATCCTCACTACGTTCGGATAGGGCCGCCGCAGAACTCCGGACCGAGCCTCGCCCTTTCATCCACCAGGAGTCGGCTGTTCACCCATCTGAACCCTGGCGGATGAAAGGGCGAGTGCAGTCGCGGGACCGCAACTGCACGAGGGCTTTCGGTATCTCCACGTTCGATGACGGGGTTGCTTATCGCCTCGCCGACCGGCCGGCGCGGAGAAAAGCCCATACCGCTGGCGGACCCACTGTCCGGTATGAGCGAGCGCACCGACGACCTGACACGAGAGATCGAGGACGAGGCGGTCGGTGTGGACGACGATATCGACGTGGACGGCAGTCTCGACGACGACTTCGGGTTGGGCGACAGCGCGGGCCTCGACGACGGCGGCGTCGACACGAGCATGGACTTCGGGACGGACAGCGAGCAGCGGGTAGCGACCGACACCACGGCCGACAGCGACACCGGCGGCCTCCGCGGGCGCGTCGACGACGCCTTCTCGCTGCCGTCCTTCGCCGTCCAGCTCGTCGGTGCGCTCGTCGGCATCTTCGTCATCGGCGGCGCGGTCCCGCTGGGGCCTGCGAGTGGCGTGTTCGGTATCTTCGTCGCGCTCTTCGGTCTCGGCGTCGTCGCGACGGACGCGCGGTACGTCGAAGCCGGGATCGCCGGGACGCTCGTCGGCGCGCTGACGACGGTGTTTACGAGCATCACGCTCTCGGTCGTCTCCGGCGGACTCCTCCCCGTCGCCGGCGGGCTGGCGGGCGGGGCGGCGGCGCTGCTGGGCCACTATCTCGGTCGCGATCTCCGCGACGGGCTGACCCGGGACCTCTAGTCGGCGAGTCGCCAGCCATCCGAACGGCGCTCGACGATCCCTTCCTCGGCGAGGTACTCCAGCGATTCCTCGACCAGTTCGGGCGGGGCCTCGACCTCGGCGCTGATCCGCCGGACCGAGTGACTCCCGCCGGCCAGGGCGCTGACGACCTCGGCGTACAGCCGCCCGTCCTCGCTCTCGCCGTCGACGGCCTCGCTGAGCCGTTCTCGCACGTCGGTCACCTGTCCCTGCACCCACCGCTGGGCCAGCGACAGCTCGTTTTCCAGCTGTTCGAGTCGCTCGAGGCTCTGGACGAGGTCCTGTAGCTCGTCGCCGTCGTCGCTGCCCACGTCGATGGTAAGGTGGCGACAGGAGCTCATGTCGAACCCGCGACGGGCCGGATAGGCGCTCTTGGTGCCGAACTCGTAGGGCGAGACCCGGACTTCGAGCCGGAGGTTCCGGGCGATGGAGAAGTACTTGCGCCGCTGGTCGTCGGTCCGGCTCTCGATGAGGCCGGCCTCCTCTAACTTCTGGAGGTGGTCGATGACGGCCTTGGGGCTGACGCCGATGTACTCGCTTATCTCGGTGACGTAGCAGGGCTTGTGGGCCAGCAATCGCAGAATGCGTCGTCGGTTCGCGTTCCCGAGAAGGTCGAGTAGCTCGGCGGAGTCCATTCACCTCCGGGTAGGCTATCAGTGCTCAAAAGGGTGTCCCCTCGCCTGCTGGGGGTTAGGGACCGTTTCCGGGGTTGTCGGGCCGGCTCTCGCCGGGATTGTCCGACTGGCCGCCACCGGCGTTCCCTGACGTGCCGTCATCGGCGCTGCCCGACTGCTCACTCCCGGGACTTCCGGACGTGCCGTCATCGGCGTTCTCCGACTGACCGCTGCCGTCCCCGTACATGTTGCTATCGGCGTTCTCCGATTGGCCGCTGTCGGTGTCGGTCGATTGCTCGGTGTCAGTGTCACCGGACTGCCCACCTGCGCGGGCCGACTCGCTGTCGTCGGTCGTCGTGGCGGTATCGCTCGCAGAAGCGTCGGCAGCAGTGTCGCTCGAACCGTCCGACGTCCCACCGTCGGACCCGTTTGACACACCCCCGCTCCTAGGGCCTGTGTTCTCACCACCGCCGGGGTCGGTACCAGTGGAACCGGCGTTGTCGGTCTCTCCGGCCGCCGGTGTGGGTGTCGTCTCACCCGGACCGCTCTCCTGACTCTCTCCGGGCGTGTCCGTACCGTCTGGCGGTCCTGTGGCGTTCGAACCACCGGTCCTGTTGGCCGATGGCCCGCCGGCATCAGTGGTCCCGGTCGTTCGATCGTCGGTCACGTTCGACGGTCCGGCGTCGGCGGGCGGCCCTTGCTGACTGTTGTTGGTCGATGGACCGGCGTCGGCGGGCGGCCCTTGCTGACTGTTGTTGGTCGATGGACCGGTGTCGGCGGGCGGCCCTCGCTGGCTACTGTTGGTCGACGGTCCGGTGTCGGCGGGTGGCCCTCGCTGGCTACTGTTGGTCGACGGTCCGGTGTCGGCAGGTGGTCCGGTGTCGGAGCCATTACTCCGGCTTGATGGCGGCCCGGTTTCGGCCGGTGGTCCGGCGTTCGCTGGTGGTCCGTTCCCGTTCGCGATGCCACGAGCGACGCCGGGAATCCGTGGCGATGTCACGTTTCGCACCTGCTCTCTGAGCCGTTCGAGTCCGGGTGGGTCGACGCCAGCGCGCCGGACGACGTTGACGGTCTCGTTGACACTGCTGCGAAGCGCTGCGATCCGTCCGGCCAGTTGGCTCGTCTGTGCCACGTAGGCCGGTTCGGGGATCGAATCGTTCGCGTACCGTTGCTGGAGTGTCCGGTTGCGTTCCTGCAACCGTTGCAGCCGTCGTTCGATTCGGCTCGTCCGGTCGGTCGCCAGCTGCGCCTGTTCGGACTCGTTGGCACGCTCGAAGCCGGCCGCCCACATACCGGACTCGACCGTGTCACTGGTCTCTGCCGCACTCGACTGCATGAAGGCTGTCAGCTGGGTCCCCATGTTCGTCTCCGTCTCGTTGCCCGCGGTCTCGTTTGTGGTCTGGGCGCTTGCTCCACTCACCGGGAGCGTCGCGACACCGATCGCGACGACCGCGAGAGCGACGACGATCGCGGCCTGCCGACTGTGCATGTAGACGACTCTCAGTGATACACAATAAAAAACGACACTCACTGTTCGCACTGTTCAGCGCGCGCACGACACGACTATGAACTGTTTACTACCGACGTCTGGCTGTCGAAGGGACGCCATAGCGTTCATCGCCGCGTCTCAGGCCGTGACAGCCGCCACACCTCCACGAGCTATCAGTCGGTCACCAGGAACCCGTCTTCGGATCCAGTTCGACCCACGGCCCGACGGCGATACGCTGGGATTGCTCATCGGTATAAAGCCACCGGCGAGGATTTATACCATGGTATCACATACCACGACCTGTACAGCATGTTCGAACGGTTCTCGCGCGGTTACTATCTGGGTCGACTGTACGTCGAACCCAGCGCGGACGACTCGCCGGCCATGTGCCGCGAGCAACACGAGCGGGTCAATCGACAACTCTACGCCAACGGCGACGGCGTCGAACGGACAGACCATCCACTCGTCATGAAACTCGGCTCGCGACATCTGGCGGTCGAGGGCGACGAGACGGTCCCAGCCGACACGCTGGCCGTCCCCGAGGGCGTGCTGGCGGACGCACAGGTTCGGAACCCGCCGACACTGCAGGAAGTGTTGCTCGCGAAGGCCGACCGCGCCCAGCAGCTCCTCTCCCTGACCGGCGACACGGCGGTGTGATAGCCGCCAGCGGACCGCGGTCTCGCGTCCCTGTATGTTTATACGTCAGGGCGTTCCGCACCCAGTCGATGCTCGACAGGGTGCTCGGTCGCGCGTCGCTGAAGGAACGCGTCGCGGAACTCGAAGAGGAAAAACGCCACTTGCAGCGCCAGCTAGAGGCCGAACAAGAGCGGCGTGCCGACGCCGTCAGCGACCGGCAGGCCGCCGAGGAGCGCGTCAACCACCTCGAAGACCGGGTGACGGAACTCGAAGACCGGGTCGAACGCCTCAAGGCCGAGGACGGCGAGGGCGAGTTCCGCCGCGAGACCAGCCTCAGCGGCGAGGATCTCGACGCCGTGCTGGACCGCCTCGACACCGTCGAGACCGGGCCAGAGGGTGCACTGACGGCCTACGTCCCCGACGGCCACGACCTCCCGGCGACCGTTCGCGAAGCCGTCGGCGACGACGCACCGCTGGTTCGCCGGGCCGCACCCTGTCTGTTCGTGACCGACGACGCCGGCCTGCTCGCTGTGACCCTCTCGACACCGGTTCCGCCCGAACCGTTCGCTGACTGGGGGGAGGGCTTCGCCATTGACCGCGACTGGCTCCAGCCCACCGGGGAGTACGCCGTCGCGCTCGTGCGCTCTGACCTGTTCGCGCTCGGGGAGTTCGACGGCCGCGACCGGGTCGCCTTCCACGGCTTCGACTCCGATCTCAAGAGCCAGCACTCCAAGGGGGGCTTCTCGCAGGGCCGCTTCGAACGGCTGCGGGACGCTCAGATCGACTCCCACGTCGACCGCTGTCTGGCCGCCATCGAGGAGCGCAACGTCGACCGCCTCTACGTCGTGGGCGAGCGCAGCCTCCTCTCGCAGTTCTCCGAGGTAGCGGACGTGACCCAGCCAGTCGACGCCACCGGCGACCCCGAGGACGCGCTGGCCGACGCCGTCCACGAGTTCTGGACGGTCCGGCTTCGAGTGCTCTGAATCCGGGCCGAGGTTTTACTCGCCGTCCGTGCGACATCTCGGTATGGACATCGCGTTGCTCGCCCACGAGCGGTTTCCCGAGCGGGCGAAGACGGCCCTCGGAGTCCTGCGGTACGGCGACCAGCGGGTTCGCGCGGTGCTCGACCGCGCGAATGAGGGCGACCGCGTGCGCGACCACGTCACGGGTGTGCAGGACGCGCCCATCGTCGCGAGCATGGCCGACGTGCCCGAGGTCGACGCGCTGGTGATCGGCATCGCGCCCATCGGCGGCGGGTTCGAGGAGTCCTGGCGCGCGGACGTGCGCGCCGCCATCGAGCGGGACTGTGACGTGATCGCCGGCCTGCACACCTTCCTTGCCGACGACGAGGAATTCGCCGCGCTCGCAGCCGAACACGAGTGCGAACTGCGGGATCTGCGCCGGCCGCCCGACGACCTCACCGTCGCCGACGGCACCGCCGGGAGCGTCGACGCCGACGTGGTGCTGACGGTCGGCACCGACTGCTCGTCGGGCAAGATGACCGCCAGCTACGAACTGCGCGACGCCGCTCGCGAGCGCGGGATCGACGCCGCCGTCGTCCCGACCGGCCAGACGGGCGTCCTCATCGAGGGCTGGGGGATCGTCGTGGATCGGGTGGTCGCGGACTTCGCCGCCGGTGCGGTCGAGCGACTGGTCGAGACGGCCGCCGCCGACCACGACCTACTGATCGTCGAGGGACAGGGCGCACTGGGTCATCCGGCCTACTCCGGCGTGACGACGAGCATCTTGCATGGGGCTCAGCCCGACGCGCTCGTGCTGTGTCACGTCGCCGGCCGGAACGCCGTTCACGGCTACGAGGAGACGGTGATTCCGCCGGTCGACGCCTACGCCGACCTCTACGAATGCGTCGCCGCACCGATCCGGGCGAGCGAGGTCGTGGCGGGGATGTGCAACACCCAGTCGCTCGACGACGAGGCCGCCGAGCGGGCCGTCGCGGAGTACGCCGCCGACCTCGGCGTGCCCGCGACCGATCCCGTCCGCTTCGGGATCGACGACGCATTGCTAGACGCCGTGCTGTGAACCGCACCGCCGCGCGCTACGGCCTGCTGACGGTTGGCCGCCGGAGAGGACCACGTCGACCTCCAGTCGGTCGGTTCGGGCACCGGGGCCACACCGGCGTAACGACTTACTACGGATCGAGTGAATGTTTAACCTCGCCGTCATTATTATCATGCTGGGACCAGAAGCTCAAACCGGTGCTGCCATGGTCCGTAGCGCCACTCGGGTGTGTGCCAGTCTTTTCACCCGTTTCGTATGTCAGTACGGAGACAGTCACAGCCACTCGTAGAAGGCGTCGTGCTCGCGACTGAGCCGGTAGTATTCGCGCTGGGTCTCGTGGATCGCCTCGGACAGATCGTGGTCGGCGAGTCGGTCGCGCACCCGGTCGAGTTGCCACGTACTCGGGGTCGCCCCCAGCGCGTGGCGACGTTCCATCGGTTCGAGGAACGCGTCGATTCGAGCATCCGGTACGTCCTGTGCGGCGAGGCCGCGCCGGGCCAGGTCGAACAGTTCGTCGTAGATTACGTCGTGATCGGTCGTGCGCTTCCCGTCGGCGGTCACCCACGACAGTTCGGCGTCGGGGCCGTTCCGTGCGGCGTTGTAGAAACTCGTCTTCGCGTCCTGCCACGGAAGTTCCGCGAGCGGGTGGTCGGCCGCGACGATGCCACGGATCAGGCCCGCCGTCAGCGTCTGGACGGCGATGGTGTCCTGGACGGTCGGCTGGGTCGGGATCGGCCGGTACTCGATACGCAGCGAGCGCTCGTCGCCGGCCCCGTCGACCGGGTCCCCGCCGATCACACAGCGCAGCCACCGCCAGTAGGTGCCTCGCTTGTGGCCGAACTCCCAGTAGGTGTCAGCGAGTCCGTCGCGCCCGCCGTCGGCGATCCACTCCCGGAGGAACGGGGCAAAGAGGTCGTCCTCGACGACCCGGTCGACCACGTCGGTCGTCGTCTCGATGTCGCGCGGGACCCGTACTTTCGGGTGCGCGCTGGTGTTGACCGACTGCTCGAAGGCGGCGATTCGCAGTTCGTGGTGGGTCTCGTCCAGTAGCGCTTCGGGGTCGTCGACGCCGTCATACATGTCCGCCGGCAACAGCGGTGAGTTGGCCGTCAGCGCGAGGATCGGCCCCAGCGTCCGGATGGCAGCGTTGTAGTAGGCCGGGAACCGTTCGCTGTCGGGGATCTGGAGGTGGGGCTGGATCGAGGAGGTCAGCGACTCGAACAGGATCGTCGGGAACGACCCCGAGAATCCCGGGACCTCGAAGTCGATCTCGCCGCCGGCGTGGCCAAGCGCCTCGTTGTCCAGTGCAACGTAGCGCGGGGCCTGACGCATGTTGTCCGCGAAGACGACCCCGTCGCGCTCCTCGATCGCCGAGAGATAGTCGACACTGCCCTCCTCTGGGGGGATTGTCCACATCGCGTCTAACACGAGTTCGCGGTTGGCCTCGCGGGCGGCGTCGCGGGCCTTCTTGATCCGCATCTCGATGGAGGTACTCTGGACTTCGAGTCCGGTCGCACCCATGGCGTCCGGGTCGGTGTTGATCTCGGCGTTGTGGACCCCGAGTTCTTTGGCCGCGATGCCCTCGAACGTCGATTCGGGCAGTTCGGCCAGTCGACCCTCCCACGCCTCGGGGTCCATGTAGGGTTCGTCGGCCTCGTCGTCCAGGGGGTCGTCGTCCGGGTCGGGTTCCAGCGGGTCCTCGTCGCCGTTGTCCTCGCCCGCCGGTTCGAGCGAGCCGAGACCACCGCCGCCACCGGCGAGGTCGGCGTCGAGTGTCGCCTCGTCGGGTTCCTCGTCCTCGTCTTCGTCGTCTTCGACTGGCTCTGGCTCGGCGTCGATCGCGTACACTTCGACTTCCAGCCCCACCGCGAAGTCCTCGTTGTCGAACTGTCCGTCCTCGATCCCTTCGCGTAGCTGGTCGGCCTGCGCTGCGAGACGCTCCCGAAACTCCGCGTCGTGTTCCCCGCCCAGCGACCGGCGCACCAGGTCGACCACGTCGTCCATGGCTCTGCTTTGCACAACCGGGGGGTTTAGTGTTGCGCTTACACGAACCGACCGCGGCGATCGAGGACTGACGGACTACTCGAACAGGTCTTCGTGGCGCGCCGCCAGATTGGCGTAGTCGCCCGAGGAGAACGCTTCGAACACCGCTTCGGGGTCGATGTTCGTCTCCGAGAGTGGCGTCACCGAGGCGGGCATCCCGCGGACGAACGAATCCGGGGGCACGTCGTAGCCGGGCGGGACGACCGTCCCCATCGCGACGATGGAGCCCGAACCGATGGTGGCCTCACTGACCGTCGAGTTGAAGCCGACGAGCGCGCCGTCCTTGACGGTGGCGTCGTTCAGCACCGCGCCGTGGCCGACCATCACGTTTTCGCCGACCGTCGAGGCGTGCAGGACGGCGTTGTCGCCGATGGCGCTCTCGCGGCCGACCGCGACCGGGCCAACGTCGCCCCGGAGGACGACGCCGGGCCAGACGTTGGCGTTCGGGCCGATGGTCACGTCACCGACGACAGTTGCCTCGTTGCTGACGTGTGCGTACCCGTCGATGTCCGGTGACGACCCCTCGAATGCGTACTCTCGACTGTCCATGGCAGTGACAACGTACGCCGTGGGCAAAAAGTGTCGGTCGAAGGATACTGTTCGTGACGATTACTCGCCGGCGCTGATCGCGTCGTCGAACACGGGCTTGAGACGGTTGACGGTCCGTTGTTCGAGGGCGTTCGGGTCCAGATGGAAGTGCGCGACGGCGTCGGCGTCCCGTAGCTGCCCGGTGAACATGTGAAGGAACTTGAACGCGGCCTGCACGTCGGTGAACTGCAACAGCTCCGTCAGCGAGTCGAAACACACCACGAGCTGTCGGTCCGAGGATAGATCGTTGAGGTAGTTGTTCAATCGCATCCCCAGTCCGGTGATGTCGTTGGGGTTGGCCGTCGTCACGACGACGCTGTCGGGGAGGTCGGCGTCGGTGCCGCCGGCGATACCGGCCTGATCGCCGACGTTGACGATCCCCATCCGGTCGGGGAGCGCGCCGTGGCGGTCGCGCCACTCGTCGACGAGTTCGGCCGGTCGCCCGGAGTACGTGATCCGGAGCACGTCGAGGGTCGTCGAACCGTCACCGACGAGCATGTGAGCGCACTGGTCGCGCTTCACGTCGCTCAGTGACGGTGCCAGCACCAGGATGTTGGTCCCCGGAGCGGGTCTCGACTCACCCTGGCCGCCGGGCGTCATTCGCCGCCTCCGTCGACACCCGGCGGGTTCAGCACTGTCATGTACGGCGCTTCGTCCATGTACTCCACGAGGCGGGTCGACCCTAAATAGCCACCCGGCGACTTGTTCAGTTTGACGTACTGGAGGCCGTTGTCGCTGATCCACGTCCGCATCGACTGCCAGGCGCTGTTCTGGTAGAACGCGGCCAGTTCCTCGTCGAGTGCCGCGCCGTTGAAGAAGTACAGCGAGGTGTCGGCTGGCTGGAAGAAGTTCTCCTCCTCCCAGAAGCGCATCTGGCGCAGTTCGTCGGCGGTCAACATGGGCAACTGCGCTTCGACGTTGATCAGGGTGAGGAGCGCGCGGTCGCCCCGGCGGTCGTCGATCGTCTCGAACACCGTCTCGGGGTCGTCGCTCTCGTGTTCCTGTGGCTTGAACACGTTCCGCCGGGTGTTCTCCCAGACGTTGGCGAAGTCGACGAGGAAAAAGCGGTCGTCGGCCATCAGTTCGTACATATCGCCGACGCGTTCGTCGATGATCTCCTTGAGGAGTTTCGGCGGGAGTTCGACCGGCGGGACGATGGCGATGGCCATGTCCTGCTCAACGGCCTCGACCATCAGGTTCGTCAGGATCGAGTGGGGGTTGGCCTGCCCGTCGTGTTCCAGTACCATCGACCCGCCCAGCACGATCCCGCCCCCAGTTAGCGTGTCGAGGCCGTCGATCCGCGTCGTCATGTACTCCGAGGGGACGAACTCTCCAGGGTGGGTCCTGAGTCTCGGGCTGACCCGAACCCCCTGATCGCGGAAGGTCACTTCGTGGACTCGCGTGTCGTGATCGACGCCGCGCATCTTCACCACCTCGATAAAGCGGTGGCTGTCGCCGTCGACGACTTCCCGCCACAGGCGGACGACGCCGTGGGTGTTGAACTGGACGGCGTCGCTCGCGGCGACGGTTTTGACGTCCTGCTGGGCGGCCTGTGGCTGGGACTCCTCGGCGGTAAACAGCGCCGTCGCGCCGAACTCGTCGTTGAACAGGCGGATCATGTCGAGGATCGTCCGGCGGAACACGTCGCGGTCCTCCCCCATCGCGGACAGCCCCGACACCGAGTCCAGCACGACCCGGTCTGCGGGGGCGAACTGTTCGAGGTGTTTCGTGATGTACTCGGCCTCGAACGGCGCGGAGTAGTCCCCGCCCAGCATCTGGCCCCCTTCCAGCGTCTCCAGCGTGAGTTCGCGGTCGTCGCCCTCGTCGACGGTGTACCCACTCGTGGCGTGCAGCGACGTGACCGTCAGGTTCTCGTGTTCGAGTTCGAACGCGAAATCCGAGAAGGAGTCCGCGATCTCGTCGAAGGTCTGCTCGGTACTGATGTACACGCAGTCCTCGCCGGCGTCGAGGCCGGCCTGCAGGTACTGCATCGCCAGCGTGCTCTTGCCGGTTCCCGGACCGCCGGTGACGAGGACGGTGCGTCCCTCGGGCAGACCGCCGTCGAGGATCGTATCCAGCGTCTCGCTTCCTGTCTGGACAGGCATTTGTGTGCCCGTCTAGGTCGAAGTCGGATATGTATGTGGGGCCAGCTATCAGGGATCGAAATCGGACCTCACAGAATGGCGGTCGACCGGGAAAACAGCGACAATAACCGTTTCAGTCGAGCCGTCGACGTATCCGCGTCCCGAGCGACGCGGCCCCTCTGTCCCGGACCCGGATCGTCCCGAACCCGACGACCCGACCGAGTACGGCGAGGGTCCCGCCGCCGAGGACCGCATTGACCGCACCCAGCGCCAGCAGCGGATCGACGGCGTGTAACCACCGGATGACCGGCGCGGGCAGGACGTGGAGGTAGCGATACTCCGTCACCGACAGCACCGTCCGCTCGCCGGGCCCCGGTGCGGTCGCCGAGACGGACAGCGTCGCTGCCCCGCCCGGGCCGACGGCCAATTGCTCGTCGAGGACGGTCGTGCCCGCGCTCCGGCCCTCGAACACGAGCACGACCGGCACGAACCCGAAGTTGTCGACGCCCAGCTCCCAGCTCGCGTCCTCGCCGGGTTCGATCTCCGGGCTCTGGGCCACGTCCGCGCCGTCGATGGTCAACGTCTGCGTGCCGCCGCCGGCGACCATCGCGACGTTGGCCGGGATCAGCACCGCCGCGAGCAACAGTATCGTCGCGGTGCGCGTGTTCAACAGGGCCCCGCGCTGCCGGGACCGGTCGGTCGTCCGCTTGGCCCCGCTGTCCAGCAGGAAGGTGAGCGCGAACAGGGCGAACCCGACCGCAAAGAGCAGGACGCCCGACCCCTGTCGGTCCAGCGAGTCACCGAACCCGACCGTCTGGGCGAACGCGGACTGAAACCCGAGCACGCCCTCCTGGATCGCGCCGATGGCGATCCCGAGCGCCGGGATAGTGACGACCGACCCGCCGATCTGGAGGGCTTCGGCGACGATCTGCTCGTCGGTCACCGGCGGCTCCGGGCCGTCCTGATCGGTAAACGGGTTCGCGTCCCCCTGCGTGATGTACCCCGCCTCGGTCTCACCGACGACGCGGTGGGTCGTCAGCCCACCGCCCTGCAGCTCCTCGGCCTCGTAGACGATCACGTCGCCCTCCTGTACGTCACCGGCGACTGCCGCCGGAATCGCGACAAAGCCGTCGCCGGTGTCGATGGTCGGTTCCATGCTCCCCGTCTCGACGTAGCTCAGCAGGATCGGCTGACCGAGGACCGCCCCGAGCAACAACGAGGCGACGACGACGACGGCCAGCACTTCGAGCGTCCTGCCGACGAGGGAGCGAACGGACAGGGACGAGCGTATGCCAGCGACCGACAAAAGAGTTCGCCGGCGAGAGACCGTCGAGCGTTAGATCGCAGCCCCCTCACCGGGGAGCCAGGCACCGGCCTCGACGGTCGCGTACGTCGCGATGAACCCCAGCGCGTAGCCCAGCAGGTGGACGTAGACGTTGACGATGGTCGTGCCGTCGGCGACCTGTGGCGGGAACGCGACGAACAGGAACGAGACGAACAGGACACCGGTAAAGACCAGTAACTCACCGCCCCCGGCCCGACGTGCCGCCGATCGTACCTTGCGAAACACGTCGCCGGCCCGGTCCGGCGCGGAGAGCCAGTACAGCAGGGCCGAGAGCATCGCCGTCAGGACGAGACCGCTCGTGCCCAGCAACACCGTCGCCCGCTGGCGCTCGACGGACTGGATACTGAGGCCGGCGACGAGCGCGAGGCCCAGGAAGAAAAACACCGGTGCGAGCGTCCCGCTAGGGCCGATGTCCGCGCGTTCGTCGAGGTAGTCAGCCAGCGCCAGCGGGAGGTAGCCGACGAAGGCCATGACGACACCCGAGAACCCGAGGCCGGCGGTCGGTCGCACGACCGCCAGATTCAGGTACGAGAGCAACACCGGAAACACGAACACGAACGTGGCGAAGGCCACGAAAAAGCGCGTTCTGCGTCCGCTCGCGACGCTCAACAGGTACGCGACCGGAACGACCAGCAGGTAGCCCAGCACGTTCACGACGAGATGCGCCGGCGAGAGGTGGACGAACGACGCGCTGAACGCGGTCAGTACGGACGGATCCGTGTACTCGAAGGCGAGCGACTGGCGGGTCGCGACCGGGAGAGAAAACACCCCGATCAAGAGAATCGGAACTGAGAACAGGACCGCGAGGTCGGCGGGTCGGAGGCCGCGCCACATCGTCGACGGCTGCGGGTCAGATTCCAAGACTGAACGCTGATTGCTCATTCGATCGCTCTTGCCTAGTGTTCGCTACGAGCGGGTTTGAGGGTTCGCTTGAAAATATCAGCTGTGAAAATCAGGGCGACGAGAACAGTCGATTACGGCTGGTCAGTCGTCGTCTCGACTTGCAACGACGCGATCCGTGTCGCGCCCTCGTCGTCGCGATCGATCGTCACGCGGACCGACAGCGACTCCCCGCCGTCGAGGACGTTTTCGGCCGCCTCGTCGGCGGGGAACGCCGTGAGGTCGGTGCCGTCGGCGCTCTGGATCGTCACGCCGCTCGTGATCGATTCTCCCTCATCGTCGACGGCGACCAGCCGAAGCCCGACCGTCGCCGCGACGGTGTTGCGCACCGAGAAGGCCGGATCGAACGTTGTGAGTCCGCTGCCAGAGAGATCGAACCGGAGCTGGGTCCGACCGTCCTCGTCGGTCTCGGTCGCCCCGGCGTCGGCGTCGGGCACGAGTTCCACCCGCGACCAACTGGCGTCGTTCGCCCGCACAACCAGCGTCGGACCGCGCCGCCAGTACGCGAGCAGTCCAAGCCCGCCCGCCAGCAGCGCCAGCACGGCGAGGATCACGGGTGCGAACGCACCGATCTCCAGCGGAGACTGGCTTTCTTCGCCGACTGTAACGGTGATCGATCGATCGCCCAGAGCGACCTCGTACGACCCGGAATCGTCGAAGGTGGTCGTTCCCGATATCGTCCGACGTTCGCCCGGTGCCAGTGTCACCGTTTCACTGGCAATCACTTCGCCGTCGGCCTGAAGCTGTAGCGTCACCGTTCGCTCGGTCGTCCCGACATTCTCGAAGGTCCCCGTCACGGTAACTGTCTCGCCGACATCCGGCTCGGGCGGGTCGACAGTCAGATCGACGATTTCGATGGCTGCCGGCGGAGTCTCGGTCGGGTTTGCGCCCCCACCGGCCGCTCTCTCTGTTTCGGTCGTGGCCATCGCGTCGGTTTCACCAGACTGCTCGGTCGTCGTGTCGGTCTCGGTTCCGCTACCCGCCTCGGTGTCCGTTTCTGTGGGCGTGTCCGGCCCGCTCGCGGTCGCCGTGTCCGTCGTCGCGTCGTCGGTGCCCGTGTCCGGCCCGCTCTCGGTGGTGATCTGCGTCGGCGTATCGGTCGGCGTGTCGTCGGTCGGTGTGTCCGGGTCGCTCGTGGTGGTGGTCGAGGTCGACGTGTCCGTCGGCGTGTCGTCTGCCGGCGTGTCCACGGGCGTGTCTGGCGACGCTGTCGGCGTGTCGTCCGCCGGCGTGTCCGTCCCCTGTCCGGTTGGAGGCGGGAGTGTGGTGTCGTCGTCGGCCTGGGGAATTGACGCGTGGTAGACGACCGTCTCGGTGAACGACGACTGCACGTCGGCGTCGTCTCCGACCACGAAGCCGATGCGAACAGTTTCGCCGGGCGCGAGCTCGATCGCGTTGCTTTCGCTGTTCACTGGCGCGCCCGAGTCCATTCGGTAGAAGGAAACCCGGTCGTCGTTCTCGTGTCCGAGCCACACCGTTGCGGCCTCGCTGGTCCCAGCGACCCCCGCGAAATGCACCTCGAAGACGTCGTCGAACCGTGTTTCGGTACCGGCGATGACATCGACCGAGACGGTGAGGTTCCCGTCGGCGTTTATCGCAGCGTACCTGTCGCCGTTCGGTGTGTCCGCCGGACCGATGTACAGGCCCGCGTCGGTCGCCGGAGCGAGTTCGTCAGTCGGCCCGCTCCCGTCGAACGGGGCCGCACCCGTCGCCGCCGCTGTCCCGAGGGCGATCAGGGCGACCGCGACGACGAGTAGCTCTCTTTGCATACACTACCTGATACGGGTCCGTTTCGCACGCGATTCGACGACGCCGACTCCGCTCGTCTGGATTACGGAGATCCACCGCCGGAGCGATCGTCCAGTCCTATACGGTCGATCGAGAACAGTGCGACAGCAACCGATCAGGGAGAGGGAGAGCTATAATCGGCTTCCGCTGCCTTGAATACGATCGCATCGATATCTGCGATCGCGGACCCGCTGTTGTCCTGAAGATTGACAACGATCGTGAGATCCTTGTTGCTGCTGGAGTCTAGATTGACAGCGCTATCGACGATCGAATTCCCGTTAGAGTCCTCTATGTCCAGAACGTTTCCGTCGCCGACGAGACCACTAGCACTATTCGAATACGTTGTATCAGCGCTAACGACCGACAGTCCAACGTTAGTGTCTCCGTTGTTGGTCACCTTCAGCGCACCACTGAACGTCGTCGTCGCGTCTTGGTTGAGGTTCGTCTGTTCGAGTTTGATAACGTCGGAACCTTGAGGGCCGCCCTCAGTCGTGACGATGTTACTGTTGTTGGCGTCGAACTGCAATCTCGCGCTCGAGTCGGCCGAGGTCTGGAGATTGACAGTCCGCGACGCTTCCACCGAAGTGAACGCGCCCGAGCCGAAGGCACCGCCGAGACCGATCCCTGTCGCGCCGAGTCCGAGTAGCATGTTTCGTCTGGTGAGTCGCATGTGTACTTGCGTGTACGACACCACCCGGTATATTATTAGCCCCCATTAACCGGTTTCAAGCACTGCATTATCGCCTCAAGATGTGCCTGAGAACCGCTCAAGCAGCCTAATATTATTACCCTATGGATATTGTGATCTGATACGCACGAAAGTGCAGAGAGTAACAATGGGATTCAATCGTAGAAACGTTTTGACTGCAATGGGCGGACTGGTGGCTGGTGGCGGCGCGCTCCTCGGTTCGGGCGCGTTCACGAGTACTACGGCATCGCGGAGCGTCGACGTGAACGTCATCGGCGATGGTCTGGATGGTGATGGGGATGGGGTCTTCACGGATTTAACTGAATCTGAAGAACAAAACCTCGCAGAATCAATTACCGAGTCGGGCGCCGACGTGCTCGTCGATACGTCCTCGTCTACTGTCTCAGTCACAGACAGCACCGGTAGCTCCGTCACGGCAACTAACGCATTCCCGAGCAATGCTGCTACCTACGCCGACGAAGAGCCGATCGGCACAGATCACGTCAGCCTTGTGGCTAACGACGTGACTATCGTCTTTGGTGCGGGTGACGGACTCCCGCCGAATAGCGCTGTTAATTACGGCGAGCTTCTCGCGTTCGTGGGCAACACGAACGGCAACGACCTCCAGGCACGATTCAATGCCTCTGACACGAGCGAGAGCGTTCTCAGTGAGGTAAACGGAACGTCTCTCGACGATGGTACAGATAACGATGATACCGACGACCCCACGGTGACACTTGCCGGAGTGAGCGTGGACAGCACGATAGATTATAGCAGTGGGGCCTCCACTACTGTCACGAAGACAACAGCACCTGGCACCGTCGATACTACGACTTCAAGTAGTACTGGACAGACGCTCGACATTATCATCGAATCACAATAGCTGCGAATCGTCCGCGCTGGACGACTGTTCGCCATCGCGATCGATTCCGTTCCCTCGGTGACTCCCGACATCGCGTAGGACTTGCCCCCGCCGCGTTGGTGCTCCATTCGCCGCGCTATTGATCGGCACAGGTAACCGTAGACCGTTCTTTGACAATTCCCGCACTGTTTGATACATCTATAAGTTATCGGACGACTAGCACATGCTAATGGCAGGGACCGAATCGACGGAGGAGCGCGAATCTTCTGCGGCGTCGATTCCGAAAGACGACGTGTTCGAACTCTTGAGCAATCATCGACGGCGGTACGCACTGCACGCGATCAAGCAGACCGACGGGTCGTCCGAACTCTCTGACCTCGCCGAGCAGGTCGCCGCGTGGGAGAACGACAAGCCCCAGTCCGAGATCACCTCCAGCGAGCGCCATCGGGTGTACACGTCGATGCAACAGACCCACCTGCCGACGATGGACGAGGCCGGTGTCATCGACTACGACAACGGCACGGTCACGCTCACCAGTCAGGCCGCCGATCTCGACATCTACATGGACGTCGTCCCACAGGACTCCATCCCGTGGGGGCAGTACTATCTCGGGTTGGGGATCGTCTGCGCCGGACTGCTGCTCGCCGTCGCCGTCGATCTCATTCCCCCGATCATCCCCGACATCGCGTGGGGCCTGCTCGCCGTCGCGCTGTTTCTCGGGTCGGCGCTGTATCACGTCTGGCAGAGCCGAAAACTCCGGCTGGGTGCCGGCGACAAACCACCGGACATGAACTGATGAAGCCGGACCCGGCGCGACGACGAAGGCCGTGCCCAATTGTCAGGCGGACCCGTGCGATCTGAGCGGAACCCTCTTCGGTCTGGTTGCTCGGGATCGATTCGCTCCCTGGTACGACTGTCTCCGAGCGACTCGCGGGGTTCCGGTCCAGAGCGGGCGATGACTCGCCACGCGTTTCCGCTGCGCTGGACGGACACGCCGAGATAATTGACGAAATGGAACGAGCGAGGACCGTTCAGCCCCCACCGCTCGCTGTTTGTTCCTGATCTTCGACAGCAGCAAAAGCCGAACCTATAGTTTCACTTTCTGACCACGCCGTCGAAGTACCAACCGACACACTAGGTGAGACTGCCACCGTCTCCGTCCGTGCTCGTGTCGTAGAGGTTCTGGACCAGCGAATCGGTGAGCGCGATATCGTACACCTTTGGCTCGTCCATGTATCCGTCGTATCCAAAGTTGCCATCGGGACCGTTACCGAGCAGGAGCGGTGCGTCCGACGGTGCCGGGTCGGCCAGTGCTGGCTGGTCGTACACCGCGGTTCCGTCGACGTACACCGTGTCGTTCGACGAGCCGTGGCTCCAGACGAGGTGCGTCCACGTCCCCGTAGTCAGCGACGTGCCCGTGAGCACGTAGTCGTCCTGTGTTTCGATAACGAGCTGGTCAGCCTGGTTCCCCAACGCGTTACTATCGATCCAGAACTGATATCCGGGGTTCCACTTACTGAACAGTCGAGAGAGGCCTGTCTCAGACGAAGGGAGGTACACCCACACCGAAAGCGAGAACTCGCCGGTGAGGTCCAGCGACGGGTCGTCGGGGACCGAGACGGGGTCTGAGCCTTGGCCGAAGTAGAGAACACTCCCGCGCGAACGGGACTGTACTACTGTTGGTCTGTAACCACTCCACCAAGTCGACGAACGCGCACCATCGTTGACTGGTAGCGTCCCACTGTCCCACACGTCTGGCACGGTCGTACCGTTAATCTGCTCGAAGTCCCAGTACGAGACCCGTGGTTCCACGCAGTCGATGGTGAACTGTCGCTGTAACTCGACGCTCTGACTGGGTCCGGTGGCGGTGATCGTAATGTCGACGTTCTCCTGCCCAGTGGAACCGCCGCAGTCGAGTTCTGCAGTGATATCGCCGTTGCCTCCGTTTGCCGAGAGTTGGGAAGGCGTTTGAACGTTGGTAAGCGGCGAATCGACGGCGTCGACAGTGACCGTGATGTTCGTTATTGCTTCGTCGAACCGGTTCGTGAGTGTCGTCAAAGAGACCACCTGCCCGTCGATGCCGCTGGCCGACGTGCCACCGAGACCCAGCAGCGCGTTCGAGTCGTTCGCCTCGTCTATGTTGCTGCCGCGACTGGTCACAACGGTGGTAAAGCCAGTACTGTCCACCGCAGTTATCCCTGCTCCCGTAGCGAGGAGCGCGAGCGCACCCCGTCTCGTCCATTTCTTCGTCACGTGTAGCCCCTGACAGCGTACCAGTCGTCGACCGTTTCCGATTATACCGCGTTGAGACGCAGTAGTCGGATTGTTGTAGACAGATATAGCACAGAAGTTACCCATCCACCCACCGTCTCTTTCGACGGGCAACGAGAGCTGTTCCAAGACTCGGAACAGTCGTGTCCAAAAGGAACACTGCTCATCAACGATTGCAAATACTTTCTCTACAGATTAAATGTTTGTGGTTACGTATCGATACATCCAGATACAGCTTCGAAGATCTATGAAAACGACTTTGAGACAGTTCAGACGATGTTTCGGTGTCGGGTCCCAGACCGAAGACGCTCTATCGGAAGGCATGTGTCACGCTGGTCGGTGTCGATCCCCATACAAATCCGTCACCCTTATTTCAGGCAAGGGGACACCTCTTACAAGGACTGTATGCTGACGTGATGCCAGAACGCGAGTTGCCCCTTTCTGTTCGTTCGCTGCTACAGCAGTGGTTGCTCGCCGTCGTCCTCGTCTTCGTCGTCGTCGCGCTCGCCGGCGGGTACCTGACCTACGATGGGTACGTCACAGAGCCCGAGACGGTCGTCGAGCAACGAAACAACGGGACATGGACGGTCGAGAGCGGATTCGAGCACTCGGCACTGGTCCAGCGCGAGACGGACGTGTTCCAGTCCGGCACGCGCCTCCAGAACCGGAGTCTCTACTTCACGACTGTGACGCCGGATCTCGACGTGAACTACACGATCGCGAACAGTAACACCGACGGCCGGTCTGCCACCGGCTCGGTCGACCTCTCGCTGGTCATCCGTGCGGCCGAGGAACGCGACGGGCGAGAAGTCGTCTACTGGGAGACACGAGAGCAACTCGAAACACTCGATGCCGTTGATATTGAGGCGGGAACGGAAGAGTCGACAGCGGTTAGTGTTGATGTTCCGGAAGTTGTCAATCGGACGCAGACAATTCAGCAAGAACTCGGCAGTTCACCGGGGAATATCGAGATACTAATTCGTGCCGAGACTACGATCGAGGGGGCAGTCGGGAGCGAGACGTTCACCGACACCCGCACCGACCGGCTCAGAATCAGCCCCAGTGGTTCGGTCTATCGCGTCACGCCGACCGTAGAAGATCAGCAGAGTTACCCGGCGACCACGCAAGTGACGAGGCAAGTCGAACCGCCGGCCCTCTCGCTGTACGGTGGCCCGATGCTGCTGTTGATCGGGCTAACCGGTGTCGCGGCGCTCGTCTTCGCAGACCGCGAGGGGAAACTGGCGATCACCGAACGGGAGCGAGAGCGAAAGCGGTACCGCGCGGCGCGTACCGACTTCGACGAGTGGATCTCGACCGTCGAAATCCCGGCGGCCGGTGAGCGAACAGTAGCCCGAGCGGAGACGCTGCCCGATCTTGTCGACGTCGCTATCGACAGCGAACGGGCCGTACTGGAAGACGGCGATCGGTACGCCGTGCTCGTCGACGACGTGATGTACACCTACACTGCTCCGGCCGACGAGACTGTCTCCGAAGAGATCGACGACCCCGACGACAGGACGCCACAGGGCAATGATGAGAGCGAGGGCACCGATAGGAGCGACACCCGGGAGTCCCCGGAGACTGGAGAAAGCGTGCTCGAAGAGCGCGACAACGGCGACCCGGTCGACGAGTAACGTGATCGCGTGCCGCGAGTTGGTGTGCTGCGCTCGATGGTCGCACTGCGGTCGGGACAGTGCTACGGTTGATTGGAGCGGTGTACCAAGAGGCGCCGACGACGGGGTCGGTCGGCGAGACTCAGCGAGATAATCACGATGAGGGCGCTCACTCACCTCGGACGAAGCGCTTTATACGAACGGACAACCGGACGCCGCGGTCGGTCTCGCGCGCTCTCCGGCCACCGATACCGGCCACTCCGACGACGAGTGTGACAACGCTGAACGCGAGGATGGCGTTGATCGCGGCGAGCGCCGCTAATGGATGGATCTCGTGGAGAGAGATGAGTAGCCACGGCGGAAGCAACAGCACGTATCGCTGTTCGGACACCTCGACCGTGTCTGACCCACCGGGCGGTGGCACCGTGGCGCTCGCACTCAGAGATACTTCGCCGCCGCCCGGCACTTCGACTGACTGATCGCTCAATGTCCCGTCCTGCGGGGCCTCGAAGATAATGAGCATTGTTACGAGACCGCCGTTTTTCGCCGATAGCGTGAATTCTACTGTCTCACCTGGTTCTGTCTCTGTCGAGTCTGCGATGTCGGCTATCGGAACGCTGGTTGTCCCACTCGGTAGTACCATTGTCGCGTTGGCCGGGACAACGGCGACAGCTATCAGGAACAAGAGTATGTATCGGGGCTTGATATCGTCCGAGCCACCCCGTGATCGCGTTCGCTCCCGCGCTCCGCCGTCACCGAACAGATCGGTCGCAGTGACGACGATCAGGAGAACGAGACCGACGACGATCAGGCTTGACCCCATCTGCTGAGAACTGTCCGCGCCATCGAGACCGAGCGTCTCGGTCACTGCAGCCTGCGCACCGAAGAGCGCCTGTCGGCTCTCGATGATAGCGGTCCCAAGGAACGGGATACGCAGGACTTCCCCGCCGGGTTGCCAGGCGGTCGCGACGATCTGCGCTTCCGTGACCGGTGGCTCCACGCCGTCTTGGTCGGTGAAAGGATTGCCGTCACCTTTGGTGACATACCCGTTTTCGGTCTCGCCGACCACGCGATGTGTGGTCAGTCCGCCACCGTCGAGTTCCTGTGCCCGGAATATGACCACGTCACCGACCTCGACATCGCCGGCTACCTGCTGTGGTATCGCGACAAACCCGTCGCCTTCCTCAAGTGTCGGTGACATGCTCTCGGAGGTGACGAAGCTGAAAAGCACCGGCTGGCCGAGCAGCGATCCGACGACGAGGACGAGCGATAGCACAACGACGAGTAACGTTGCCGCCCTCCGCAGCGTGTTCCCAGCCATCTCACTTCGCAGTTGTACCGGAGTAGCCAGTGGACACAAAAACGGCTGTCGGTCCGATTACTGACATGATCGGCTGTGATACGGACAGTTGTAGGTCTTTACCAGATCGACCGCACGCCGTCGTGAGGTCTACTGGGTAAACGTCTACAACTGTCCGTATGAGTCTGCCCGGAATCGCTCTCGACAGAGAGTCGTCGTCACTGCACACTGAAACTGTCGAATTCGACGGTCGATCGCTGTTGTGTGTCGTATGCACAGTTGATCAGGGCCACGTCCTGTGTCGTGTTGGCCGAGGAAATAGTCACGCGATCGATTTCGGTCCAGTTCGAGTCGCCGTCCCGCTTGTAAGCGCCGACGAACTCGTACCCGGACGCCACCGCTGTCTTTTCGAGCCGCAGATCGCAGGGAATGCTTGAGGACCCGTCGGCTGATCCCGTCTCGTGGTAGCCGTTTGCGTTGCCGTCCCACGTCATCTCGAACCCGTTTCGGGGCGTCACGTCGACTTTCACGTCGCCGATAGATCCCCCTTCAGCGGACGCCTCGTTGGCGAACATGAGACCCGCTTTTGCCCACTCGCCAGTATCGTCCTGCTGCACGACTCTCGTCTCAGCGACTGCTGCTCCGGTCACGCCCTCGTCGACAATCGCGCCGTACTCGTCGTAGTTGCCGCCCGGCGTTTCGTACATGTCTCGGCCACCAGCAATGATCTGCAAGGTCGACGCGTCGAACGTCGCGTTCTGGCTGCCAGTCGTATCGACGGTTTCGAAGCCGGTGGAGCCGCTGAATCCGGTTCGCGTGACGTTCCACGACTGGTTGTCGTCGCTCCCCTCACCTTTCCAGGGCCATTGGAGCACCGTCGCGCCTGTTTTGCCCGAGGCATCGCTCACGTCGACTACCTGACCGCTGAACAGGTTTCGGATTCGGAACGTCCCGTCGTCGTTCGGCAAAACCGTCCAGCGCTGTTCCTGCTTCATTGGGTCCCAGGCCTCCCTCACTAGAGTCGACCCGTTGGCCGTGGCGTCCTGCACTGAGAGGACGCCGCCGACAGCGTCGTTTCTGATCCGGTACGTACAGTCGTCGTTGAGCACGAACTCCCAGTCTGTCCGGACGTTTGGCTTGGTGTAGTCGTACTGCTTGACGTCGCTCTTACTGTTTTTGACACCCATCTCCCAGCCCGAGTGCTTCGCTTCAAGTCGGTAGATGGCAGGGGCGATCGGTGTGAGTGTTACTCGACGAGTCAAATGGATGTCTTTTTCGGGCGACGACGCCGAGATGTCGACCGCATCAACGGTATCCGTATCCGGTGTGAAGGTGACGACTTGCTCGTCGGTCGGAGACAGTGAAAACGAGACCGACTTGCCGCTCGATGGACGTGTTACGGCTATTGCGTCGGTGTCGACCGTGGCTGTGAAATCGTTGTCGCTGTTGTTTCGAATGGTGATCTCGCCGTCGTCACAGCCCGGAAGACCGGTGATTCCGAGCAGCGCGTTCGGGTCCGAGGAAGCGTCGATACTGGATTGCCGCCCGACTGTCGTCTTGGTGTACCCGAACGTCTGACCAGTCAGTAGTGCTGCCCCACCCCCGATCATTGCGAGTGCTGCTCGTCGCGTTATCGTCTCTTTCCTGCCCATTGTTTATTTAGCGTAGACTGCCCTCAGGTCTACAGCATCGAACGTCTGTAGCTGTACTTATATCTCAACCAGTGTTAACCATGATGAATCGCTCTTGTGAAGTAGATTGTTGATAGCGAGAGCTGTGGCTGAAAATCGAAGCGGGCAAGGGCACCGCGCCAGCGGTGCCCGATATGTTCCCAATACGCCGGTTCGTGTCGGAATCGGCTCAGCGGACCTGTTGCAGCAGGTTCGCTGGCGTGATGGCGTCGAGTGCCCCCGCTGCCGTTCTGACCTGACGGTCAGAAACGGCAGCTATCGGGAGTGTCAGCGGTATCTGTGTAAGAATTGCGGCCGGACGTTCAACGACAAGACCGGCACGATCTTTGCTCATTCGAAGCTCTCGCTGAAAGAGTGGTACTTCACGATCTACGTGTTCTTACGGTTCAACACGAGTATTCGGCAGATCGAGGCGGAGCTCGATCTTTCGTACAGAACGGTGAGACGGCGCGTCGAGCGCTTCGCCAGCGCGCTCGACGCGCCTTCGATCACACTGTCTGGACCGGTCGAAATCGATGAAGTGTACGTGTCTGCCGGTCTCAAAGGCCGCGAGCGCGACCAAGAGTCGCGCTCGCGTGGTTTGTCTACACGCGGACGAGGGTCGTACAACGGCGACAAACCGCCGGTGTTCACACTGGTCGACCGTGGCTCGGACGAGCGCTACGTCGTGCCAGCGAAATCCGCCGACGAATCGACCATTGGACTCCTGCTTGCTGACCACGACGAGGAGTCGTTGACCGTCTATACGGACGGATTTCGAGCGTACGAATCGCTCGAAAAAGACGACGCATTCACCCGTGAATACGTCGTCCACGGCGACGGAGAATACGCTGACGGCGACGTTCACGCCAACACCTGCGAGAGCCACGCGTCGCTGACGCGACGGTGGCTCTCGCCCCATCGAGGAGTGTCAAAAGACAAGCTAACGCCGTATCTCAGAGCCTTTCAGCTCCGCTGCGAACTCTACAGAAAACCAGATGACGACGCGCTCAAACATGCTATCGACGCTGCCCTCTGAAAATCAACAACGTGCTTCACAAGAGCGATGGTGAATTTGTGATGCTCAGTGACACAGATCACTCGATGTCGACGACCAGCATCGGCATTTCGAGGAGAGGCGAACTTGCGGTCTCCGTAGCGACTGTCACTGCGATGCGATCGGCACGCCCTCTCGAAAAGTTCGACGAGTGGATCTCACGGGCCGCTGCGCCGGACTTACTTGGTGACGGCGCGATCTATCCGTCGTCTCGCTGGAAGACCTCGTCGACGTGGCGATCGACAGCGAGCGACGCGTCATCGAGGTCTTCCAGCGAGACGGACCGGTTCGTCGTCATCGTCGACGACACGTGGTACTGCTACGAGCCAGAAAAGGCAGTCGAGACTACGCAAATGGGACCGACGAACGAACAACGGCGGCCGTCGGATGTGCCACCGGGGAAAGCAGACACCGGCGGCACCACCGAGAGCGAGCAGGTGTTCGACGACGAACCGGAGTGAGACGATCTGTCTCTGTGCTCTCAGTCACGAAACTGCCGACCAGAACGTACTCGACTGGCTGGGTTCGGCGTTTCGCGAATCGATATCTGCTTCCCACACGGTTCCCTTGTGTCGGACTCTGTCACCCACCTCGTAGAGCGTCCTTTTGTCCCATTTCGGGTACTGCCCTGGGCTCCCGCCACCGCTCCCATTGCCGTTACCGTTGCCGTTTCCATTACCACCGTTTCCGTTGCCGTTGGTACAGTTGGCGCTGTCGCCACCGCTGCCGTATGGCTGACGCGAGTAATCGACCTGAACTTCCGCACACGTCAGCGCCTCGTCGAACAGGATCACGTCGTCGAGGACGCCGTCGAGCGCTCGATCGTCGTAGGCGGTATCGAACATCTGGAAGGGGCCGTTGAGCGTCCCGACAGTGGTGACCTGGCCGTTCTGTGATTTTGATAGGCGAGTCGTGATGACGCTACTCCCGTCGATATAGATCTGCCACTGGTTCGGGTTCGCCGATGGGGCGTTGATAACCACGCGTGCCGGTTGATCGTTCGGGAGTTCGTCTTCGGGCGCGCTGACGGCGTAATCGTGGCCGACGTTCAGCCCGACTGAGTTCGTGACCCCGAACCAGTCGTTAGTGTGGTACACCTCGAAGTATGGAGCCTGATTCAACCCCTGGCCACGGGCACCCATCACGTGCGCGTTTGCTCCCTGACCATGGGGCGCTTTGATCGTGAACGCGATCGCGAAGCTCTGGTCCAGCCGATCTCCGAAATTACCGAGTGTCGTCGTCTCGACCACACCGCTGGCCGTGCCGGTGTTCGTCAGCGCACGATTGTCGACCCAGGAGCCACTCGTCCAGCCCGGGTCACTGACGGTACCGTCGTGGTCCCCGCCCAGCACGTCGACCACGGTGTCACCGCTGCCCAGCACACAGGGCCACCAGGCGAAGCCCTTGTTCTGAATGTAGTCCGGTATCTCGACGTCGATCGCTCGATCGAGATCGACGACGACGCTCGTCTCACCGCCCTGCGTGATCGTCCCCTGGAGCGACAGAGTGTCGTTCGTCGTCGCGCCATCAGTCGAGAACGCGATTCGCCGCGTCTCATCGGGCGCGAGCGTCAGCGGTCCGTCGTTCGGTGACACAGCCCTGAACGAGCTGGGTGACGCGGACAGAGCCATCTGCTGGTCCAGATTGTTCGTCACGGCAATCGTATTGAACTGGGCTGGCGGTAGCTGTTCGATTCCAAGGAGTGCACTGGCGTCCGAAGTCGTGCTCAAGTCCGTCGATCGGTCCACCGTCGTGGTGACCAGACCGAACGTCTGCTCGCTCAAGACGACCGCACCGCTGCCGATGGATGCTAGCGCCGCCCGCCGTGTCAGTGTACGTTTCCGTCCCATCGCCGTTAGCCGCCCCGACAGTTCACCGTAGTCCCGGACGGGATCCTATCCTTACATTGCTAATGTTTCAAACGATGTTAAAGCTCTCGAGTGTATCGAGACCTGAGGATAGCGCAAACAGAGCGTCACGTCTTCCAATAATCGTTGACAAGCATACAGCGGTCACCGATGGTGACAACAACCGTCCGTATCACTCGATGTTGACCACTAGCACCGGCACGTCGACGCCTTTCAGGACACGCTCGGTGACGCTGCCAAGCGTCGAGATGCGGTCGCGACCGGTCTGGCCGTGCGTGCCCATCGTCACCACGTCGATATCGTTGTCGGCGGCGTACTTCTGGATCGTCTTGTGGGGGATCCCTTCCTCCATCGCCGTCTCGACTTCGACGCCGTCGTCCTCGGCTGTGACGGCCACGTCGTCGAGAGCGACCTCGCCTTCCTCGCGCAGCGCCTCGATCACGTCGTCCTGCGTGTCCTTGTCGGCGGCGAGGAAGCGCCGCCGGTCGACGACGTACAGCACGTGCAGCGTCGCGTCGTGATCGCGCGCCAGCGTGACCGCGTGATCGACCGTCTTGGCAGTTCCCTTGCTTCCGTCTGTCGGCAGCAGTATGTCGTCGTACTCCTCCATCGGTTCGTCGTTCGTCCCCATCCCCAATATGTGTGGCCCCGGAATCGACCGCAGTGTTCAGATAAGCAACCACAGTTTCGGACTTACAGACACCGAAAGCCCTCGTGCAGTTGCGGTCCCGCGACTCGCTGTCGACCGAAAGAGCCGCAGGCTCTTTCGTGATGAGCGTGGGACTCGCAGAGTCCCACGTACCATGCGAACGGCGGCTTTAGTGATAGACAAAAAATTTGTATGCCTTGCGGTTGTTGGTTGAGTTATGCCGCGCACGAAGGACGTGAAACGACACCTGAGCGAAGATGAGCTAGACGCGGCGATTGACGAAGCCCAAAAAGCCGAAGAAACACGACTTGTTCGGCGTCTTTGCCTCATTAAGAATCTCTACGCCGGTGATTCGGTGACTGAAGCAGCCAACCGCGTTGGCA
>Ga0207718_100593_pt1 | contig 29325 bp, 26 predicted proteins | sample A23M2SouthBayCA_FD_187749 | JGI IMG/M metagenome (GOLD analysis project Ga0207718, IMG submission 187749) | Aerobic enrichment media microbial communities from Eden Landing Ponds, California, USA - A23 M2 (SPAdes) | ecosystem: Environmental > Aquatic > Marine > Unclassified | place: Emeryville... | reverse complement strand
CGCGGAATCTGAAGGACTGGAACGACTGAAAGCCGAAACAGTAGCTGCTGCGATGGTGAGGGGGTTGACTGACTGGTGACCAACCGCAGAAGTACAGGACCGCAACGGTGGTATACTCATCAGAGAGCAATTCACTCCGATTTTTGGTAGCTTTCCAGAATTCGGTGTGTTCATCTTCGTTAGCCGTCGCCGTTTGCGGCCGCGGCGTCTGTCACATGAGACCGGCGTCTTTCAGCAGTCTCTGGACGTGGGGCCGGGAATATTTCGTATTCAACTCGTCTTCGAGAAACTGTTGCGCAAAATCGGTTGTCCACGCCGGTTGGTCGCTGCCGGCCTCAGACGGCGGATTTTGGATGGTTTCCTGAAACTCCGCTCGGTCGGCGTCATCAAGTTTCGGTGGCCGACCAGACCGCTGTCGATCTTGGACTGCTTGACTGATCGGTTCCTCTTCGAGCCGATCAAACCACCGATAGATGGTTTCTTCGTGCGTATCAAGCCATTCTGCGATCATCGGTGCAGACGGCCCGCGCTTGTGGATAATCGCCACAAACAACCGCTTGGTCTCCCTTTTTCCCGTTGCTTCTTCGAGTGCTTTTTCTAGTTTCTCGACAGATATGTTTTCTAATCTTCCTATCATGTGGACTATATATTTACCAAATTAGTATTGTCGATTAGTTTTGTTTCTTAGTATAGCGCGACGGTGGCTCTTGCTACATCGAGGCAGATCCAAAGACAGACTTACGCCCTACTTCAGAGCGTTTCATCTGTACCAACGCGTCCGCCGTAAACCTGGCAACCAAGCACTCACATTCATCCTCAAAGCCGAGTTCTGACTCCATCAACAATCGCCCTTCCAAGAGCGGTCGCTCTACCATTCGTAAAACGGCCATCGCAGATCTTCGAAGTCAGACGACTGTCGATGACGGAAAGCTAGTCTCGCACATCCCACCGCAAGAGCGCTCGCTCTCGGAGAACGAGCAGTCCGGGGAGCATGACCACGACGGCGACGAAGGCGAACAGAATTGCCATGCCAGTGACAATGCCGAAGCGCTGCAGCGGGGGCGAGAGCGCAAAGGCGAGAACGCCGAAGGCGGCAGCGGTCGTGGCGGCACTAGCAAGCAAGGTGCCGCCAGTGCCGGTAATCATCCGCCGGACTGCCGTCGAGAGTTGGTCGCGTTTCTCGCGCTCGTCGACGAAGCGCTCGCCAGCGTGGATGCTGTAGTCGACACCCAATCCGATGGCGAGGCTGGTGATGACGGCCGTTTCGCTGTTGAAGGCGATACCGAGCAGCGACATCGCGCCCAGCAGCCACGCCAGCGAGACCACGACGGGGAGGAGAACCACCGTGCCCAGCGATAGGGACCGGTAGCGCGCCCAGAACAGTCCCGTCAGAAAGAGGAGGATGACGACGAGCGTCACCGCGAAGGCCTCGACCAACGTCTCCAGCAGCGCGTCCTGGATGACGGCAGTCGTGACCGTCCCGCCAGTCGCAACCGCGCTGATACCGGTCGCGTCGGCTTCGATTCGGTCGGCGTACGCGCGGGTGTCGGTCGCGATGGTCTGTGCCGATTCGCTACTCCGGACCGAGATGAGGAGTCGGGCGGAGGTGACGGTACCGCTGTCGGCGCGACTGAGCACCTGACTGGCGGCCTGCTGGTCGGTCGCAAACAGCGCGCTGTACACTGCCGAGACGTTCGAATCGGGCAGCCCGTCACCGTCTGTGTCGTTGCCCGCGACCAGCCTGGCAAAGCTCTCGTTGTCGGCCGCAACGTCCCGAATCACCGTGTGTGGCCCGTCGACCGCTGCTCGTCCGTCGGGGCGAAGCTGGACGGAACTGCTCGACTCAACACCCTCTCCCGCGTCATCGAGTGCCTCCAAGACTGTGGGGTCGGAAACGGTGCCGCGTATCAGTATCTGGGACTGACCGCCGTCTCCCCGAAGCTGGAAGTTGTTGCTGAGATAGTCAAAATCCTCGGCGATAGTGTAGGTATCTGGAGCCAACCCACCCGGCAGGTATTCAGTCCAGTCGGGCGCGTCCTGCGGGAGGAAGTCGGCCTGATTGAACTCCGTGTCGATACCCGTCGCGCCGTAGGCACCTGCCGTGGCCAAGAGGAGCGCGACGACGACGATAGCGATCGGCGCACGGGTCGTGAGCGCGGCCAACCGTTCGAGCGCCGCGTTTGCCCGGCCGCTCTCGACACCGAAGGCAGGTTTCCGTCGGCTCCGGGCGAGTCGATTCTCAACGAACCCATCGACCTCGATCTTCAGCGCCGGGAGGAAGACGCCGAAGGCGACGAACGTGGCGAGGATGCCACCGGCACTGAGAACTGCGAAGTCCTGAATCGCCGGGAGCGGACTGACGACATTCGAGAGAAAGCCGACGCCCGTCGAGACAGTCGCGGCGACGAGCGCCAGTACGACGCTTCCAAGTCCAAGCGACATCCCGGTGCGGATAGAACGCTCCCGCATCCCCTCACCGTCCCCGTCGAGTGTCCCCTCGCGGGCCTCACGATATCGCATCACGACGTGGAGTGCGTAGTCGATACTCAGGCCGATGAGCAAGAATGGCACGGCGATGAGGATGACGTTCATCGGAATAGCGAGCCACCCCATGAGACCGGCGAGCCACGCCAGCACGATACCGATACCCACGAATGCGAGCAGGATGTCGAGCACGTCTCGATACGTGATGCCGAGAACGAGCACGATGAGGATGAGCGCGAAAGGCGTGATGATGGCGAAACTGTCGCCGGTCGCCCGTGAGGAGGCGTCGTCCTGAATTCCCTGCCCGAACACGAACGCGTCGTCGAACCGGTCCTGTGCCAGCCGATCAATTGCCACCTGTGCGTCGTACGCGGCCTGTGGATTCTCGTTTTCCCCGCTGTTGTCGGCCTGTGTGATGAGGGTCAACCGTGCCGAGGCTGTCGTCGACCCCGGCTCGTAGCTTCGGGGGAGGAACCTGTAGGGGTCCTGCTGGCCCAACGCGTTGCTCTCGGGGTCAAGAACCCCGGCGAGTAGCTTTTCCACTGCCGCATCATCCCGTGATTCGAGTGCGTCGATTTGTGCCGACAGCGACGGCTGGCTAGTCAGTGGCTGTTGTGTGTCCTCGGCAACGGCTGCCGTCGCGACGATATTCTCGATGCCGATGAATCCCGGTGCTGCCAGCGTCGCATTCAGCGTCCCGTTTTCGCGTACTTCCTGCTGGAGATACAGACCCTCGAGCAGTGAATCCCGGGTCAGCACGTCGCCACTCTCGTTGCGGACGACCAGTTGGGCAGCGACGCCCTCGTCACTGCCGTAGTTTTCCCGCACGAAATCTTGTGCGTCGGTCTCCTCGGAATCGACTCCGAAGCCGCCGATATCCTGTTCGCCCGCGCCCTCAAGACCTGTTCCCGCCGCGACGACCGCTGTGAGTGCCACTACGGTGATGAGGACGAGTTTGCTGTGTGTCGCAATCTGTTCTGCGTACCAGCGCGAACGAGTTCCGGCCATGCTCACCTCTCACTCCTCTCAGGAGATGGCACTCGTCCGGTGGGGGACCGCTCTCTGTGCCCGGTTCCATACATCTGTGAACCTTTGTTATCCAATCCTCTCCCCCGAAGTTCTTAAGTGTTTGTAGATATCTACTATATTTACTTCTACCCTCGACAGCCAGCGTCATGGGACCGGAGGCCATAATGAAAACAGGTCGCAAGCGACTACAGAGGGACAATGAGTGAGCGCGAGGCGGTCGAAGCGTTGCGAACGCTGGGGCTCTCCAACTACGAGGCGCAGGTATTCGTCGCTCTCCAGCAACTCGGCAGCGGAACCGCTCAAGAGGTGAGCGAACTCTCGGGGGTTCCCCGGTCGCAGGTGTACGGTGCGGCGGACAATCTGGCAGAGCGGGGTCTTGTCGAAATCGTCCGGTCGTCACCGAAGGCGTACCGACCGGTCGAGCTATCAACGGCGCGTACGATCCTGACCGAGCGCCTCGAACGGGAGACGTCACGAGCCTTTGACCGTCTTGAATCCATACGGGCGACCGAGACCAATCGTGTGGACGGACAAGATGTCTCGACGCTCCGCGGCCGACAGCCCATCGACGACCGTATCACAGCGCTGGTCCGGTCGGCCGACCACACCGTCGTCTTCGTTTCGCCGACAGCGGGGGCGACGACCAACGACATCGCAGATGCGCTCCGTGATATAGGGAACGACGGTGCTGACGTGACCGTTGTGACCGCCGACCGGTCGCTCAATGACTGCTTCACTGGCGACCCTGTGAACGTCTTCGTCATGTCCGAGGACAACCCCGCGGATTTTGCCGGACGGGCGTTGATGGTCGACGAGCGTACCGTATTACTCGCCGCCGAAACCGACGACGCGCCTGTCCAGGAGGAGGCCCTCTGGACCGGCGACTCCAGTATCGGCCGTATCCTGGCAGCCTTTATGCGCTCGGGCATGGACTCTGGCCGGGACAGACACGGGAAGTGACGTTCTGAACTCAACCGAAACGGATGCTCATGTCCTCGAAGCCGTCGAGGTCGGGTGTGATACCGAAAACTTGCTGAGTGGTCGCGATGAATGGTCGAAGAACTGATTTTTCTCACTATTATAATGCCGTTGGTTCCGATAATCAAGAAACAACTACCAACGACAGAGAATAAATCTCAGAAGATTGAGGGATCGATCTACTGTCGGCTGGCCATTCAGGCCGTCTGCCCTTCGAGGTCGGTATACTGCGACTCCCACTCCCGGCGGGCTTCGATCTCGCGGCGTCCCCGTCGAGTGAGGCTGTAATAGTTCGTCCGGCGGTCGCGTTCACCCTTCTCAACGAGTCCTTTGTCGACAAGCGTGTCCAGGTTCGGGTAGAGCCGGCCGTGGTGGATCTCCTTCTCGTAGTAGTTTTCGAGTTCTTCCTTGATGGCAAGACCGTGTGGTTCGTCCTTGCCAGCGATCGTGTACAAGAGGTCGCGCTGGAAGGCTGTCAGGTCGTACATCAGTCTACATTATGGTACTATCCCTATCGGGATAATACTATCGCGAGAGGCAGAATGATGGTGAATGTGAAACCGGTCGAGATTCCCAGACTGGGTCTGGCTCTACTCAAAATGGGTTTCTCCGCGTACAATTTCGGCAAAGGCGACGTTCTCTTTCACATCTGTAATCTCGATAGTGACTCGCTCGCCTTGGGTCGCGCCCGGAACGATAACGACGAAGCCCCGCTCGACACGGGTGATCCCGTCACCCTGTTCGCCGATGTCTTCGATCTCGACGTCGCGTTGGTCACCCTCGCCGACTGGTGGACCCGGTGAAATCGCATCTCGCCCTGCTGAGTGGTCTGAAGCGTTCGTTTCGTCCTCTGACGTGGACGGCGCCGGTAGGAGTGCGATCCGGTAGGTTTGGCCCGCTTCGATATCGCCGAGCTGGATTTCCTGTGCTGGAACCTCGATAACGTACTCACTATCTTGTTCTTCAACTGATGCGGAATACAGACAGCGGAGACGATCCGATATTTCCATTTGTCGACCCGTCCCCGATTGACGCAGTGTAGTGTCCGCCAAAGATTTCGTCGGCGTTATCTCCCCGACGAGCCACTAGGTGAAGTGAAGCTTGACCAGGACGATGTCACCCGGATCTGTCAGAGGGTTGTTGATCACGACCTCGATACCGGGTTGGTCGCTGACCAGTTCGAGATCAGCCGCCGCAGAGTCCAGCAACTCGCCAAACAGTACCGCGACAGCGGTGAGATTCCACAGCTGGAGACCCCTGGCCGCAACGCCTATGCAGAGTATCCCGAAGACCTCGAAGAACGCATTCTCGAACTGCGCCAGCGCCTCGGCGCGGGCGCAGTGGCCATCGCCCACGTGTTGCGCGTTCGGGACGACCTCTCGATCGCACACAACCGCGTCCACGCCATTCTGGAGGAATACGACCACGTGACCGACAATCCGAACAAACAGGGTCGCAGACGCCCGTGGGTTCGCTTCGAACGCCAGTACGCCGGTGTCACCGCCCACATGGACTGGTACACCAACAAACAGGGTCAGCAAGTGCTGGCCGTCGAAGACGACGCCTCCCGGCGCGTCTTCGACATGATCGAGATTGACGCCAGTTCAGCCAGCCAGAGCGTTGCGTTACTTGATCGCGTCCGAGAGGAGTGGGAGGCTACGGTCCCGATCTTGGAGGTGATCACCGACCACGGCTCAGAGTTCATCAACACGCACCAGGATGAGCGGCCCTGTCTCGATCACGAGTTCGAACGCTACCTTGACGAACATGAGATTACACACACCCTCTGCAAGGTTGGACGGCCGCAGTCGAACGGGAAGATCGAGCGGTTCTTCCAGACCTACGACAAACACCGCTGGCGGTTCGGAACTCTTGACGAGTTCCTCACCTTCTACAACGAGGAGCGGCCTCACATGAGTCTCGACTGGGACGAGTTGGAGACGCCAGCCGACGCTTTTGACAGGTTGCTGCCATCGCCTCAAGACGACTTTGACGACCCACTCGCAACCGAGGTGAGTAGCGATGAGTGACCGACGAAATCTTTACCGGACAGCACACCCCGATTGACGCAGGGCAGCCCACTTGACTCTGCCGTCCACTCGATGAACCACACCAGACACCTCCCCTGGTGTGCTCACCAGAGGTTGAGGGGGTCATAATCATTAAGTATGTGACTAGCGGATAGAGAGGCGCGTCCATCGTGGGTGGACCATCCCGTTAGGTCGTCTCCCCTGATCCGTCAGCGATACCGCTCCCGAACCCCCTCGTCGAGCAGTCTCGTGCCACGACGGCATCCCAACTACCCCGATGGATGCATATCGAATCCATGGCCCGGCCTGCCCGACATACCACCGTGGCTGACGCTTCCCCCCGAAGTCAGTCACGGATTCCGGGTCAGTAACTCAGTCTGTTCGATGAGTTCTCCGGTACACTGTACTGACCAATCCACCAGCATCGATTCCCATCACAAAGAGCGCGTGGATCGGGTCGCTTGTGTGACTGGCTGGTGGGAGGGATAACATGGCTTCTCAGAAGTGCTGGATGACCGACGCCTATCTCGTCGGGGTGACACTCACAGCGGCACTCGATGCCGACCAATCAATATACACGGCACTTCGAAGCGTCGACGTGCCGTTCGAACTGCTCGCTGACAGCTATCCCGACTGGCATCCGGGGCCGCACTCGTTTGAGGGGATGGTGCGCTTGTTTCTGTACCGCGAAACCGCCTGCGAGAGCTATCGGGCGCTCGGTCGGTATCCCGAACTCGCCGACGTATTCGGACTAGAAAAGATTCCCGATGAATCAGTACTGTCGCGGGCGTGGCGCAACCGCTTCGACGAGGTGACTCGAGAGTTCATTCGGACCGCAGCACACTACGTCGTCAAGGAAATTCACGACCGTGATCTGGCCGTTCCCGAGGCGCGACCCAAAGCTGAGGTGGTCACACGAAAACGGGACCCGAGTGCATTCTCCGACGAGCCAAACGATACCAAGTCGGATGATGGCTTTAGCGACGAACAGATCCAGCGGACGACCCGCTTGGCTCGCGAGCACGGGTTCGGCGGGTTCGATTCCGGACGGGCGGACAACGCCTCCTACGACGACACGCAGTTTTTCGAGCTTCAGACGTTCATGGGCATGGTCGGCTGTGGCACACCCCAGGGCGCAACTCGCTTCCAATACAGACGTGGTGAAGAGTACGGCCCCCACGGGGACACACACTTACGAGCGGTCAAACAGTTTGAGCCCGACGACCTGATCGAGGGGTTCGATCGCGCCAGCGAGCGCTTGCGTTCGGTCATCGCCGAGGAGATGTCGTTTCGCCGGCCGGTGACCGCGGCTATCGACATCACGACCATCCCCTACTACGGGGAGGTCCAGGAGATGCCGATGGTCAGTGGGGTACCAGAGGAAGACCAGCGGGCGTTCAAGTTCGCCACATTGTCGATTGTCGGTGAGAACATCCCGCTGGTGCTGGCCATCGAACCGATCCGGGAGAGCTCGGTCTGGGACGACAACCAGTCGAACCAGATCCACCGCGTCGTCCGGCGGCTAGTCCGTCGAGCGAAAGACCATGTTCCTATCGAGACGGTGCTGTGCGACCGTGAGTTCGATTCGATGGACGTGTACCAGACCCTCTCGAATCTGAACGTGAACTACCTGATCCCAAAGCGGATCACGAGCACTGAGCAAGACGCTATCGAGACAATGGAGGAAGACGGTCGCGATGTAGCTGTCGAACGGGCGTCGGTCGATGTGGAGATCGGGTCACACTCGATGCGGTTCCTGTACGTCCCGTCGACGAAGACGGATGGGACGGCCATCTTCGCGACGAATCTGACCGTCGGCCCGGATGAGGCCGAAACCTTCTGTCACCGGTACAGTCGGCGCTGGCAGATCGAAAACGAATACAAGTCCATCAAGAACGACTTCCTGGCGAAGACCTCGTCGAAGGATTACCGCGTCAGGCTGTTCTACTTCGTGTTCGCGGTGCTACTCCACAATATTTGGCGCCTGACCGACTTTCTGTTGAAGGCTGCCGTCGACGGCCCGATGGACTACGCCCCAGTGTTGACTGCCGGTGAGGTCGTGGAATTAGTGTCTGCAGACCTCATACCAGCAGATTAGAACGAGACCGACACCGAACGCTCGTAATCGGCGTGAGTGGCGACGCTATCTGAAGGTCCGTTTGACGCCACAGTTTTTGACGAATGTAGAATACTAGTATGATTTGATAGTATTTTAGATCAGAATTTGGGAAATTCTAACGGTATACACTCTGGATTAGCCGTAGGATTTAGCCATCCTCCGAAACTGTAAAACTTCCAGGCCTCACAGAAGTTGAGACTGGGGTTCCCAATGCATAGACCACACGGCGTGTCTGAGTGCTGACCATCTCTCCTATTGTGACATCGCGAACTCGAACCGAGCCCCGCCCTCAGACCCGTCTGTCACAGACACCGTCCACCCGTGGGCCTCTGCAATCCGTTTTACGATGGTTAGTCCGAATCCAGTTCCCCCACTCGCCGAAGAATGTCCCGGTTCGAAGATCTCCTCGCGCCTCTCTGCGGGAATTCCAGACCCATCGTCTTCGACGTAGATAGTATTTTCATCGACACGTCCGACACGAACAGTCACGTCCGTGCCACCGTGTTCGATAGCGTTCCGAAACAGATTTTCGAACACGTGTTGTAACCGGTCGCGATCGGCCTGGAAGGTCATCTCATTGGCGATTTCGAGGGCCGCCGCGTCTGTGTCTACTGTTCCCCAGCACTTCCCGACGAGATCGGTCAGTCTGACCGACTCCGTTTCGTCTATCGTATTACCTTGGCGAGCGAGCGTCAGCGTGTCCATGATGATCGCCTCCATCCGGTCGAGTGCTCGTAGGAGTGGAGCAAGATGTTCGCTCTCCGTTTGGTCATTGAGGAGCGTTGCCCGACCCTGTGCGACGTTAAGCGGATTACGAAGGTCGTGGGAGATTACACTCGCAAACTCGTCGAGGCGCTCTTTTTGACGACGGAGCTGTCGTTCCCGTTCGACGCGCTCGGTGACGTTCCGGGTGATTCCCACAAGACGGGTCACCTCACCGTTCGTGATAACCGGTGCGAGGTTCGTCTGCCAGATGCGTGCCTCTTCGTCGACTCTAAGTTCCTCCTGGTACGAAATAGGCTCATGAGCGTTGACACACCGGTGATAGTTCGCTACGAGTTCTGCTCCCTCTTGCTCACCAAATACGTCACGAGGCGTTTCTCCCCGCACCCCTTCGGTCGTGAGGCCGGTTTGTCGCTCGTATGCCGGACTGAGACGATCGAATTCGAACGTAATGTCGTCGTCTGAAGCGTCGACATCGACGAAGAAAATCGCGTCCTCTGCATTGGTGAGGAGGGCCTCGTACTCTCCAGCCAGTTCGCGGAGTTCGCGTTCCTGTTCTTTCCGCTCAGTAATCTCCCGGGTGTTGAGTAGAATACCGTCGATGACATCGTCTTCGAGCCGGTTTCGCATCGTGGCTTCGATCCAGCACCACGACCCGTCGGCGTGTTTGAATCGAACTTCGACGGTCTGGGGTTCGTCCGGGGTCTCAAGGACAGTTTCGACCGCGTTAGCGTTTCTCTCACGGTCGTCGGGATGGACGTATTCGTATCCAGTGTTCCCGACTAATTCCTCGGGATCGTAGCCGAGCACTCGTGTGACGGCGGGGCTCACGTACGTCATCGTTCCGTCAGTGTCGATGATCGTGGCGATGTCATTCGACTCCTCGACGAGCGTGCGATACACGTCTATGTTTTTCTCCCCTCCGTCCGATGTCTGAACGTCTTCCATTACTCTCGATAGGGATTGTGCTTATAAGAATGTCCACGCTTACTCGGCTGCTGAGCGCGGTTGAAACAAAGACACCGCTCCCTCAAGGGTCGGACGGTACGCTGTTGCAAACGAGGTCTGCCTGTTCGCCCGTCCTGCCGATCCCGTGCAAGCCGGCCATCTGCTGAGGTCTGAAACAGCCCACCCATGGGTCAGTGGTGGTCGGCGGCCGCGGTCCGGGTCGAGTCGCCGTCAGACGCCCGGGGGAGACTCAATATCACGCGCGTTCCACGTGGTGAATTGTCCTCGATCGAGACTTCACCACCGAAAAGTGACACTGTCCAGTAGACCATCCACAGGCCGAGCCCAGTTCCGTGCTGGAGCGACGTTTCTTCTCCTCGTTCTATCGTTTCCTGCTCGTGGTCCGGGATCCCTGGTCCGTTGTCTGCGATCTCGATCTCGACCCACTCTCTCGATCCCTTTTTTTCCGCTGTCGCAACAGTGACTGTCACCTCCGCGACGGCTGTATCGTTGTGAATGATCGCGTTGTCCAGTAGTTCTGTCACGGCTTTCTCCAACCGGCTATCCGCCCGGACGGAGACGGAGTCGACGTCGCCGAGGGTGACTGACGCCGTGGGATGGGATTCGGAAAATTCCTCGACAACGTCGGTAAGTAGCTTCCTCACGTCGTAGGACGCCTCAGTTGGCAGCTCACCGTCGAACAGTGACCGCACAGTTTGGGCCTTCTCACCCAGCGCTGCCAACGTTTCCGCGCGATCTTCGATCGCAGCGGCGTTTGCCTGGAGGTCGGCTTCGTCGCCCAGCGATTCACTGAGGCGTTCCGCCTGACCCTGGACGACGTTCATTCCGTTCCGGAGATTGTGGCGCAACACGCGGTTGAGAACGGCGAGTTGCTGTTCGCGCAGCCGACGGTTCGTCACGTCCGCCTCGATCGTGACGAAGTGCGTGATCTCTCCCGTGTCGTTCGTTATCGGCGAGATCGTCTGGTCGACGTGGTACAGCGCCCCGTTTTTGCGCTGGTTGACGAGATGGGCGTCCCACTGTCCGCCCGAGAGAATCGTCTCCCACATCCGGTCGTAGAACTCCCCCTCCTGCTTCCCGGATTTGAGAAGGCGGGGCGTTCGACCGACGGCTTCCTCGCGCGTGTACCCGGTCCGCGCTTCGAACACCGGATTCACGTACTCGATAGTGCCCTCACGGTCTGTGATAAAGACCGCATGACCCGCGTTTTCGACGGCTTTCCTGAACAGCTGTAAGTCCTGCTCGCGCTCTTTGCGTTCGGTAACGTCTTCCTGAAATCCGACGTAGTTCGTCACGTCTCCGGTGTCGTCTCGCACGGGGGCGATGCTGACGCGATTCCAGAACTGAGTGCCGTCCTCGCGGTAGTTCCGGAGTTCCACCGACACGGGTTCGTCGGCGTCGATCGCCTCTCGCATCCGGGCGACCGATCGGTCCCGGGTTCCGTCGCCCTGGAGAAATCGACAGTTCCGCCCGAGCGCTTCCTCGACAGGATAGCCAGTCACTTCGGTGAATCCGTCGTTGACGTAGACCATCGGATTGTCATCCTGATCGGGGTCGCTGATGGTGATCCCGACCGGCGCTTCGTCCATCGCTCTGGATTTCAGTTCGAGTTCTTTCTCGTACGCTTTCCGCTCGGTCACGTCCCGGGCGGAGAGGATTACCGGTGACTGGTCGGAATCCTCGAGCGTGGCAGCGGACACTTCCAGTTGTCGTGTCTCACCCGCTTTCGTCTGACACGTGAGGTCGTCGGTCGTTTTCTGACCGGCCTCCTGGACGGCCTGGAGGAAGGACTGAAACCGCTCGCGCTCCTCGACGCAAATCGTCTCTGCTGGGGAAGCCGAGCGTAGTTCGTCGCGGGTGTACTCGAAGAGTTCGGCGGCCGCCGGATTGCACTCGGTAATCTCGTCGCCGGCCGGCGTCACCACGACGGTCGCGTCGTTTGTCGATTCGAAGAGTCGCCGAAACCGGGTCTTGACAGCCTCGTAGCGTCCAGTGAGGTCCAGCGACTGCTCGCGCCGTGCGAGCAGGTTCCCCAGCCGGCGATACAGTGTGATCCGGTCGGCGGGCGCGGACACGACCTCGTCGACGAGCGGCGGCCCATCGCCGGGTTGCTCAGACGGAAGCGGAACAGTGCCGTTCGCCCCCTCCTGTTGGATCACGAGCACCGGACAGAAGGTGGGATCAGCCTCGTGTTTCCGTGCCCGGAGTTCGTCTCGATACGCCCCGACCATCCGATCACCGACGATGTAACAATCGACAGGCTGGAGCGTCTCGTCGACGACGACGTCGTACCGTTCGTCCAGGAGTTCCTCGAGCCCAACCCGGTCAGGTTCGCCGCGAACCACCAGTTGCACGGTGTAGCGACGGCCGTCGTCCCGGACGGACTGGTTGGTCTGGTTTGCGCTGTTTGTCATACTACTCGTTCCTCGTTCGACGCGTTGGCGCACCGTCCATGATTCCGCGCACGTGGTCGAACGGTTCCTCGATTACGAGCCCGCTGCCCGAGACGATAGAGAACTGGTGGAACCGACTGTCGAAGTCCCCGAGTCGCTTTTTCACGACCCCGATGGCCCGGTCTAGCTCGCCGTCGACCTCCACGTAGGACAGAAACACGATGTTGTCCGCGATGTAGCTCGTGTTCGTACTGGTGGCTTCCGGGATGCCGGTGAGACTGTCGGCTTCGTCCGTGATTATCACGGCGATGCCGCGGTTCTTGAGGACACGGGTCAGCCCGTGAAGACGGCGAACGAGCCGGTTGTCGTCGCCCTGAAGAGAAATCTGGTAGCCCGAGAGCCCGTCGATGAACACGACATCCGGGGCGTATTCGTCGGTCTGGGCAAGGACGTGCTGACCGAATTCCTCGGCCGAGCGTACGAGCGGTTCGGTTTCCGTCAGCCGTACCGATCCGCGTTCCTGCATCTCCGTAATCGGGAAACCGAGCGTTTCCGAGCGGTGGCGGAACTGGTCGATGGATTCCTCGAACAGGTATCCCAGTGCCGTGCCGCCGTCTTCGGCGACACCCGAAAGGATCTGTGCGCCAGTCGTCGATTTGCCGATTCCGGTCGGGCCGCTGATAAACGAGACGGTGCCGCGTTCGATCCCGCCGCCGAGGAGGTCGTCGAGAGCGGCGTGCCCTGTCGAGATGAGTTCCGGGTCGAACGTCCGGTTGTCGTGTTCCGGAATTATCTGCGGGTAGACTTCGATGCCACTCTCGCGAATTTCGAACCCGTGGCTCCCGTCTTTCTGCCCGAGGCCGCGGTGTTTCGGGACCGAGATTCGGCGTTCGCCCTCGTCGAGAAAGAGGTTGACGACGCCGTCGCTGAGGGACTCGAAATCGTCATACGTAGTCGAGGTACTGGTGCCTCTGCTGACTGTTCGCGTCGCGACTGCCGTCACCTCTCGGTCACGAAGGAATCGAATGAGCGACTGTAATCGCTTGCGGTACTGGTATTCGTCTCGTTCGACGTACTGGAGTTGTGTTATCGGATCGATGAGGATCCTGTCCGGGTCGGCCTCCTCGATCACCTGCTTAATGTCCGCCGTGAACTGCTCCGATTCGACCTCCGTTGCGTCGACCAGATTGTAGGACTTGTCCTCCGCGAAGAAATCCGTCCCCGGCCCGATGTCGAGGAACTCGGCATCCCCGATGTCGATACCCAGCCGTGTCGCGTTGACGAGTATGTCCTGTCGGGACTCTTCGCCGTGGATGTAGACGACTGTCTTGTCGGCATCGAGTCCCGCTCGCAGAAAGTGCTGCCCGAGAATCGACTTGCCAGTTCCCGAAACGCCCTGAACGAGATACGTCCGACCGCGAATGAACCCGCCGTTGAGCAGTTCGTCGAGTTCGGGAATCCCCGATGCTACCAAGTCGATTTCCTCGGTCTCCGTGTCGGGGGAGTTGTCAGGCATCGTCTCTCGTGTTTTGCCAACGGGTTCCGAGGGGATAAGCCAGATGTCTAGATAACAGGATTCAGCGGAGAGTGTCTCTGACACTGCCTTCGGATAGTTTGCTGTTTCGACAGCGAGCACTGGGTCAGCGGTCGACGTCGTCTGTCGCCATGGGCTTACAGTTCTCCGTCTCGGTCTGACGTCCGGCTCTCGGTAGCAGACGTGTGGTGGCCGCCGTCGGCCGCGGCCGGCGATCCAGTTGTCCCGTCGATTGCTGGACTGGCGCCTGATCCGGTGTCGAAATCCGACACCTGGTCGTGCAGGTCTTCAGCGAGAGCGGACAGTTGCTGGACGTTCTCCGAAGTCTCGGACAGGGAGGCGGTCTGTTCTTCTGTCGCGGCAGAGACGTTGCTCGCCTCGGCCGCGGTCTGTTGACTGACGCTGGAAACCTCGTCGACCATCGAAACCACTTCCTCAGACGAGGCCGCCTGGTCGTCAGTGGCGTCGCTGATTTCCCGGATGCCGCTTTCGGCTTCCTGGACAGCGCTGGCGATTTCGTCGAACATCTCGATAGCGTCCTCGATCGTGTTAGAGCCGCGTTCGACGCGGTCGCTCATCTGTTGCATCCCCTCGACGGTATCCTCCGTCGTCGCCTGCACCTCTTCGATGCGCTGTTCGATGTCGGCAGTCGCCTCGGCAGCCTCTTCGGCGAGCGACTTGATCTCGTTTGCCACGACGCCGAACCCTTCGCCCGCCTCGCCGGCGCGGGCGGCCTCGATCGAGGCGTTCAGCGCGAGCATGTTGGTCTGTTCGGCTATCTCAGTGATCATCTCGACCACTTCGCCGATCTGGTCCATCTTCTCGTCGAGCGTTTCGACCTGTGTGGCTGCCTCGTCTGCCCGGGTTTCGATGGACTGGATCTCCTCGGTCGCCTCCGAGGCGTACTGCCGGCCCGTCTCGCCACGCTCGACGGCCGTGCTGGCAGTCGAAGCCACCTCCTCGGCCGAGGAAGCGATCTCCTCGACGGTCGCGGACATGTCGTTCATCTCGCCGGCGACCTCCTGGAGGTTCTCGCTCTGCGTGTCCGCCCCGTGTGAGATCTCTTCGACTGATTCCGCAACCTGTTCGCTGGCCTGTTCGATCTCCTCCGAACTGCTCGCCACTTCCTCGCTCGACGTCGCGACGTCGTCTGCGATCGCCTGAACGCGTTCGACGCTGGCGTTCAGTTGGCGGATTCCGTCCTCCAGATCACCCAATACTGTTCCGAACGACCCGGGGTAGTCGGTGTCGATGTTCTGGTCGAGTCGTCCGTCTTTGAGACCCTGGCTCGCGGCCGAAATCTGTGTGAAGCTCTCCGACAACTGGGTGGTCCCGGTCGCGAGGTCCGCCAGCACGTCGCCGTACTGCCCGGGTCGGTCGGTGTCGATATTCTGATCGATGACACCTTGCTGGAGGTCGTCACTCACACCCCGGATCTCCTCGAAACTCCCGGCAAGTTCGTCGGCACCCGCTTCGAGATTATCGATGGTCTCCCCGTATTGGCCCGGATAGTCGGCTTCGAACTCCCAACCCAGGTCGCCCTGCCGCAAGCCATTGCTGGCGGTCCCGATCTGCGAGAAGACACCCCGGAGGTTCGTCTGCATCTCGGTAAACGCCTCGACCATCCGGCCGATTTCGTCGTCTTCGACGTGGTTGTCGACCTCGGCGCTGAGGTCACCCTCACTCATAGCCTGCGAGGCCTCGGAGAGTTGTTTGATCGGGGTGGTGATGCGGCTAGCGACGAAAAGGCCGATGACGACGGCCGCGACGAACGCCGCGATGGTCAGCCCGATAATCATCAGGTGGCTATTGTTCGTCGTCGTCGCCGCCGAGGCGACCGAGGCTTCCATTTTCGCGTTGGCGTCCTCCTCGAAGCTCGTGGTGTCCTCTTCGAGTTCGGCATAGACGCTGTCCAGTTCGTCCATCTTCTGGTTTGCGCGCTCTTCGTCGCCCGCTTCTATCGCGGCGATGATTTCTTCTCCTTCGGCTTTCGCTTCTTCGTGTTCGGTGTTCATCTCCGAAAGCAACTGCTGTTGCTCTTCGGTGAGGTCGTCACGTTCTGCCAGCGTCGTGTACCACTCTTCGAAGTCTGCCTGGGAGGCGCGGAACTCCTCGGCTGCCTCCATCTCACCGGTTAACACTTCGTGCAGTGCCAGTCGCTCCGATTCGAGGTCGTACTTCATCTCCATCGCTGCGTCTGCCTCGGCGACGTCGTCGTGGACGACGGATTCGAGTTGGTTGTCAACAGTCGTGACACTCGTATATCCAACGAATCCCGTCACACCGACCAGTAGCGCCACGAGCACGAACGCCAGGATCAGTTTCGGTCGCAGGTCGAACCGGTCGAGCGTTACGTTTTCCAGCATGCCTCGATATCACCGTAATCCAGTAATAATTGCTACCTCTAGGTAGCTGTATGATTCCTATCTTTGATAATTTGGAGGTGATGACTTACAATACACGGTCGCCCTATCCGCTCAGATATCAGGAATGATTCTAATACAGGTATCTGGAGGTGGGACTTATCTGCGCGTTCAGTCTACACAGTTCCCATGCCCGATTCAGAACAGTTCGGCCGGGCCGACTTCGGACAAGGGGGGCTGAACGACCATCTGGACGCGGACTCGTTAGTCGAAGAGATCGGCCTCGACCGGTCCGAGATCCAGTGGCGGAAGGACTTCATCGGGTTCACCGACGATGACGTCCGCCGCCTTCGGACGTATCAGGACGACTTCGAGGACAATGCCGAACAGGTGGCCGAAGACTTCTACGACAACATTACCGACCACGAGCAGATGGTCGAGGTCATCGGGCGGTCACCGAAGACCATCGACCAACTCAAGCGGACCCAGTCGGCGTATCTTACGACGCTGGCGTCTGGAGAGTACGGCACAGAGTACTTCCGGGACCGGGCGCGGATCGGGAAGATCCACGACGTGCTGGAGATGCCGATGAAACACTATCTCGGCCAGTACGGCGTCTACTACGACCTCATCCTCCCGATGGTGGGCGACCGCCTCGTCGAGTCGCTCACCGACCGGTTGACCGGCGCCCTCACGGACGACGGCATCGAAACGGCCTCCCGCGAGGAGACCGGGGAGACGGGGCCCGGCTCCGACCGCTCTCGTGATGCCATCGAGACGGCGGTCGAAGCGGAGGTCGACGACGCAATCGAAGACATCCTCTCGATCCTCCGGATCATCAATCTCGACATGCAGGTCGTCACAGACACGTACATCCACTCGTATAGCCAGCAACTCGAGGACGAGATCGAGCGCAACGAGCAGTTGATGGCCGACGTCGAGGAGGACGTCAAGCAACCGGTAAGTGACCTCCAGACGAGCGCCGAGGACGTCGCAGAGAGCGCGACCGCGATCAGCGACGCCGCGGAACAGCAGTCCGGCCGGGTAGACGAAATCGGCTCCGAGGTGTCGAACCTCTCGGCGACAGTCGAGGAGGTCGCCTCGACGGCCGACTAGGTCGAGAATGCCAGCGAACGGGCGGAAACCCTCGCAGAGGAGGGGAACGGCGCTGCCGACGAAGCGGCTGGCGTCATGGACGACATCGGCGAGGCCGTAGCTGATGTCTCGGGCGATGTTATCGCGCTTCAGGAGCGTGTCGAGCAGATCGACGAGTTCGTCGACGCGATCGACGATATCGCCGACCAGACGAATATGCTCGCACTGAACGCCTCGATCGAGGCCGCACGCGCCGGCGAGGCGGGCGAGGGATTCGGCGTCGTCGCAGACGAGATCAAGTCACTCGCCGAAGAATCGCGAACCCACGCCAGTGAGATCGAACTCATGGTCGAGGAGATCCAGGCTGAGACCGAGGATACGGCGGCGAACCTCGCCGACACGACCGAACAGGTCGACCGAGGTATCGAACGAGTACAGGACGCCATGGAGAGTCTGACGGACATCGTCGAAGCTGTTACCCAGACAGCCAACGGCATCAGCGAGGTCGCGGACGCGACTGACGACCAGGCCGCCGCCGCCGAGGAGATCGCGTCGATGGTCGACGACGTGGTCGACCGGACCGACCGCGTCGCTGCGGAGATCGAGAATCTGGCTGCTGCCAACGAGGAGCAGGCAGCGATGGTCTCCGAAGTCGAGGAGTCGGTAACCAGGCTGTCCGGCGACCGCTCGGCCACGGACCCTGACAGTGACACTGCCCCCAGGACTGACCACGACGAGGGTGCGATTCCGGATGACGAGATCCCTGACGATATCCCGGAGTTCGTCGTCGACATGCTCTCCGAACAGCAACTGCAGGCGGTAGCCGACGGAGAACTCGACCCGACAGACCTGGGAGACAGAGACGCCCGATGAGACGCCGGGACACTCGGGTCCGCGACAGCCAGGGTTTGAAAATCGAACTGACCACACGATGGCCCTGTCACGAGTCCAAAGGTCGGATACGATGATGGACATTTCGGACTGTATCGAGTTCATCAGATACAACGAGAAGGAACTGTGTCTGTTCAACACCGACCCGGCTGACTCGATACGTCGGGACCTTGCAACCTATTTTGCGACACAGAACGTACGGATTACCGACGGCCGGACAGCCTCCGGTGCGCCCGAGAATATCGCAGTCCTCAGCAACACCTCCGAAGTGCTCGCAGTTCTCCACACCTCGACGCTGAAAGCGTTGCTCGAAGACGTTCCCACGGGATCCGGTGATTTCGGCATTACGGACATTAACTACGAGAGCGTCCTCGCCCCTCTCAAGGAGACGACCTTCACCTCGCACGATACGGAACAGTTGCTGTACGCGTCCCGAGAGATAGAGGATCGGGCGCGTCGACTCGGCCAGGGTACCATTCACACCGGGTTCCAGCGGTGCTCGGTTATGACAGAACAGCGTGCCATCTACACGGACCTCGCTCGTCGGGGCGTCTCTGTGCACGCCTACGGCGTCCCCGACGCCACGCCACCTGATCTCGGTTCCGGCCAGGTTCATGCAGTCTCGACGGACGAGATCGCTCAAACGTGGTTCGTCGTCTTCGACGGCGGCGGGAGTGACGCCCAAAAGAGTGCCTTGCTCGCCCAGGAACACGACGAGAATGCGTTCTACGGAATCTGGACGTACGACCCCCGATTCGTGGATCACGTTCTCGCTCATCTCACTCAGACCTACGACTCCTCAACTGATGAAATGACATCTAGTCTATAAAATTTGTAGCTGAAGTTTTGTACCGATCCCCGATATTTCGGTCAGGAAACCGACAATTACCCGATTATATTAGCTCGCACGGTCGTTCTCAAGGTATAAAACCAGTGATGGGTTTATTTATATGTGGGTGAACGACTCCAGTATAGGATGGACGAACAGAATCGGCAGCAGAGAGATGAGGAAGGCAACGAGTCGGATCGCACCGAATCTGTCGAAGCCGGTTCTGTTGCGTGGCGCGACATTTTCGAGGGTGACGGGCGCACGCCAGAAAGGGCCGACATAGCAGACGAGCATGACGGTCTCGAAGAGACGGCTGAGAGCACACGGCAGAAACGGCCGAACGCGCTCGAGGCGCTCAAACGGGCGAGCGAGCTTTTCGTCGGCCTGCCTGACGGTGTTGACGACAGTCTCCGGACGTACGTCGCTGAACTCCCAGAGTGGTTCCAACGCTCACAGCAGATCGAGGCCGAGGTTCGGGTGGGAGACGAGGTGTTCGAAACTGATGGGTTCCGTCCGACTACAGACGACCTGACAGCGACGACTCGCACACGTACCGGGACGACGGTCGCGATGACAGTCGTCTGTACGGACCAGCGCTCCAGCACGAGCCAGCGAGTGTGGCTCGCAAGCGAGCGAGAACTGGTCGAGGCGGTCGTCTCACTCATCGGGTCCGAAATCGACCGATGGGAGATAGATAGTCTGAAGCACGTATCGGATGGTGTTGCCATCCTCGACAGTGACTGCAACTACACATACGTGAACCAACAGGCTGAACAGTTTCTCGGTCGGGACAGCGAAACACTGCGTGGTGAGAACGTCTGGGATGCGTTCCCCGAAGCAGCCGACACCATCGCCGAAGAGAAAATCCAGACGGCTCTCGAAACGCAGTCGCCGACATCCTTCGAGCGGTACAACGGCGAAAAAGAACAGTGGTTCGAAACCAGAATCTACCCGAGCGACGACGGCATCATCGTCGTATTCACCGCGATCACCGAGTCGAAAGTAGCCGAACGGGAACTGGATCACGTTCTGGAAACGATACCCATCGGAATCGTCCTCCTGAGCACCGAGGGAGATATCACTCGCGTAAATTCCCGTGCAGAGGAGTTACTTGGCCTGTCCAGACACAAAATGGACGGAAAGGGATACGACCACCCTGACTGGGATATCTGGGACGAGGCGGGCAATCCGATCCCACGCGAAGACAATCCGGTCACGCGTGTCTGTAGAACCGGCGAGAGTATCAAGGGATTCACCCACGGAATCACTCTCGCGGACGGCTCCGAACGGTGGCTATCGAGCAACGTTGCACCCATCAGGAGTGAGGACGGTTCGATCGAGCAGATCGTCGTTGCGCTGGAAGATATCTCCGTTCCCAAACGTCTCGAACAACTCATCGAGACGTTCGAGCCAGTCAACGAGATCCTCAACAGCGCAACAACGGGCGAGGAGACCGAACAGGCCATCTGTGAGTTACTGACGGACACGCGAGAATACCAGTACGCACGGGTCAGTGAGCACACCCCGGGCACGGCACTGGCCGAATCGGCATTCGAGGAGCGGTCAGAGGCTGTCGCTGCCAACGAGTCAGTACCCCTCCCGATCCAATCGCAAACAGAGATCGCTCCGGCAAGGGTCGCTGTCGAAACAGGCGAGATACAGGTCGTCACGAGGAGCCAAACCGACTCACGGTTCGAACGGTGGCGAGCAGACACACTGGACCAGGGGTTCCTGGGTGGCGCTATCGTTCCTCTCGTTCACAGAGGTCGCGTCTATGGTCTACTCGTCCTGTATACAGACCGTGGAGAGCCCTTCGAGGACCGTGAGCAGACACTCCTGACAACGTTCGGTGAGAGGGTTGGGCAAGTTCTGCACGCACTCGAAACAGAGCGCATTCTCCATGCCGACACAGTGGCCGAGCTCACGTTCGAAAGCACTGACTCGGCGTCGTTTTTCGTCTCTGCTTCCGAACAGTTGGGTTGTACGATCGAGGTCAGGGACACGATTCCGGCCTCAGATGAAATGCTTGTCCATTATGCGTCCGTTCAGGATGCTTCGTTGGATGCCCTGGCTGAGGTCGCGGAGTACACGGACTGGGACGCCCAGTTGCGACAGATCCGTCACACTGACGATCCGCCTGGCGGAGAAGTTGAAATCGAACTGCACCGGCAGTCTCTGGCACAGACACTCGTTACAGAGGGGGCAGTCGTCACGACGGATACGGTTACTGACGGCTGGGCCGAGGTCGTCTGCGAAGTCCCAGCTGGCAACGATATCGGTTCGCTGGTGACACGGGTGCAGGAGTCGTTCCCTGAAACGAGGTTGGTTTCAAAACGCGAATACACTCCCTCTGGGAAGTCGGATGCACACGCAATCAGTTGGGTGCTGGGAAATATCTTCGAAACTGAACTAACGGATCGTCAACAACAGGTCCTGCGAGCTGCGATGCACGGGGGGTACTTCCAGTCACCGCGACGAAGTACGGCAACCGAGATCGCCGACGCCCTCTCACTGACTCAATCGACCTACTCATATCATCTGCGAAACGCGCAGCAAACGCTTTTTGAGGGACTATTCGACCGATTGTAGCGATAATGACTATGTCCTGCCCGGGGTGTGGAAATCCATGAAAGAGGATATCGGTTTGTGCGCTTCTGTGACCCTCTGGGAAGTTTTCACATCGGATTTCGATCTCTGTCATCCGGTCACGCCACATCTATGGCAGTCATCTGATCCAAGGCTCTTCTTCCCCAATCACGCCGACATCGACGAATCCGGAAGCAGGAAATTCGGCGATAATGCCTCAGGGCTTGCAGCCGTATTTCGGCCTTCCCTGTCTACGAAGGTAGCAACTCGCTGTTCCGCGCGGCCGTTGAGAGGGCGACCCATTGGTTTGTAAGAGGTCGTGGCCGTCCGCTGTGGGTCAGATCCGATACAGGCGCTCCTCGGAGCCCAGTTTGACGCCCGTCCCTTCGCGTTCATCTCCGTCGAGGGCAGTTCTGTCCACCTCGGCGAGGTGACTGTCGCGCGAGTCCTCTAGTCGGATGAGCTTCGGTGCCCCACTTGTCGACGGGATAAAACGAACCTACGCGGCCGGGAGCGTCCCTTTCGGCCGGCTGATCCACGGGCGAACAGTGGTGGAACTCGACGAGACGTTCTCCCTGTCGGCAGCGGCCGCAGCCCACCTCACGGAACTCCGCCAGGTCCGGTCAATACCTCTCCAAGAGGCCTCCACCGAGGAGCCCTGATCATCTCTCCACAAGCGCCTGCTGGATCGTCACCTCGACGGGCGTCTGCTCGATGGGGACGACCGACTGCAGATCCCGGTCGGGGTCGACCGTCACGGGGTTTCGCATACTCTCGGCCAGCGGCCGGGCGATAGCGTACTGGACGTCCGTTGTCAGTCGGAGCCAGTGCGAAGAGAGTCCCGGGGACATCACCGGCACCGGCACGATCAGGACCCGCTTTCCCTTCTCCTCGGCCGTCAACTTCAGCAGGGACTCGTAGGACCACACTGTCGGCGCGCCGATGTCGTAGATGCCGCCCCGGGTCTCCTCGACGTCGAGGACGCCGACCAGATAGGCGACAGCGTCGTCGATACCGATCGGCTGGCACGGCGTCCGCACCCACTTCGGAACCGCCATCACGGGCAACCGGTCGGTGAGGTCGTCGATAATGCGGAAGCTTGCGCTGCCGGCACCGATGATGATCGCCGCCCGGAGGACGGTCAGATCGAAACTTCCCGCCTCGAGCACCGACTCGACCTCCCGGCGAGATGCGAGGTGTGGCGAGAGGGTCCGCTCGTCGCCGCTGATGCCGCTCAGGTAGACCACCCTGTCGACGCCGGCCGCCGACGCCACCTCCCGGAACCGGCGGGCGTAGGTCCGGTCTAGCTCCGCGAAATTCTTGGCCGTCAGCGAGTGGATCAGGTAGTAGGCCACGTCGATCTCCTCACAGAGCCCCTCCAGCGATGCCGGATCGCCGAGATCGCCTTCGAATATCTCGACATCGTCCGGGAATCTCGACTGGCTCGCACTCCGGGAGAAGGCGACGACCTCATGGCCGGCCGAGCGCAGGGACTCGACGAGCCGGCCGCCGACGAACCCGGTCGCTCCAACAACGAGGACACGCATTCTCGAATATACGGACCGTTACGTCAAGGGTGTTCGGTTGGCTTACTACCTCCGTGGTGAAAACAGCGAGGGCAGTTCGTCGGGCTGTGACCGTCGACTATACTTGGTCTCACCGTCTCTCTCAAGATAGACCAACTGAAATAGATATTACAAGACTCCAGGAACTGAGAGTGAGGAGCCCCTCTCCACCCGCAGTGCTTCGGGTCGAGGTCGGGGTGTTTTGTCCGTCGCTCTCCTATAACGCGTAATAAGTGAACTCCCAGAAACCCTGGCGGGCGTGTCCGATGTCGACTGTACCGGACTCCAGGCCCTGGTTACGGGATCGACGAGCGGAATCGGCCGCGCCGCCGCGCTTGCGCTCGGCCGACTCGGCGCGGCCGTCGTCGTCCACGGCCGGGACCCACAGGCCGGCGCGGAAGTGGTCGAGGAACTCTCCCGGACTGGCGCCGACGCGACGTTCGTCCAGGCAGACTTCGCGAATCTTGAGGCGGTCCAGGACCTCGCGAGCGCTGTGCGCGAAGAGACCGAGGGGCTCGACCTCCTCGTCAACAACGCCGGCGGGCTGTTCCGGAACGGGGGGCTGACCGACGCTGGCGTCGAGTACACCTTCCACATCAACCACCTGTCACCATACCTGCTGACGGCTGACCTGCTTGATCACCTCCGCGAGGGCGCCCGGATCGTCACGACTGCCTCCGACGCTCACAAGGGGGTCTCGCTGGATCTGGACCGGATCCAGGGCGCCGATCGATACACCGGATTCAAAACATACAGCCACTCGAAACTCGCGAACATCCTCTTCGCCACGGAACTCGCCAGAAGACTCGACACAACCGATCGCGGGGTCACCTCCAACAGCGTCCATCCGGGCGCGATTCCGGGGAGTGGGTTCAGTCGGTTCCTCCCTGGACCGCTCCCAGGCCTGTTCCAGCGACTTGAAGCGCTTCCCGGGGTGACGTCCGTCGCCGACGGGGCTGCAGAGATCCTGTTCGTCGCCCTCTCGCCTCGCGTTGCGGAGGTATCCGGGCGGTACTTCACGAACCAGCAGCCGCGCACCCCTTCGGAGGCCGCCCGGGACAGCGAGGCGTCCCGGCGGCTCTGGTCGGAGAGTGCAACGCTACTCGGCACCGAGGAGCCACTGGTGGAACGCGACCGAGACCCCGTCGCTGCCGGTGATGGGACAGCCCCGGGTGACGTCTGACTCCCCCAGCATGAGTCACGACCGTATTCACGCACGGGAGCCCGCCCACCACCGTGATCGGTGGTCGGTCGGGACTATCGTGTCGGTCGCGGAGCGGGACGGCCACTGTGTCGTCACGGTCACCCACGAGGAGGGTGAGACGATCGACCTCGTCGTCACGCTGGCCGTTCGCGACCTGTTCGTGCGTCGGCTGGATATTGACGAGGGGGAATCACCCGTCGGCGAGCGTGTCTGGTACCGGAAACGCGGCGGTCACATGTCCCAGTCATAGACCTGTGATACGTTTCTCACGGTCACATCTAGACCTTTCCGACCATCTCTGTGGTTGACGCAGGTTACAATCTGACGACGCAATACCTGATACTGTGAAACGCGTTTGCTATCATATACAGCGTATCGTCAACCAATCACCGACTACGCTGTTGACCCGCCCCTCGGATTGGAGCACGAGAATTTATTTGCTGAAAGGGAACTTCTAGAAGGGTGCAGTCGGAGCTCCACCATCGTCTCCACCGCTCTCTCCGCTGTCGGTTGTTTCTCCAGGGAATGACGGACTCTTGTCGCCGTGGCCACTCCCACCACCGCCGCCGGTATTAGCGTGAACGATCTCTATCTCGGCAATCTCGCTCACCATCCGCTTCTTGATTGCCTGAATCGTCATCGGCGAGATACCGCACCCGCTACACGCACCCCCGAGTTGGATGGACACGTCACCACTCTCGCGGTCAAGATTCTGAATCGCTGCCGATCCGCCGTGCATTTCGATCTGTGGAAAGTTCGCCTGTAGGAAGGTCCCGATTTCCTCACGCAGGTCATCCTCACTCTTCGCTTCGGAACTCATACCCCTCTGTTTTGACTCTGGCCGTATAACTCTGAATCACCACGATCTTTTGATTTATTTCAAACTGATACAATCTCCAGTGTTCTCGACTTCCAATCGACCGGGAGCAATAGCTCCTGCCAGCTGTAGTAGGAAATAGTATTGTGCAACGATAAAGTCATAGAGCCGAAAATAGGTTCATCAATGGGACAGTCCGGCACATCCACATAGCCCCAGAGCAAGGGGCACAACCGAAGTCAGTTGACAAGGTTCAGGCCGTTGCAGCAGCTGGCTTACGTGGTGATCGGTTTTTCCAGCAGGAGGGGACGTTCACCGACCGGGCGGGCAACGAGCTGACGTTAATTGAGTCTGAGGCCCTCGCCGCCGTTGAGCGTGACTACGGGATTGATCTCGATCCCGGAACTCATCGGCGGAACATCACGACCGAAGGGATCTCGCTCACCCATCTCATCGACAAACGATTCCAAGTCGGTCACGCCGTGTGCCGTGGGATCGAACTCTGTGAGCCATGTTCGTATCTCGAACGGCATCTCGAACAGAACGGGGTTCGTGAAGCGTTCGTCCACCGGGGAGGGCTGCGCTGTCGTATCCTCGACAGAGGACAAATTCGCGTCGGGGACGAAATCACAGCGCTTGAGCACGCGACCGACACCAGCAGGTAAATGTTTGTCGAGTAAGTACATTCTGCCATGCCGGATCGTATCGTAGGCAGCCTTCAGGACCAAGCGACCGTTGCAGAACGTGTCGAGTCGGGAGCGGCCCCCGACTGGGTCGCTGCCCACTGGAATACCTTCCGCGACGGGCTACTCGGCGAGCGTAACGACACGCCATTTCCCTGTTTTTTCGGTGCCGAATCCGTAGCGAACGGCGATCCACTATACACCGCGGTCCCCTCTATGACTGACACGGATGCACTACTGAATCTAGGTCGGACGCTTCACTCCTACCTCGACGTCCATCAGGAGTACAGTGATCGGGCGTCTCTCGTGGCGTTCTTCAAACCACCTGAGCGGGAACTCTCAGAAGCCGAGTATCACAGGGCGCTGTGGCATATTCTCCAGTTCCTACACGTGCACGATCCCGAACCGTGGCCCGAAGATATCCCCACCGATCCAGACGACCCCTACTGGGAGTTTTCGTTCGCTGGCGAACCGATATTCCCGACCTGCCGGGCCCCATTTTACGACACCCGGAAAAGCCGCTACTGCCCGATTGGTCTCGAAATCACGTTCCAACCACGAGCATTGTTCGAGGAACTTGGAGTCACTGCCGACACTCACGCAGGAGAGCACGCCAGAGAACTCATCCAGGACCGCCTAGAGGACTACGACGGCGTCTGCCCCCACGCGGATCTGGGTGACTGGGGCGTCGAGGGAGACCGAGAATGGCCACAGTATATGCTCTCGGAAGACAACGGGCAGGCACCAGATGAGTGTCCGATCAATATTACGCGCGATCATCCGAAATCAGACCGTCTTATAGACGACGAAAACCTGCCGACACCGCCAGTGTAACCTATGCGGTCCGCGCCCCCAGTACTGCTGCTGATTGATTTCCAACAGGGATTTGATGACTCCGAATGGGGGACTCGGAATAATCCTGAAGCCGAAACAAACGCTGCACAGCTGCTCTCGATCTGGCGGGAGCGTGAACGTCCCATCGTCCACGTTCGACACAGTTCGACCGAACCGGATTCACCTCTTCGAAAGGGCCAGCCGGGGTTCCAGTACAAGTCTGCCCTCTGCCCAGAAGCAGACGAACCGGAATTCGTCAAACGAGTCAATGGTGCGTTTATCGATACCGGGTTAGAGCAGTGGCTCCGTGAGCGCAACTATGAAACGCTCGTCATCTGTGGCTTGACGACCGATCACTGTGTTTCAACGACGACCAGAATGGCCGAAAACCGCGGGTTCGAAGTCTACGTTGTTGCAGATGCGACAGCAACGTTCGACCGCAGGCTGGACGACGAGCACTTTGATGCACCCGTCGTTCACCGTACTGCACTGGCACACCTCAGCGATGAATTTGCAACAGTCATTCCCACCGAGAAGGCGAAGGGAATAGATTGATCGTTGCCACCATGCGGAACAGCCGTATGACGGCACAAACAATCCTTACCCAAGAGGGTATATTCCTTCCTTCCATCGGTTCAGTAATGACCGAATTCGATCCGGAGAAATTCGAAGACAAATACGTCCATTACTTCGAGGAGCTGGAGACGGCATACTCGAACGCGTACCAGCAACTCCACGGGCAGACCGACTCAGAGGTTCTCCGCGCCATCGATCGGCAGGTGCTCAACGAGAGTGAGCCGGTCTACGAGGGCGATGGACAATTCCGCGTCACCTTACCCGACGATATTGAGGAACGGAGACAGACCTTGCCCGGCGACGAGGAGACCTTTGACGCAGTTCTTACTGAGTTCGTCGATCGGATCGAAAATGAATTACGCCGGATCTTCGGATTCGAAGAGTGAAAACTAGCTACACGGTTCCCCGATCGAGAGAGCGGATGAAGAGGATTATCGACACGAATCAGTGCGTTTCGGGCACGTTTCGTGACTGTCAACCCCTAGCGGGATTCGACGACTGTCTCTTTATTCAGGGCGCCGGAAATCGCTACGCTGATCGGTAGTCCGGGTTATCTGATTCAGTGAGAGACTCTCGCCGCCTACCTGAGATCTCTGATCCCTCTCTGTTCACGGCGCGGAAAATTCATTCGTCGCCGTCGATCCTGTCCGCGTACGTTTCGAGTTCCGACGCGAATTCCCGTGCCTGTGCTGCGGACAGGGATACCGTATCGGCGTGAGCGGGGACTGCCGAAAGCTCGGTGTTGTCGAGTTCGAGTTGGATCTCTACGTGGTCGGGATTGTCACGGCTATCGGTAGTCACGTTCAGCACTGCCAAGGCTTCTTCCGAGAAGCCGTGACCCTCCACTTCAGCGTCGAGGAGGTCGAACGTCGTGTACGAGTTGACTTTCAATATGCGATCGACCATATGCCGAGTTTTCGAGGCGAAACATTTAGTCACCGTGTTGTGGCTACGACCGCCGAATTCGACGGAGACGACCAGCGCGAAGTGGCCAGGACGAGCATCTCCTCAGTCATCGGAGGGTATCGGCTCACCTGCGCCGTTGGTCGGGGCAGGCGAGGCATCCATGTCGTCCTCAGTTGCATAGGGATACCACGTCGTCTTCGTGTTGTGCATATAGGGGTCCTCGTAGTCCGTTTCCTCGGGATCTGCTAGAGCTTGGAGTTGCCCCTCGTCTCGTGCAGCGACGAACTCGCGGAAGCTCTCTCCGTCTTCCCGTTCCGTTTCGAACGCGGCGAGCAGGTTCTCGATGTACCCCGGTACCTCGTCGGCCGGGACGCGCATCTCGATCCAGTCTGCGAAGTGTGGGTTCTCGCCGAGTCCGCCACCGAGACCGACGTCGAGGGCCTCGACGGGTTCGCCGTCCTTCCGTGTCTTCATCCCCCGCAAAGAGATATCCGCGATCTGGGGCTGGGCACACGAAGCCGTACACCCCGACAAGTGGATGTGGAAATCCTCGACCCCGTCCGGGACCGGGACGTTGTCCTTCAGCCAGCGGGCGTACCGGACCTGTCGGTTCTTCGTCTCGACGATGGAGAGCGAACAGAACTCCGTGCCCGTGCAGGCGATCGAACCGCGCATGAACGGATGGGGGTCGGGTGAGTACGCTTCGAGAAGTGGCTC
>Ga0207718_100587_pt1 | contig 29757 bp, 29 predicted proteins | sample A23M2SouthBayCA_FD_187749 | JGI IMG/M metagenome (GOLD analysis project Ga0207718, IMG submission 187749) | Aerobic enrichment media microbial communities from Eden Landing Ponds, California, USA - A23 M2 (SPAdes) | ecosystem: Environmental > Aquatic > Marine > Unclassified | place: Emeryville... | reverse complement strand
GTGCCGAAGATGCTCTGCTGGTCGCCGGTTTCAACCGCGAAGGAATCCTCATCTTCCGGTTCGCCACTGACTTCAAAACGCATCCCGTTGACCTCGATGGGATTACCGCTTACATAATCCTCATCTGATATGAACGTCTCACCGGTTCTCTGGGATTTGACGGTGTACGTGGTGTCTCCGCTGTCCCGTTCAAACGACACCATCAGATCATCAGGGTAGAACTCTTCAAACGCTTCCCGGTCGGTTACAACCCCACTGCTGATCCGGCCGCTGCCCTCGTTACCCTGGTAGGCCCGGGTATTGAACGTGGGCCGGTCGCTGGGTATGGCCTCGAACGTCTCCCGGCCATTGTCGTTCACCTTGATCGTGACCCCGTCATCAATCTGCACTGAACGCTCGCCGGAATCGCCCCGGTATTCAATGTTGCCGGATACATCCTCGCCAAAGGGCTTTTCGCCGCCCTGGAAACCGGCGAACAGGAACTCCCCTTCCGGCCCCTGGGTGTTGGCCAGGCTGACCATCTGCCCCTTCACCTGCCGCAACTCCTGGGCGATGGACTCGCGATCCGACTCACTCAGGGAACCACTGCCAGCCTGGACCATCAACTCTCGGGTGCGGGCCAGCGCATCCGTGTAGCTGGATAGCGTCCCGTCTTCCCGCTCCAGGCGGGTCTGAGTCATGTCCAGGGTTTCCTGGTACTGCTCGCTGCGCGCCAGGTCATCCTTGAGCTGCACGATGCGGGTGGAAGCCACTGGGTCATCCGAGGGGCTGAGCACCTTCTTGCCGGTGGCCACCTGCTCCTGGGTACGCGCCTGCTGGGCGTTGAGGTTCTGGAACTGCTGGATCCCTTGGTTGAAGATCTGGCTTGTGGAAACACGCATGATCACCCTCCCCTAGTTGAAGGTGCCGAGCAGGGTATTGAACAGGTCCCGGGCAACCGAGACCACCTGCGATGAGGCGCTGTAAGCGTTCTGGAATTCGATGAGCCTGCCGGCTTCCTCGTCGAGATTGACGCCGGACTGCTCCTCCCACTGTTTCTGGGACTGCTCCTTGAGCGTTCCGGCGGCTTCCTGGTCCACCTGGGCGGTCTGGGTCCGCGACCCAACATCCTCGACCACGGAGCCATAGGCGTCCGTGAAGCTGAAATTGCCGTTGTCCAAGTAGTTTTTTGCGTTCAGGTCGCCCAGTGCCAGGCCGTTGCGGTTGTCCGAGGTGCCGCCCTCGTTGGTTTCAAGGCGGAAGCTGTCACCGGCCTCCGGGTTGCCGCTGATCTGAAACTGGAAGCCTTTATAGGCGGGTTCGCTGCTGGGGGCCTGGTTGAAGACCCCATCATTATTAGCGGTCAGGCGCACACCATCGGCGAGGGTTGTATCCACGTAACCGCCAACTGTTGCTGCCTTACCCGCGGTGTCCAACGGGACCCCATCATCAGGACCAGACGCCTCAACAATTGATCCCGGTTCATACGGATTTGGCTTCTCAACCGAGAGCTCTCCTCCACCAGTTGAACTGACCAAACTTACGCTGATGTCCTCGCCCGTGTTTGATCGGAGATTGATGTCCGAGCCATTGTTGGTAACGTCTAGTCCAAGCGACGCAAAATCATTGCTGTTATTGATGGCGTCCTCAAGAGAATCCGAGTTCAGTGGCCCATCCACTGTCAGATTGACGCCATTAATACTGATCTCCGCATCCGACCCCGAGAACCCCGTAAGACTTGCTTGCGTATAGGCGGTTGCCTGTACTCCTGACCGACCATTGAGTTTATCGGCAATGGTCTGGGCAGACTCATTGGCACTAATGTTGAGTGCTGGCTGGGTTGAAACCACACCGGTTTCGGGATCACGTGTCCGGATTTCCAGCGTCTGCCCGGTATAGCCATTGTCCGTCCCGACCTTTGGACCCACACCCTGGGGCCCGGATGCTGTCACAACCCGCGCCCCCGGATCTCCGCTGAACACCGTATTCGTCTTCCCGGGCTCAAACCGCACATTGTTCATGGGCGGATCCAGTGGCTTGGGGTTGGCAGGGTCGGAAACGTCCACCACCTCATAGCGGTTCTCCGAAAGGAACCGGATCTCCATGGGCGGATCAAGGTTGCCGTTCTCGTCCAGGGCATCCAGCCGGCGGCCGGTCTCCGGATCGCGGATGTTGAGCATGGTTCCCTGGGTGATCTGCCCGGTCCCCTGGTTGCCACTGCTGGCCTCGGCGCGGATGGGGGCTGCCAGGGCGATCTGTTCACCGGCCACAATTTCCGTCGCCATATCCCGGGCGCCATTGTAGGTGGGCCGGATGGTGAACTCATCGCCCTGCTGGAAATCGCCGGATTCCAGCTCGATCTCAAAGCCTTCCATGGAGATGGTCGAGGGCCGGCTGTCACTGATGCTGCCGGTTTTCACCAGTTCCCCGCTGGTGGCGTCGCGGATGCGGTACTGCTGATCGTCCGGGCCGGTGAATTCCAGTGTGTAGGAGCGGGTATCCAGCTTGCTGCTGTCGGTGATGTTCACACGGGCCTGGCGGTCACCGCTTTCGGCGGTTTCAGCGGAGGGCGTGATCCGCCCACGGGCCAGGCTTTCCGAGTTGATATCGCGAAAGAAGTTGCCCCCCAGGTTGCCATTAAGATCCTGGCCCAGCTGGTGCTGCTCGTTCATGCGCTCGGACAGCCCAATGGCGATCCGCCCGATCCCATTCAGGGTCGGCTCCAGGATCTCGTCCCGGAAGGTCAGGTTGCCACCCAAGGCACCACCCGTGATCTCATGGGTGATGACCCGATCGCGACCAACGCCCTCCAGCAGCACTTCCCGACGGCCCGCCTGCTCGGTGCTGCCTGACAGACGCAGCGTGGCGCTGTTGCCCTTGCTGACAATGCCCTGGCCCTTGCCGATGCTCACATCAACGGTGCCGTCGTTGTTCTCATTGGTCTGGACCTGCACCAGCTCCGAAAGCTGCCGCAGCTTCTCGTCCCGCTTGTCCAGAAGCTCGTTGGCATCGCGCCCACTGGCACGCCCCGGTGACTCCGCGATCTTGAGATTGAGCTCCGCGATACCATCCGCTAGCGAGTTGATCTCGTTCAGATTCGCGGAAATGCGGTCATCCACGGTCTGCTCTCGGGAACGCAGCTGACTGTCCACGGACTTGAACCGTGCCACCAGGTTATCCGCCTGGTTCAGCGCCTGCTCGCGCAGCGAGCTGGAGGCCGGGCTCTCTGCTGCATCCTGGAGGGTGCCGAAGAACTGGGTCAGGGCCTGGTTAAGGCCGGTTTTCTCGTTCCCCAGGAGATCGTCCATGCCATTCAGGTTCTCGACCAGGGCAGTCTGTTCCGAATGAAGGGTGGTGTCTGAACGCAGCTGGGTATTGATGAATTCATCGTTGAGGCGCTGTATGTCGGCAACGTTAACGCCCTGTCCAATGTAACCACTCCCTGTAGCCTGGGAGGGATTGGAGACGAAATCCGCCCGCTGCCGGCTGTAGCCGGGCGTATTGGCGTTGGTGATGTTGTTACTGGTGGTCTCCAGTGCCTTCTGGTTGGACAGGATCCCGGTCAGGCCCGTATTCAGCAGACTCATGGCAGCTTACTCCCCTTCCGTCCCGTCATCGATCACGGCACCCAGCGTGGGCCGCTCCATGATGTTCTGGATCTTGTCGGCATAGGCCGGGTCCGTGGCGTAACCGGCATCCTGGAGCGCCTGGGCGAAGGCCTGCGGGTCATCCGCCTGCTGCAGTACCTTCTGGTAGCGCGGGTTCTCGTTCAGGAAGCTGGCGTAGTCCTCGAAGCTGCTGGCGTAATCCGGGTAGGCGCGGAAATCCGCCTTCTCCTTCAGCGGCAGCCCATCCCGGTATTCGGTGGTGGTGATCTCGACCTTATCCCCGTTCCAGCGCTCATCCGCCTTGATGCCGAACAGGTTGCGACTGGGTTCCTGCTCACCGCCGATCATGTTGCGCCCCCAGCCGGTTTCCAGCGCGGCCTGCGCAATCATCACCTGCGCCGGCACACCGGTCTGCTCACTGACATCACTGGCAATGGGGCTGAGCTCCTGAACAAAGTGCTCCGGCCCCTTAAACTGTTCCGGCAGCTCGTTGCCGCTGCCAGCAGCAGAGTCAGAGCTGGCATTATCCTCTTCCGGCATCATCTGGCGGACCTCGTCCACACGCTCCGCCAGCTGCGGATCCGGAGCCGGCATCTGGCGGCTGTAATCAGTTATGCTCGTCCTTGCGTCCGGGCGGTCAGCGCCCTGCTCTCCTCCGCCCAGCTGGCGCACCAACTGATCGGCGATGCCGATGCTGCGCTCCTGGGTCAGGCTCAGGGTCAGCTGCTTGTCGAACATGTCCTGGTACTGCTCGGTCTCCTGGCTGTTCAGGTAGTTGCCCTCGCTGAACACCTCGTTGGCCGAACGCATGGACTTCATCATCTGCTGCAGGAACAGGGCCTCAAACTGCTTGGCAACCTTTTCGAGCGCCTGATCACGATCGGTATCGGCCAGCCGCTTGAGATCGCTCATGGCGCTCATGTCGGTGTAGATGTGCGCGTCGCTGGTACCGCCTGCAGATGACTGGATCATGGCTTCAACCTCAGATAACGATCAGTTCCGCCCGCAGCGCGCCGGACTGTTTGAGAGCCTCAAGCACCGCCATGATGTCGCCGGGTGCTGCGCCCACCTGGTTCACGGACTGCACGATCTCGTTCAGAGTGACCGCCGGCCCGAACTTGAACATGCGGGCTTCCTCCTGCTCGATGGCCACATCCGTCTGCGGAACAACGACCGGGTCGCCCTCGCCGAAAAGGCCCGGGGCCACCGCTTCCGGGTTCTCGGTAATAGTCACGCTGAGATTGCCGTGCGTGACCGCTGCCGGGCTCACCTTGACGTTCTGACCCACCACGATGGTGCCGGTGCGTGAGTTGATCACCACCTTGGCGGCTTCCTCCGCCGGCGAGACCTCAATGTTCTCCACGATGGAGAGGAAGCTGACGCGCTGTGAGGCATCCCGGGGCGCCCGCACCCGCACGGACGAGGCATTCTTCGCATACGCCGTCTCCGCGCCGAGCTTGTTGTTGATCGCCTCAACCACCCGGCGCGCCGTGGTGAAATCCGGATTACGCAGGTTCAGGGTGATGGTGTCCCCTTCCGAAAAGGCGGTAGGTACGCGGCGTTCAACGGTCGCGCCCTGGGGAATACGCCCGACACTGGGAATGTTCACGGAAATCGAAGAGCCGTCCTGACCCTCGGCGCCGAAGCCCCCGACCACGAGACTTCCCTGGGCCATGGCATAGGTCTTTCCGTCCGCCCCCTGCAGCGGTGTCATCAGAAGCGTGCCGCCGCGCAGGCTGTCCGCATCGCCAACCGAGGAGACGGTGACGTCAATTTCCTGGCCGGGGCTGGCAAAGGGCTGCAGATCCGCCGTGACCATGACGGCCGCGACGTTGTCCGCACCGGGGTCAACGCCCGGCGGAATAGTGATGCCGAACTGATCCATCATGTTGCGCAGGCTCTGGTTCGTGAACGGCGCTCCATCCCCGCTGCCATCAAGTCCCACCACCAGGCCGTAACCGACCAGCTGGTTGTCGCGCACGCCCTTGACCGAGGTCAGGTCCTTGAGCCGGTCGGCCTGGACCGGTGTGGCGACCATCACTGCCAGCATCAATACCGCGGCAATCCGGTTCCACATGGCAAACCCTCCTGTACGAAACCTCAAAGCGGCCACCATTCACTGTTGAAGAAGCGGGTCAGCCAGCCCATGCGGTTGGCCTGATCAAAGTCGCCGGTCCCGCCATAGGAAATCCGCGCGTCCGCGATCCGGCGGGAACTCACCCGGTTATCCGAACCGATGTCCTGCTGGCGGATCAGACCGGACACCCGCACGTATTCCTTGCCCTGGGTCAGCTCCAGCCATTTCTCACCGCGCACCCGCAACACGCCATTGGGCATGACCTCCACCACGGTGACCGTGATGCTGCCAGTGATCTGGTTGCTCTGATCTGCCTCGGCCTCGCCGTCGAACTGCCGGTCCTGCCCCACATCGGTCCCGATATCCAAACCGGTCTGACCCAGCACCGATGGCGCTTCAAGGCCTGTTTCACTGTCCTTCGCGATGCTCGTGTTGGATGTCTTGGAGGCCGATGTGCTTTCCTGTAGCTGCACCGTCACAACATCCCCGACATTCAGCGCCTTGCTGTCGCTGAACAGGTTATGCCTGCGGGAGTTCTGGTAAATGGAGCCGTTGACCGGCTGATCCGCCATCATGGCCTCTGGCTCCACCGGCGCGAACGCGGGATCACCTGGCTTGGCCCGCTCACGGGTCATCGCCTGGCAGCCCGCCAGCGTCACCATCAGGATCAGCAACGCGGCCCTTTTGAGCAGTATGGACGGCTTGGTCATAACGGTTCTCCCCCTACCCGACGCGTTACAGGTTCTGGGTAATGAACTGGAGCATCTGATCCGAGGAGGAGACGACCTTGGAGTTCATCTCGTAGGCCCGCTGGGTGGTGATCATGTTCACCATTTCCTCGACCACCTCCACATTGGAGCCCTCCAGCATGCCCTGCTCGATGGTGCCGATGCCGTCAATGCCGGCCTCCCCGATCAACGGATCCCCGCTGGCCGCGGTCTCCTGATAGAGGTTGCTGCCTATGGCCTGAAGCCCCTGGGGGTTCACGAAATCCGCCAGCTCGATCTGGCCCAGCTGCTGCGGTTCCGGCTCGTTGGCAATCTTGGCGCTGACAGTGCCGTCACGTCCGATGGTCACTGAAGTGGCATCTTCGGGAACGTTGATGTTGGGTTCCAGCGGGTTGCCGTTGGGCGTGACAATATCGCCCTCGGAATTGAGCTGGAATTCACCATTGCGGGTGTAGGCGATCTCACCATCCGGCTTGAGCACCTGGAAGAAGCCATCGCCGTCAATGGCCAGGTCCAGGGACTGGTCCGTGACCTTCATATCCCCCTGGGTATGCTCCTTGCTGGTGGCCGCAACGCGAACACCAGTACCCAGCTGCAGCCCGGAAGGCAATTCCGTATTCTGGGAAGACAGGCCGCCGGGCTGGCGCTCCGTCTGGTACATCAGATCCTGGAAATTGGCCCGGTCACGCTTGAATCCGGTGGTATTGACGTTCGCCAGGTTGTTGGAGATGGTGCTCAGCTGCTTGTCCTGAGCGGCGAGGCCGGTCTTGCTGACCCAAAGTGCTGGATGCATTGTTCTGTCCTCCGATCGCGTGGGTGAGGCGCCCTTCCGGGCGGGCGGCATCGGGTTGCCGCTTTTCCGTCACCCATGACGTTTCCATCAGAGGTCTTGCAACAAGCGTGCCACGCTCTGGCTGTTCTCGTCGGCGGTCTGCATGGCCTTGACCTGCATCTCGTACTGGCGGGAAAGCTGCAGGTTCTGGATCATGGATTCCACGGCGGAGACGTTGGAGCCCTCCAGAAACCCGCTGACCACCTGGACATCGCCGTCCGGCTGCAGGGGGCCCTGCTGGTCGGCATCCGGTTTAAGACGGAAAAGACCGTCATCCCCCTTCTGGATCTGGTCCTCCCCCGGGTCCACCAGCTTGAGCCGGTCCACTTCCACCAGCTGGTCACTGGGCGCCCCGGCTGGAACGACTGAAAGCGTGCCATCCGAGCCGATCTCGATCTTATCCGCCGGCGGCACGGCAACCGGGCCTCCGTTACCCATGACCGGCAGCCCTTCGCCGTTACGCAGGATGCCATTGGCATCAACCTGAAGGCTTCCGGCACGGGTATAGGCCTCATCACCGGGTTCCGGCTCCACCGCCAGCCAACCGTCGCCCTTGATGGCGATATCCAGGGAGCGACCGGTCTGCTTCATGGGGCCATGGCTCAGATCCGCCCCCGGGTTCTCCGTCATGGCATAGGCCCGGGACGGATGATGCTCGCCGTATACCGGCATGCTGCGGGCATTGGCGAAGTCCTGCTTGAACCCGGTAGTGTCCGCGTTCGCCAGGTTGTTGGCGTTGACCTGCTGCGCGTACATGTTCTGCTTGGCGCCGGTCATCGAAATGTAGAGCGAGCGGTCCATGGAACCCTCCTGTGCTCATTCAGCCTCAACCTGTGGGATTACCGCAGGTTGATGATGGTCTGGGTGATCTGGTCCGAGGTCTCAATGGTCTTGGAGTTGGCCTGGAAGTTCCGCTGTGCGGTGATCAGGCCCACGAGCTGCTCGGAGAGATCGACGTTGGATTCCTCAACGGAGCTGGACTGGATTGCGCCCAGGGGGCCGGTATTGGGGCGGCTGATCACCGCATCGCCGGAGTCGATGGTCTCAACCCAGGCGGTATCCCCAACCGGAGCAAGCCCTTCGTTGTTCCGGAAATTGGCCAGAGCGATCTGGCCCAGCGCCTCGGACTCGCCATTGCTGAAACGCGCCTGGATCACGCCTTCCTCGCTCACATCCAGTCCCGTCAGCCGGCCGGTTGCGAAGCCATTCTGCTGGAGGTCATTGACGGCGAACCCGGAGCCGACCTGGGTAGTGTTGCTGTAATCGATGACGAAGTTGGAGCTGTTCGAATCCGGGTCTAACGGAAGAGTATCTTCGGTCGTATCCGGTCTTTCAGCACCGTTATAGTTGCCGTCCTCATCCTTGGGCACCCAGTTATTGATCAGAACATCTTCCGATTCCGCAGTATCCAGGCTGCCATTTTCCTCAAAGACCAGTTCGAATCCGTCTTCTCCGTCAGGGCCATTCCCGTCTTTACCTACTCGCTCACCGTCAATCTCGACATAGCTTTTCCAGGCATTGTTTGCCGGATCCTCCTTCACGAAGTACTGGGTCATTTCGTGAGGGTTGCCCAGGCTGTCGTAAATGGTTGTGGACGTTGAATGGTTGTAAGTATTAGGATCGTCCGAATTGAAACTATTCCGTACTGTCAAATCGGTATTATCAAGTTCGTCTCCACCCAATATCCGCGTATCGTCAGCAGCTATTTCATATCCCGGATCGACCTGAAAATTGAGCACGCCACGTGCAGTAGCTTCCGCACCCCCTGTGGTTGTTGTATCAAGGGTCACGCTACTCCCGTTATTGGGCGCATTGAGTTCAACCTGAAAATCTGAACCCTGAGCACTGACATTGATATTATTACCTTCACTTTCGGTCAGGCGAACTTCTCCAGACGTATCAGTATCCACGGTAATACCATCTGGTGTACCTTCATTCAGAATTTTGTCGCGAAGATCATCAAGATTGCTCACTCCGTCCATTGAATAAGTCTGTGTACCAATCGTGATCGCATCATCATTAGGATCAATATTCTGAAGACTGGTGATACTGACTTCATTTGTAGCATCTACCCTCAACCCATCTTCCTGATTCAAACGTTGCGCAATGGTGCCAGCGGAAGCTCCATCACTGATTTCCTCGCCAAGAGTATAAGTAGAATCATCCGGCTTAGTTATTTCCCAATAATCCTCTCCCTGGGCTGCAAAACCATCCCCCCCCAAAACTACCTGGCTGACATTATCCCCTTCAGCCTCAAAATCCCGGAACTCTTCGCGCAGAACCGTCTCCCGCGAATCCAGGTTCAGGTTCGCCGCAACATTGGTCGTGGACTTGGGCGCCAGGTTCTCGGTGTTCACTTCGAGATCCCCTCGAACATCCCCCACCTGACCGTCATCAGTCGCCTGGAACCCCTGAACCCGGGCCCCCTGGTTATTGGTGACAAAACCGTTCTGGTCCACACCGAACTGACCGGCCCGCGAGAACTGGCGTTCGCCATTCGCGCCTTCCAGAACGAAGAACCCTTCCCCATCAATGGCCATGTCCAGGCCATTACTGGTGGCGGTGATGTTGCCCTGCTGGAAAAGCTGCCGGGTGTTCTGAACGCTCACTCCGTCACCCGCGGACGTATCGCCCAGATTCTGCAGGCCGGAGCTGTAGAGGTCACCAAACTCCGTCCGCGAGCGCTTGAAGCCCGTGGTGCTGGCGTTGGCGATGTTGTTGCCTTTCACGTCCAGATCCGTCTGGGCCGCATTGAGTCCGCTGAGTGCGATATTGAACGCCATGGTAAACCTCGCCCACTACTTGTTATCAGTTGATCTGTTTGACCTGGTCCAGCGGCACTGAGCCGCGCCCTGCCAAGTTCAGCGTCACGCCCCCATTCTCCAGGTTGACGCTGTCCACGTTCGCATTGAGCCGGGTAGCCAGCTCCTGGGTCTCGCCGTCGTACTGGGCTTCCGCCTGGACCCGGTAATCGCCCGGCTCCATCAGATCGCCGTCGCCATTCTCACCGTCCCAGCTGAAATCCACTGTGCCGCTGCCCTGCTGGCCCATGTCCATCTGGCGAACCAGTTCCCCGGAAGGGTTGTACACGTTGACCCGCAGATTCGAGGTAGCCGAAGGCACTTCCACCGCTCCTTTCACCTCGCCCTCAGGGCCAAGGTTGGCGATGTTGCCCTCCACCTGAACCTGCTGCCCTACCATGGCGGAGGCCTGCAGCGCCTGGGTCGAGCGGAACTGACCCATGGCATCCTCAACCGAGGTATTCAGGCTCTGCATCTCCTCCAGGGAGGAGAACTGGGCCAGCTGGGCCACAAAATCCTCGTTCTTCTGCGGGTCCAGTGGGTTCTGGTTCTGCATCTGGGCCATCATGAGATCCATGAACTCATTGCGGCCCATATCCGAGGCCTTGTTGCCGCCCTCGCTCTTGCCGCCCTGATTCTGGTTCCGGTACTCCTTGAGGATGTCCGAAGCCGAATTGGTTGAGCTGTTAACGCCGTCCATCGTCGCTACCCCCGTTCCCGCTTACTGGCCCTGACCCAGCGTCATGACGCGCTGCATCATGCTCTTGGCCGTGTTCATCACCTCAACGTTGGTCTGGAAGGAGCGCGACGCCGACATCATGTCCGCCATCTCCTCCACCACGTTGACGTTCGGGTAATACACATAGCCGTTGTCATCCGCCTTGGGATGATCCGGCTGATAACGCTGCTCCAGCTCAACATCGCTTTCCACGATGGCATCCACCTGAACCCCGGCGGATTCCAGTTCGTTGCGCGAAAAACCCGCGTCCTGCACGCCGCCCTGGCCCATCATGTCCGCCTGGATGGCGGAAAAAACGGGCTTGCGCGCACGGTAAACGTCATCCGTACTGGAACTGGCCGTCTCGGCGTTCGCCAGGTTGCTGGAGGTTGTGTTCAGCCGGATCGACTGGGCCGACATGGCAGAGCCGGCAATATCAAAGACCTGATTGAGTGACATGGTTTACTGCCCCGCGAGTGCGTCTTTGAGTCCCTTAATACTGCTGTTCAGGAACTGGAAACTGGACTGGAACTCCATGGAGTTGCGCATGTACTTGGACATCTCCGTCTGGGTATCCACGGTATTACCATCGATCGACGGCTGGATCGGGTTGCGGTACATCAGCTCCGGATTGCCGCCACCGCCACCCTCGCCGGTCATATGCCCGGAGTCCGAGGCCGTCATCGCCAGGCCTTCCTGCTGGCCCTGGGCCTGCTGAAGGGCCGCCTGGAAGTCGATGTCACGCGCCTTGTAGCCGGGCGTATCGGCATTGGCGAGGTTGTTGGCGAGCACTTCGGAGCGCTGGGAGCGCAACCGCAGAGCGTCATCGTGAATGCCGAATGCGTTGTCAAAGCTGATCGTGGTCATGACTGGCCCCTTTTTGCCGGGTAATCGGGCTTTGTCAGTATTAAGCAATAGCGGTGCCAAAGTGCTACACTCCTTTGTATTCAGGCATTAACGCCGCAACGGCAACAATACGGGTGCCATAGCGGCAAACCTGTGCCAGTGCCGGAAACCGCTGTCTTCGGGGTCAATTGTGAGCCCAGGAGTTTGCTGGTAACGTTCCCTCAACATGGATGCGATCGTTGGACAATGATGAACGTACCCCTCATGCCTTCGAGCCTGACGGCCATGGACCCCAAGCAGAAACCGAACGCCATCCCGCCCATGCCGGATTACCATGCGCGGGTGCTCGGCTACATGGCCGGTGCTGCCATTCTCGGCACAGGGGTGTTTCTCGATCACTTCCATGACTACCTGATCTGGTTCGTGCCGCTGGCTCTGATCTGGCCGCACGTTCTTTACTTCCTGTCCCGGGCGATATTCCCCAGGCGCACGCCACAGATCCGCGAGCGCATACTGCTGCTCGACGGCTTCCTGATCGGCTCCCTGACGGTCTATATCGAGTTCAGCGTCATCCCCTCGCTGATGCTGCTGCTGATGATCAGCTTCAGCGGCATCATTGTCGGGGGGCTGAGAGCCTGGGCGCTGAACGTTGCCGCACTGGCGGTTGGGGTGACTACGTCACTGCCGATTGCCGGCGTCAGCTTCGAGCCCTGGGCTCCGCCCACCCTCACCGTGGTGAGCGGCGTGGTGACCACGCTCTATGTATGCGTCATGGCCTTCTACACCTATCTCCAGGCTCGCGCGCTGGTGGCGGCCAAGTCCCAGATCCAGTACCAGCGTGAACAGTCCATCGCCCTATCCCACAAGCTGGCCAAATACCTCTCGCCACAGGTGTGGCAGTCCATCTTCACCGGTGAACGCGACGTGCGGCTGGAAACCCAGCGCAAGAAGCTGGCCGTCTTCTTCTCCGACATCCAGGGTTTCACCGAGCTTTCCGAGGAGATGGAACCGGAAGGGCTGACGGAGCTGCTCAACACCTACTTCACCGAGATGTCCCAGATCGCGCTGAAGTACGGCGGCACCATCGACAAGTTCGTGGGTGACAGCATCATGATCTTCTTCGGCGACCCCACCAGCCAGGGCGCGAAGAAGGACACACAGGCCTGTGTCTCGATGGCCATCGAGATGCGCAAGCACATGACGGTGCTGCGCCAGAAATGGAAGAGCCAGGGCATCCGCACGCCCCTGGAGATACGGATGGGCATAAGCACCGGGTTCTGCACCGTCGGCAACTTCGGCGCGGACAACCGTATGGATTACACCATCATCGGCAAGGAAGTGAACCTGGCAAGCCGCCTGGAGGAACTGGCGGATCCGGGCGAGATCCTGGTTTCCTACGAGACCTTCTCACTGATCAAGGACAGCATCCTGTGCCGGGACAAGGGCGAAATCACCGTAAAAGGGTTCGCACGGCCGGTACCCATCTACCAGGTGATCGACTTCCGCCAGGACGTGGGCGACCAGCGCAGCTTCCTGGAGCATGAGGGGGACGGCTTCGCGATGTATCTGGATTCCGAGAAAGTCGACGAGCGTGAACGCGAACACATCATACAGGCGCTGGACCGGGCGGCCCGACGCCTGCGTGACGAATAGCGCCTACTGGCGCAGCAACCTTGGTGCTGGCGCATCGCCCTGGTGGGTCGAGCGCCAGGGGTTGATGTCGAGCCCGCCACGGCGTGTATAGAACGCCCCCACACTCAGCCGCTCCGGCGTCAGGGCATCCCTCAGATCCGTGAAAATCCGCTCCACACAGGCCTCGTGGAAGTCCCGTGCCTCACGGTAGCTGATGACATAGCCCAGCAGCGCCTCCGGCCGCATGCGGGCCCCCGTATAGTGGACCACAAGCGTGGCCCAGTCCGGCTGGCCCGTCACCGGGCAGAGGCTGCGCAGCAGGTGCGAACACAGGCTCTCGGTGACCACGTCGCCGTCCAGCGAACGCAGTGAGGCCAGAGGGCCATCGGCGGGCATGATCACACCTTCCACGTCATCAATCAGGTGTGCCCCTTCCGGCCGTGCCACCAGTCCGGCATCCGCGTCCACATCCCCCAGCACCACGGACACTGCAGCGCCCGCGGCTTCGGACAGATCCCGCTCGATGGTGGTGCGCACCGACTCCACGCCTTCGAACACTGTGCTGTTGAAGGCATTGAGATACAGCTTGAGCGACTTTGATTCGATCAGATTGGGCGAATCCGCGGGCACCCGGAACTCGGCGGTGGCCACCCGGGGCACCCCGTCCGGGCGCAGCCAGCTCAATTCCCAGGCCTGCCAGCGGTCCTCGCCCTGCCAGGGCCAGCCGTCAGCCAGCCCCAGGGACTCCCGTGCCTGTGCCCGGGCCACAGGATACAGGAGCGCCGGATCATAGTGCTCAGGGTAGGCGCTGGTCCGGCCCAGTGGTGCATCATCCAGTTCCATGTCGCCTCCTCAGCTGCGGATGCCCTTGCCCCGGTCAAGCAGGCGCAGGCTCACCGTGAACAGCACCACTGCAAACACCACCAGCATGGCGATCGCCCACACCGGCCCCACATCCGAGGCGCCCAGGACACCATAGCGGAAGGCGTTCACCATATAGAGAATGGGATTGGCCATGGAGAGCCCCTGCCAGAACGGATCCAGCAGGTTGATGGAATAGAACACGCCCCCGAGGTAGGTCAGTGGCGTCAGCACAAAGGTCGGCACAATCGAGATGTCATCGAACTTGGTGGCGAACATCGCGTTGATGAATCCGCCCAGAGAGAACACCAGTGAGGTGAGCAGCGCCGTGGTAACCACCAGGACCGGGCTGTAGAACTCCAGGGTGGTGAACGCCAGCGACACCAGCATGACCACGAAACCCACGATCAGTCCGCGCGCCATGCCACCCGCAAGGTAGCCGGTCAGGATCACCCAGTTGGGCGTGGGCGAGACCAGCAGTTCCTCAATGCTGCGCTGGAACTTCATGCTGAAGAACGAGGACACCACATTGGCGTAGGAGCTGGTGATCACCGACATCATGATCAGCCCTGGCACAATGAACTCCATGTAGTCATAGCCTTCCATGGGCCCGATGCGGCTTCCGATCAGGTTGCCGAAGATCACGAAGTACAGCGTCATGGTCACCGCCGGCGGCAGCAGGGTCTGCGGCCAGATGCGGGTGAAGCGCCGCACCTCGCGCACGACAATGGTCATGAAGGCGATCCAGATCTGGTACGGCGTCATGCGCTCTCCTCCTCTTCGGATGCCGGCAGCGAGCGCCCCACCAGGCTCATGAACAGCTCCTCCAGCCGGTTGGAACGGTTGCGCATGCTGGTCACCTCCCAGCCCTGTTCACCGAGCTGGCGGAAGACGTCGTTCAGTCCGTCCTCCTTTTCAACCTCGACGACCAGTGCCCCCTCATCATTGCGGAAGCAGTGGTAGCCCTCCAGCTGCGGCAGGGTTCCGGGATCATTGCGGATATCGAGAATGAAATGCTCCATGCTCAGCTGCTGCAGCAGTGCCTGCTTGGAGGTGTGCTGAAGAATGCGGCCACCGTCGATGATCGCGATGTTGCGGCACAGCGCTTCCGCCTCCTCCAGATAGTGAGTGGTCAGGATGATCGTGACCCCCTCGCGGTTGATGCGCTCAAGAAAGCCCCACATGGAACGCCGCAGCTCAATGTCCACGCCCGCCGTGGGTTCGTCCAGGATCAGCACCCGGGGCTCATGCACCAGCGCCCGGGCGATGAGCAGCCGGCGCTTCATGCCTCCCGACAGCATACGCGCCGGTGAGTTGCGCTTATCCCACAGGCCCAGCTCACGCAGGTAACGCTCGGCATTGAGCGCCGCTCGGGCCGGCGCCATACCGTAATAACCGGCCTGGGTGCGCACGATGTCGCCCACTTTCTCGAACTGATTGAAGTTGAACTCCTGGGGCACAAAGCCGAGCCATGTCTTGAGGCGGGCGGGATCGGTATCCAGATCGGCATCGAAAACCCGCACCTGCCCGGCCGTCTTGCGCACCAGTGAGGCAAGCACACCGAGCGTGGTGGATTTACCGGCCCCGTTCGGCCCCAGCAGGGCAAAGAAATCACCAGCTTCGACCTGCATATCAATCCCCTTCAGCGCCTCAAGGCCACCGGGAAAGGTCTTGCGCAATCCGCGAATATCCAGTGCGTATTCCATAGAGATCTCTTATCGAATCAACGTCGCTGATTATGGGGATCACGTGCCCTGATGCAAGGGCATTGCCCAATCTGCGACCTGTGTCAGATCAGAATCGGCTGCAGCTTCCTACAATGCCGAAACGCAACAGTTCAGGGCCTATGGACGAGCAATGACCACCCAGACCCCGCGAAACGCAGTACGGATGGTAACCGCTTTCCTCACCACGGGGTGCCTGCTGGCACTTGCCGGCTGCGGCGGCAGTGATGGCGACGGGGACGGCGACCTGCGCACGGGCACCCTTTTCACTGAGGGCGTCGAAAACATCCATTATGAAACGCGCAGCCAGTCCGGGACTACCGGTGAGAACGGTGAATTCCGTTACCACCCCGGCGAAACACTGACCTTCCGGCTGGGTAACCTCGTTCTCGCCGAAAACGTCCCTGCTGCCCCCTTCCTCACGCCCATCGATTTCACGGCGGAGGCCCGCAGGCAGCTGCACAGTGGCGGCACCGATGGGGAAGGCCTGGAGACCCACCGCGGCATCGAGGAGGATCTGGCCGAGAATAACGCGATCGCCATCAACATCACCCGTTTGCTGAGCGCCCTGGCTGAACAGGACAGTCCGGCCTCATCGGAGGAAACGCTTGAAATCACGCAGCGGACCATCGATCAACTGAACAGCTACCTGGCCGATGACAGCAATCCCCGCATTGATTTCAGTGTCTCCACGGAGTCGTTCTCAAGACCCGACAACATCTCAGAGGACAACCGGGAGGATGACACGGGTGACCTGATCGACCCGTCACCGGCCAACCGCCTGCTGGACAGTATCTGCTTCGCTCCCGAGGGCGATGAGCTCTGTGAAGCCCCGCCCACTGAATCCGAGATCGAGAATGCGACCGGTGACCGCGTGGAAGAACTGGAGGATGAACGGCGCAATATCCTCAATGCCCGCCGCACCCTGGATCGAGCCCCCACCGGCAATACCATTGAGTTTCTTTCCCAGGACACGCTCGATTTCAGGAACGACCTGGCGACCGCCTTCTACCTGGAGCCCGGCACCCTGACCATTGGCCCTTCAGACGGCAGCATCAGAACAGTGGCCATAAAACGCACCGGTTCATCCGGCTTCTCACTGAAACGACTGGAGGCGAAAGCAGAAGGCTCGGGCTGGGCGATCCACAGCGTGGATCGTCAGGAAGGCACAGTGGAATTCTACCGGAATACCAGCAGGCCCGCGGAAAGCGGCACGATACTTGTCAACTTCAAGGTGGATTACCCGGGGTTCGACAACTACCGCTGGGTCCGCAAGAACCTGCTGGTGGAAGTCAACTGAACAGCCCCTTGAGACTCCAGCGGGCGCGCTGGCGTGCCGCCGCGCCGGTCACCTCGTACTGCGAGGGATCAATGCCCCCGTAACCGAAGGGTTTGCAGTCCACAATGCGGGCGTTGGCGTCCGCCGCCTCCTCATTCTGTTTGGCCAGATCCACGATGTGGCCCTGCTGGAGGGGCTTCTTGTCGGTATCGGTCAGCACCATAACGCTGGGCCAAAGGCGGCGTTTCGGCGTGTGTGACACCACCACGGCCACCTCACGGGTCGCCAGCTCCACGATCGTGCCCGTCGGGTAGACTCCCACCGCCTGAATGAACTGCTCAACCAGATCCTCCTGGAACTGGCTGTTGCGGCATTCAAAGAGCCGCGAAACCGCCTGGGCCGGCGTCAGCTGGCTGCGCCTTTCCCTGGGCTCGATCAGGTATTCATAGTAATCCACCAGTCCTACCAGCTTCGCCAGCAGGGGAATATGCTCACCGTTGACCCGCTGCGGGAAACCCGTGCCGTTATGGCGCTCCCGGTGGTAACGGATCACGTTCACCACCACACGCGGCAGACCGGAGGCCGCCGCAAGGCGGGCCCCAATCTCCGGATAGCGGGAGTAGGTCTGCCACTGCTCGGTGGTCAGCTCACTCTCGGCTATCTGCATGCCCTCGGGCAGACGCGCTGTACCGATGTGGGAAAGCAGCGCCCCCATTGAAAGCTTGTGCAGCACATCCGGATCCAACCCAAGCTGGCGCCCCAGGAGAAGGGCCCAGATGCTGATGTTGAGGGAATGACGATAGGTATAATCATCGCGGCTCTGGACGCGACTGAGCCACAGCAACGCATCGGGGTTGCGTGCCACGCTCTCCGCCATCGTGCGGGCAACGGAGGAAACCTCCTCAACGTCGACCTCATTATGGCCGGCAGCCAGCATCTCATTAACCCGACCCAGGGCTTTTTCAACGTTATCCAGAACCGGCTGAACGTTCCGGATTTCCTTGCGCAACGGGCGTGTGGTCTCGTAATGGTGGGGATTGCGCACCTTGACGGCAGGCAGTTTGATCACCTTGCCATCACCACCGTCACGGCGGGCCGTGGTACCCGTGGACTCGGCGGCCCTACTCTCGCGCTTTTCCGCCACATCCACATGAACATGGCGGCAGTGCCGGATCAGCTCATCCACTTCCTTCTGGTTGCGGATGTAGAACCCCTGGATGGGGAACGGCGTCTCATGCCACGGCCGATCCAGATCCGCAACGAACATGCCGATTTCAAGTTCCTTTACGGAGATCTTTCGCCGCTGTACACCCATGGATTCATCCTCGACGCCCGATATGACTTCTTCGTTCTACTTCTTCTTTTTTGCATTGTTTCAAAATTGAAAGAAGAAGCAACGCGCCGACTGTGACGATTCGTTCCGCAAATGCGGCGAAATGTTACAGGAGTTTTCCCGGCGGCGGATCAACCGTCATCGCAGACATGGTCACCCAGCTGCGGCGGCCGTTGAGTAAGGCTGCCGGTGGGTACAGTGCGCACCCGGAAGGTATAGGGCACGGAGGAAGCGCGCAGATAGTCAACGTTGACCACTTTGTCTCCCATGTCCACACCCGTCTGGCGGGGGGAACAGCTGACGCGGAGCTCGAGGCGGCTACCCAGATCCCGTACCCGCGTGCTGCCGTCAGCATCGGTCAGCTGCATGCACACCTGCCCCGCCTCGACCGGCTTACCGCTGTTCGTGGCATCCAGCCGCGGGTCACCACAGGCAGCAATCGCGTCTTCCGAGCAGGCGCCATCCATTCCGGGATCGCGCAGTTGCCACTCGCGCCGGCTGCACTGGGTTTTCACGGTGACCGGGGTGGCGCTGTCCTGGCGCCAGTGCCAGGCCGGGTAGCGTGCGGTTTTCCATTTCAGCAGCACACGCCGTTCCTCACCGGCGGAGTTTTCGGCGGTCATGGCGGAATAGTGGGTCCGCTGTGTGCTACAGCCTGAAAGGCCCATGGCCAGCAGCAGAACCAGCACAACGCCTGTCACAGTTCTCAATGGCCTTCTCCCTGCTCGGTCTGCGTATCCATGAACGCCAGGCCGTAACCATCACTGGCCTCGCGCACGACCCGCATCCGGCGCACAGGCGCGGGTACGGGCAACCCCTGGACCTGGACCTCCACCTCACTGCCAATCCCGGGGAAAGGCTCATTATCCACAAGAACGAAGATACCGCCGTCGGACAGATCACGCATTGTGAATACATGCTCGCCAATCTCACTGTGGCGCACCATGATGCGTACACTCATGCTGGTCCGGATGTAACGCCGCTGCTCAGGCATGCTCCCTGTCCACCCTTGATACTGTCCGGAGCAAGCATAGCAGCTTCCGCCATGCATGCAGCCACCGGGGTTGTGCTGTCGCGCCTGAAAGGCTATACAGTCAGTCACTCATGCAATCTGCCGGAGACCAAGCCGCATGCTGGTGTGCACGAACTGCCGACAGGGGCTTATGGATCCCATCCGGAACGAAGACGAGCCGGAGTACACGGACCGCTACCAGTGCGGCCACTGCGGTCACGCAGCGACCATTCCCTCGCTACTGATCATCTTCAGCCAGTTCATCTCCGCGATACTCGGGGGCGGGATCACGTTCTATCTGCTCCAGCACCACGGGGTTCGGGCGTTTGCGCTCCTGGTTTCGGAAGGGAACAGCAACCTGCTGCTGCGGGAAGGCGGGCTGGCACTGGGCGCGCTGACCCTGGTACTCGCCTTTATCTACCTGCTCTACCTTTCGTTCCGTGGCATCAGCAAGCGCATGCGCTACCGTCTGCCGCCGCAGAACGCCCAGTAGGCCTTCACAGGCCCACGCCCTCGCCGCTCAGCAGCCACCGCTTGCGCCGTTCACCCCCGCCGTAGTTGCCGGTTCCGCCGGAAGCCGGCAGCACACGATGGCATGGAACCAGAACAGGCACCGGGTTGGCGCCCACCGCAGCACCCACCGCCCGGGCGGCCCCGGGCTGGCCAATGTGACGGGCGACTTCGCCATAGGTGAGGCACTGCCCCGGGTCGAGCCGCAACAGATAACGCCAGACCCGTTGCTGGAACGCGGACCCCACCATCTCAAGCGTCGGCATGGAGACCGCCGCCTGGTTAGGCCAGGCGTGGAGGATGGCGGCGAGGCCGGAGAGCCGATCGTCGTCCTCCGGTATTGGTTCCGGTTCCCGGCGCCAGACCTTCGCCGCCCGGCGAAAACGCGCTTCCACATCAGAAGGGCTGTCCACAAACGCTAGCTGGGTCAGCGCATCCTCATGCCACAGAGACCAGACCCGCCCCCAGGGCGAATCAACCTCGCCATACACCAGATCCCCTGCGGGCTCCGGGCGCTGCAGCCAGATCACATTCATTGGTTCCTCTTCCCCATTACCAGAGCGTCGGTGCGGTTCACATCCTCGGGCCCGAAAGTCAGTTCATCGCCTTCCCGCTGGTAACTCAGGCGCCGCAGCAATGCCCGGCCGGAAAAATGTTCAAGGTGAGCCACCACCATGTTGCTGCGGTCGCGGCTGTCGAGGAGCTCGCCCTTACCGGTGGCATAGACCACCAGTGCCACAACGTCGTCTCCCCGCAGAATGGCTTTCAGACTCTCGAAGATCAGCTCAATACGCTCAGTGTCATCCGCCCCCGAAGCGGGATCAATATGCACCCCCCTAACCCCACCGCGGCGGGACAGCACAAACGCCCGCGGGCGGAAACGATCGCCTTCGGCAGCCAGTTCCGTCTTCACCACCGGCAGCGTCTCCCGCATCAACCGGTTCCAGCTCGGCAGGGGTCTGTCGTCAGTGACCGGCTCGGGAGCAACCTGCTGCTCCATCGCCACGTCCGTGGTTGTGCAACCGGCCGCAAGCAGTGCAGCAGCGGCCAGAACGAGCAATAGCAGAAGCCTGATCCGCATGAGGGCATCCATCTCCGAAAACCGCAGGATAACCCATTGCTCCGGAGTCTTCACCCAATACTATATCTAGTATATCGCATACTACAGTTTTCGGACCGCAGCGACCGCCCCCTTCCTAAATCCCTGCCATGGGCGGATTCTGCCGCACCCACCCCATCTGGCCGCCATGTTCACTTGACACCCCAGAGGCCAAAACCACAAGATACGGGCATCAACAACAAGAAAAAGTCGATATATTGGGGGTTAATCAAAAATGACAGTGCATGTCAACAGGCCAGAGGCATTGGCTCGGCCTGCTCTCCTGTTAAGCCCTGCAGCCGGGAAGATGCCCCGCTTTACCCTCTCCGCGGGGTCCGGCTGAGCCACGGGCTGCTCAAAACCTAAACACAAGATATGGTGGTTGCATTGCGCAACCGGTATCCAAGTAACAACCAGGGACAACGCCACTCATGAACGCCAAGACTCAGGATCTGACCAACAACATTCCCTTCCAGGAAACCTCGGTCGACATCTGGGCCAGCAAGTACCAGCTCAAGACCAAGGCCGGCGAGCCTGTCGACCGTGAAATCGAGGACACCTACAAGCGCGTCGCGGAGTCCCTGGCCTCCGTGGAGACCGCCAAGAAGCGCAAGGCCGTGCACGAAGACTTCGTCTGGGCCCTGCGCAACGGCGCGATACCGGCCGGGCGCATCACCTCCAACGCGGGCGCGGAAGCGCACAAGCCGGCCACCTCCACCATCAACTGCACCGTCTCCGGCACCGTCTATGACTCCATGGACAACATCCTGGTGAAGAACCACGAAGCGGGCCTCACCCTCAAGGCCGGCTGCGGCATCGGCTACGAGTTCTCCACCCTGCGGCCCAAGGGCGCCTATGTGGCGGGCGCCGGCGCCACCACCTCCGGTCCCCTGTCCTTCATGGATATCTTCGACCGCATGTGCTTCACCGTCTCCTCAGCGGGCGGGCGCCGTGGCGCGCAGATGGCAACCTTCGATGTGCACCACCCGGACATCATCGACTTCATCGAAGCCAAGCGCGAAGACGCCCGCCTGCGCCAGTTCAACCTGTCACTGCTGATCACCGAAGACTTCATCGAGGCAGTGAAGAACGACGCGGACTGGCAACTCTCCTTCCCCGTCTCCAGCGAGGAAGCCGAGAAGGAAGGCCTGGACCTGAACGACCCGGAACAGTTCGTCTACCGTGACTTCCCGGTCAAGGACGGCTACGTGACCGACGGCAAGGGCAATGTCGCCTGCCGGATCTACCGCACGCTCAAGGCGCGCGCGATCTGGGACAAGATCATGTCCTCCACCTACGACTACGCCGAGCCGGGCTTCATCCTGATCGACAAGGTCAACCGGATGAACAACAACTGGTTCTGCGAGAACATCCGCGCCACCAACCCCTGCGGTGAGCAGCCCCTGCCGCCCTACGGCAGCTGCCTGCTGGGCTCGATCAACCTGACCCGCTTTGTGGAGTTCCCCTTCACCGAGAAGGCGCGCTTCAACTACGACAAGTACCGCAAGGTCGTGGGCATCTTCACCCGCATGCTGGACAACGTGGTCGAGCTCAACGGCCTGCCGCTGGACAAGCAGCGCCACGAGATCGAATACAAGCGTCGCCACGGCATGGGCATCCTGGGCCTGGGCTCCACGCTCGCCATGCTGCGCATGCCCTACGGCTCCGCGGACTCCGTCGCCTTCACCGAGGAAGTCACCAAGGAGATGGCGCTGGAAGGCTGGCGCGAAGGCGTCCGCCTCGCCGAAGAAAAAGGCCCCGCCCCGATCATGAACGACGAGTTCGAAGTGACCGAGGAAATGCTCGAACTGCGCCCCGAGATGCGTGAAGACGGCTACACCGCCGGCGACAAGGTGCCCGGGCGCATCCTGCACGCGCGCTACAGCCGCTACATGCAGAAGATCGCCGAGGCGGAGCCGGAGGTCGTGCAGCAGATCGCCGAGAAAGGCGTGCGCTTCACGCACCACACCTCCATCGCGCCCACGGGCACCATCTCGCTGTCGCTGGCCAACAACGCCAGCAACGGCATCGAGCCCAGCTTCTCGCACCACTACTCACGCAACGTGATCCGCGAGGGGCGCAAGTCCAAGGAAAAAGTGGACGTGTTCTCCTTCGAACTGCTTGCCTACCGCGAGCTGGTGAACGAGAAGGCCATGCCCGACTCCGAGAACCCGGAAGAGCAGCTGCCGAGCTACTTCACCGTGGCGGACGACGTGAGCCCGAAGCAGCACGTGGACATTCAGGGCGCCGCCCAGAAGTGGGTGGACTCCTCCATCTCCAAGACCGCGAACGTGCCCACGGACTTCGCCTACGAGGACTTCAAGGACATCTACATGTACGCCTACGAGCAGGGGCTGAAGGGCTGCACCACCTTCCGCTTCAACCCCGAAGCCTTCCAGGGCGTGCTGGTGAAGCAGAAGGACCTTGAAGGCACCCAATACGAGTTCACGCTGGAGGATGGCAGTACCGTCCAGGTCAGTGGCGACGAGGAAATCGAATACGACGGCGAATTCCACAACGCCGCCAACCTCTTCGATGCCCTCAAGGAAGGTACCTACGGCAAGTACTGAACCGAATCCAGACTACGGAGACCCGAGAAAATGACCGTCCGAATCGAGAAGAAAATCGTCGACCAGCGCGTTCTCAAGGAAGAGAACGCCGCCAATGAGGCGCAGCAGACCAGCACCGAGAACCAGCCGCTGGTGATGAACGAGCACATCGAGCGGCCCGAGTTCCTGCTCGGCACCACCTACAAGATCAAGCCGCCGATCGATGACCACGCGATGTACATCACCATCAACGACATCATCCTCAACGAGGGCACGGACCATGAAACCCGCCGCCCCTACGAGGTGTTCATCAACTCCAAGAACATGGAGCACTTCCAGTGGGTGATCGCCCTCACCCGCGTGCTCTCCGCCGTGTTCCGCAAGGGCGGCGACGTGACCTTCCTGGTGGAAGAGCTGCGCTCCGTGCACGACCCCAGCGGCGGCTACTTCAAGAAAGGCGGCGTCTTCATGCCCTCGCTGGTGGCCGAGATCGGCTACGTGATCGAGAAGCACATGAAGGCCATCGGCCTGATCGAGACCGAAGAGATGAGCGAGCTCACCCAGCGGATGATCGCCGAGAAGAAAGCCGCCTTTGAGAGCAACGGCGAACCGGCCACCAACGCCGAGGGCAGCTACCCGCCCAACGCCACGGTCTGCGGCAAATGCCACACCAAGGCCATGGTGATGATGGATGGGTGTGAGACCTGCCTTGCCTGCGGCGAAAGTAAGTGCGGCTAACGCCGGAAACCAAGCCCCCTGCGGTTCGCGCCCCAGGGGGCTTTTTGGTTGGGGTTGATTGGATGTGGGTAAGCGGGAATTCAGGATATTAAATTGCACAGCACCAACGCAGATCTAATTAGTTGTTTTTAAGTAGGAATATGAGTCCGCAGGAGAAGTCGGTGGTGGCGCTATACCGAAGTCACGAATATCAATAACAAAGAGTTCCATCCATTACCTGTTAGGCATTGGATACTGAAATATGACCGAAGCATTAGTTGGATTGGCCGGTGTCGCTCTTGGGGTGCTCTTGTCTGAGTACTTTCGCCGAAGTAGTCGTGTCGAAGTGTATTCTCAGCAAGTGTTCGAAAAACGTCTAAAAATTTACGAAGTCCTTTTCGACCTTGTACAGGATGCGAACGATACCGCAACTCAAGTTATAGACGACCAAACTCTTGATGCCCAAGGCCGGCTTGATCTTGTTAGTGATGCAGTTATGAGCCTAGCCGAGTTTACTGATAAGAATGAGCTGTACCTCGATCAGTACGTTGCTGCCCAAGCGGTCGCGTTCGTAATGGGTGTCGAAGATATTCAAACTATAGAGGATGAAAATGACCGCCAAGCGGCGATTGATCGTTACCGCAAGGGTTACAACGACACCAAAGAGCTAATAGCACAGGAGTCGGGAGTCAGAGAAGTCAATAAACATTTCCGAAAGGTCTCTCGTTCGGCACCAGATAGTCCAATAATTCGATATATGAAGAATGTAGAGGAGCGAAATGCCTAACCTGTCACTCAGGCCGACTGGTTTACGCTTCGCTCCATCCAGCGGCTTAGTTCTGTGTGGCTGTTGAGAGACGAGAATATGGAAAATGCTGGGTCAAAGAAAATTGATGAAGCAATAAGCCACTTTCAACGCCGTGCTGAGAAGGCTCTAGCATTGGAGAAGTTGCTAGATGAAATGGATTTTCCAGAGAAACTTGATCTAAATGACCTTCCAGCACTGGAGAAGCGAGCCCGCTTATACATTTCCATTGCTCAGGCCAGGCATGATGCGGGTGAAATATCGGAGCACGAACTTCTATTCCACAAATGCTTTGCTATTGAAAATCAAGTTCATGAATCTAGATGGACCAATGGTGTTTACGATGCATCTCTAAACCCTATTGCTGAAAAGATGAAAGAAGTAGAAAGATCGCACGGCCTTGCAGATGATGAATTCTGGTTAAAATGGGATGCGCCAGAAGAGTACCTGCGCTTATCTGATCAGTATGACAGAGAGATGGAGCAGAAATTGCTCGAGACATTTACCGAGTTTGGTGCTGATGATTTAAAAGAACTGTATCTAAACGATAGAGAGGAATTCAATAGACTCCATCATATTGGTGGAAAAACGGTATTTTTAAAAGGCGATAAGCCAAGATTGCAGTTTTTGGCAAATTCATACGAAGACGAAGCTGAACGTGCAGAGCAAGCTGGTGCATTCTTGGCTGCATCAGTAATGCTTGGTTCGGCGATTGAGGCTAGATTAATAGTAACTTGTTTGGAAAACGAAGAAAAAGTAAAAGAAACCTTGAAAAACCTACAGCTTACTAATAAAGAATTAAAGTCTAAAAACCCAGCTACATGGTCCTTGGATATACTTATTAAAATATGCTCCGCTGCAGGGTGGATTCCAGACTATAAAGCCGGTGACTTTACTTTTAGCGGCAGCAAAATGGCCGAATTTCTGCGCTCAACTCGGAATCAAGTGCACCCAAAAGTTAAGCTGAAGAAATCTAAGGGCCTAGTCATGGGGTTGGAACAGTTCAAAGACATAAGAAGTGCTCATAGTCTTCTGTCATCAGCATTGAACTGGCCTAACAAACAAAAGCAGTCGGACGCATAAATGCACCGCTGTTTTAGACGTTATACGGATTGATTGATGTCAACTGACCTTCAAGGACTTATTGCCGCGGTGGCGGCTGGCTTATCCGCGTCCGTTGCGGCCGTCGCCCTCGCTGGTGCATTTCGTGCCGGGGTTCTGAGGCGTGTTCGCCTCGGGGCTTTCGAAATCGAGAGTAATGATGCGGAAGCACAACAGATACGAGAATCGTTGACCAAGGCATCCGAATCAAGTGGGCGTGACATCCCATTTGAGATTGAGCAGCTTGCGAATTACTACTCCCAAATCCTCGCGCAGTCCAAAGTCAGCTTCTGGTTTAGTTTGATTTTCGCATCGCTCGGATTTGCAGTAATCGTAGCGGCCGCTTTCTTCTTCCAGGGAGGGAGTACAGGAGCTACTGCCGTGCAGTTTACCGCGGGCGTTATCATGGACGCCGTTGCCGGTTTGTTCTTTGTACAATCCAGAAATGCCCAGAAATCGATGGCAGAGTTTTTCGACAAACTACGGAATGATCGCGCACAGGTGGAATCGCGCAATTTATGCGAAGCCATTGAGAGTACCTCAGCGCGGGACGCACTGCGCGTGCATCTGGCACTCTACTACGCTGGCGTGGAGGAACACGACGGAATAGCAAAGAACATCACCGGCACTACGCTTGAGCAGTCGGTATAACACACCGTTATGTTTCCGGTTCTAGCATGGAGGTGGGTCTGTGAAGATGGATTCCCTTAGGGAGCTGCATCAAAGCATGCGCTCGATGGGTCTAGATATGCAGCAATTCGCATTGCAGCTCGGAGTCTCTGAGTTTGATTGCTTGTTTTCAACGCGATCAAGCCCTTTTGTTTTTAGCATGACATCCCGAGGGCGAAATCCTAGCTTCTTTAAGTTTGAAGTATTGCCGGGATATTGGATAAAGGATTATCTCGGCGATATGTATGGGCCATTGGTAGATCTTCTCAAAATTGATGGTCGCTCAAGGAATCCGCTCAAGCCGAAGGAGTTTCTCGCTGACTTGGATGCCAGCATCCCTCGTCAGGCACAAGCTCGTCGTGTTCCAGAGCCACACACAGTGATTCGACTCAGGCCGGATCTAGAAGAGGCAGATCGGCCATATTTTGATTCTTGGATCTACTGGGACGACCCTGAGAAAAGGTCTCCGACTGAAGAAAATAAACTTAAGACTCTTGAGGCTCTTGGTCCCGAAGCTTTTAAATACTCTAATGACATGAATGCTTCAAGCAAATGGAGTGTTAATGAAACAGGGCGGACCTGGAAAACGGAGCGCCGGAAAACATAACCAGTGGCTGTTGTCGGACGTACCTACGCTGCGCTCCGGTACGCCGCAACGCCAAGCGCTATGCACACTTATGACATGGATGAGACATTATGCGCATAAATCCGTTAAACGTATTCACACCTGCGCAAGAAATTCAAGACATTGACCGGTTCGCAGGTCGTGAAGAGGAACTTCAGGCTTTAGCTAATGCGCTTCAGTCCGAAGGAACTCAAATTGCCATATATGGCCAGCGTGGTGTAGGTAAGTCGTCATTAGCTCGGCAGTTACTCAAACTTGGAACAAACGATGCTGACGTGGTATCCCGTCTATCTACCAAACCTTACGAAACGCTGGACTTCGTTCCTGCCTATGTTTCCTGCGACGACAGTGTTGAATCCGTTGAAGATGTTTTATTGCGGCTTCTATCTGATGAGGAGGCGCTTGCTCCTTGGGTTCCATTTAAGGTCGTAGAGAAATCCGGAACAAAAAACGCCTCGGGCCGCTTCAATGTAAAGGTCGTGCAGTTTAGTGGCGGTAAAGAGGAATCCATGACTGCCCGCGCACAAAACTTCGAGGACGATGTAATAACGGTATTCTCGAATGCATGCAAAGAGGTAAACAGAACTGGAGTTGCGCGCCATGGTGTTTTGGTTATTGTCGATGAGTTTGATCGAGTAAAAGACCGCTCCGGCCTAGCTTCTCTGCTCAAATCTCTTGGTCCAGAGGGTGTGACGTTTGCTCTTGTGGGCGTTGCACCGAACGTCCAAGAGTTGATAACGGAGCATGAATCCGTCGCGCGCCAGTTGACCGGCGGGACAATTCATGTGCCACCGATGAACCCAGATCAGCTGGATGAGATATTTGATCGTGCAGAGAAGCTAATGGATAGCGAATACTGGTTCAACCGGGAGGCGCGCGACTGGATTGTAGGTATTTCACGTGGACATCCGTTCTACATTCATCTCGTCGGAAAGTATGGTTTGCTTGAAGCTATCCGGCAGAATTCCCAAGAAATTACGCATCCGATTGCACAAGACGCCCTATCTGAAATTGCTCTTAAAGGGGCTGCTCCTATACAGGAGCATACTTACAAGAATGCTATCGGCCATTCGTACACGCGCGAGTTTATTCTCAAGCGCTTTGCCGAAAGGGACGAAGACGAGATTCATACGACTGAATTGTACGCTAATCTCAGCAGATCATTAGGAGTCGAACCAAGTGCGGTTTCGGTGTACGTGGGGCAGCTTGCCAGTGAGGCTTATGGAGGTGTTCTGCAGAAAACCCGTGATCGCTACTACCGATTCGCAGACAGCTTATTTAAGGCCTATGCCGCAGCCCGGCCTTATGAGCGGACGCCCACAGATCAAGAAGGTGCCTAACAAAAGCGTCAACTCGGACCCACCTGTGGGTCCCCGAGACAAAAATCTTGGCTCCTGATCCTCGGGGGCCAAAGGCATATGATCACACGGAACTGCCAAACTTAAGAAAAATCGAATACAAAAATCCCGAAGATGCCAATGGCGAGGAAAGTACCCGCTGCGACAACAAACGCCAGGCCCAGTTTGCGGTCCAAAGGTCTGGCGTACTGTCGTAGCAGGGGCATATCGACCAAGGGGTCATTAACCGGATTCCAGGGGCCGATGGGCAGACCAATGGCACAGGCATACCACACGACTCGACCTCCTACCCCATCCCAAGGGCAGGGGCGATCCAGACCATCCCGTTTCATGGCCTTTTCGATACGGGCCATGGAAACTCGCGCGAAGGTGACCCACGCCACCGCAAGGGGTATGAAAGAGCATCCCAGGATCAAAAGAAACAGGTTTTTGGCGGACTCCAGAAAGATCATCTCGATTACCAGTCCCAGAGCAAATCGGCTAGATTTTTCCCCATCTGATCGAAATAGTATCCAATCCCGATACCCACCAGAGCTCCAGATACAATAATAACTCCCACTACTGCCAGACCTACGGGCCCGGCAGCTGTCAAACCGATGCTAGCCGCGAGTGTAGTTCCGCCCATCACGGTAGCCTTGCCTGCGGCTATCCCCGCCGCACCGCCAAACCCAAAACCGGTCATCTGCCGGGAACTCTCTTTCAGCCAATTACCACCTGCATCATAGGTCGCCTTAACCTTGCCGACACGGAAGGCACCATCCACTGCCACCGCCGCGTTTCCAAGATAATTGAAACCTTTCGCCAGTTTCGCCATACGGTCAGCTTGAATGGTGTCTGCCACATTCAGGCGGGGATCGGGCTTGGCCGGGCTGGCACTGCGTTCGGCAAGCCGGA
>Ga0207718_100585_pt1 | contig 29816 bp, 29 predicted proteins | sample A23M2SouthBayCA_FD_187749 | JGI IMG/M metagenome (GOLD analysis project Ga0207718, IMG submission 187749) | Aerobic enrichment media microbial communities from Eden Landing Ponds, California, USA - A23 M2 (SPAdes) | ecosystem: Environmental > Aquatic > Marine > Unclassified | place: Emeryville... | reverse complement strand
TGATGGAAGTTCTGCGAGTGGGTCTTCTCCCTCTCATACCTATTCTGAACCTGAAGAGTATACCGTCGAGTTGACTGTTACTGATAATGGCGGCAAATCAGCCACTGCTACTCAAACTATCTCAATAAGGAACGTAAACAAAAAACCAACAGTAGACCTCGAATTCGAACCGGAGTCCGCTCAAGAAGGATCCACAGTTACGTTCACTGCTGAAGCAAATGATCCGGATGGAAGGATTACAGAATACGAATGGGAGTTTGACGATGGATCGACTGGTAGTGGCTCTTCAGTGTACCACACGTTCGATGACCCGGGCGAATATGATGTCACACTCACCGTAGAAGATAATTCAGGGGCTGAAGCATCAGATTCAGAAGAAATAGCGATTGACCCCTCACCCGAACCACAGATTCAATCTGTCACCCCTTCCACTGAGGGGGCTACCCTCGAAGGCGTTGAATTCCGGAACACCTACCATGTCGAAATCGAATCACAACAAGAAATTCGAGAAGTTCAATTCAAGCTTGCTGGAACGACCAAAGTTGACACGAACGGCGAAGATGGATGGAGTCAGTCGTTAAATTTGGGCGTCCTCAATGACAACTCTCAACTCAAAGTCACCGCAGTTGATTCCGATGGCGATACTGATACATATACAGCGCATATCGAAGTCAACGGCATCCCTAGCTGGCTAAAAACGCTGAAAGACTCCGGCGAGGTGACCGTTGACGATAATTCGGTTATCATCTCGAAACGGGTTCCCGACCCGCCTATCGACGCGAGTATGACTATTCCTGGCGTTCCAGTTGTCGGCGGCACGCAATCGTTCGAAGCTCGGTCAGAGATGCGGGTCGTGTACGATATGCCGAACGAGGATGCCCATGTCATGGCTGAAGGGAAACTCGACGTACAAATCTTCAAACGGAGCGGAGAAGGAGAGATTTCCGGTCATGGACGCTTAAACGCCGACGAGTGGGACTTACGAAACGGTGAATTAACTGTTCGCGTCGAAGTCACTGCCTTTCGACAAACTTGGGAATTCGCTCCGACAACCGGAGTTGGATGGATTGATAATAGTATTCCAAAGGTCGGCGTTAGCGTGAGTGGGCGGCCAACCGCTCGTCTCAATGTTCAAGTTGACAATCGGAATTCGAATCTAGCCGTAACGAGGGGAACGCTCGCTCCTGGTGCAGAACTCGCTGGGAGTGTATACCAAGACGTACCCCTTGGATCGGTAGAAGCGAACGTCGACGCAGATGTGACCGGCGCAATTAGCGTTCCAGAACCATATAACCCGCGCGCAACAGCAAAAACCTCAGCAAGTGGAAGTGTCTGCACGCTTGGAGGATGCGTAGAGATGAGCGTTGGGCCGTACAAACGATCTATTGGCGGTGGTACTTCGATTCAGTCGATGGCAACTGCGTCGAATGCAACCGTGAGTGAGTGGCAGTTCAGGGATGCAACGGGAGACGCCCCCGGAGTGAGTGACACTCGTGTTGGCGGATCGCAATACGATGTAGAAATGACTCGCGTGATGAATATGCCCACTGCTCATCCCAACTCAACGAATATACACAGTGCAGTATTTGGGGCCGAGCAGGGGATCCCAACCACGCTAGTGCGTGGACAGATGATGCGGTCGCCGGGATCACTCGCACGTCTCACACTGAACCAAATCGAGGATCGTTCGCCAGCGGTGACCAACACGCAAGACGGATATGGACTCGTCTGGGAGCGGCAGGATCCGACTGATAGTAATGCTGCCGGGAATGATATCTACTGGCGGACAAATAATGGATCTTCGTGGTCGCAACCGCAACAGCTCTCGAACAACACAAAGATCGAACTGAATCCGGATATTGCGACGGCACAAGCAAACAAAAGTCAGCATATCGCTGCATGGATACTTGTCGACAGACCGTCGGATGAAGCCAATGGCAGTCGGCCCGCTGGCTTAATCAATGAGACCGAAATTGCTATTGCCACTACCAATGATGGAAACTGGTCACAGCCGACGAAGATTACTGACAACGACATGCCAGATTTCTCAGTGCGTGTAGCCCAGTCTGATGATCGCCGGTTGCTTACGTGGGTCCGGGACGAGAAACCTGCAATTGCAAGTGAGGGGAAACATGTCCGCTATGCGCTTCTTGACGAAGAAGGGTCCTTACTTGAGACAGGGCGGTTCGGACAGACTCGAAGTCGGTCTCCTGTCGTGGCGAGTATGGAATCTGGCAACTTCCGAGTGGCATACTTCGCTCCGGCTGCCAACGCCCAACAGAACGGCACGGTCATCGTCGGTTCGTTCACTGATACTTTCCGGCGGACAGGGACCTACGACACGACACGCTTCCGCGATCTTAGTGTTTCGAACCAATCTATTGCATGGGTCGATGGCCCTGCAAGCAAGACCGACCTTCACTACAGTCGGGATGGTGAGACGTCACTGGTCGATACCGAGCGAGACATCACTGATATTATAGAAGTTAATTTGTTTAACGGCGCCGGGACTGACGTATTGACGTATCGGGGCGAATCCGATGAGTCGCGACAAAAACAGATTTTCTATCAACTCCGCCGTGGCGATAGCTGGCGAGCAGAGCGGCCAATTGCCGGTGGAGATCGGACTAATCTGACATTTTGGCAGGTGACATCTGCACCAAGGCAGGATGCTTTTATCTCTGTGTTTATGGGTCGGAATTTCAGTGCAGACCAGACCAACGACCTGTTCGCCATCCATCACGCATATCACCCGGATCTCGCTGTCAATGTGTCGACGAATGTATCTGAGGCAGAACCGCATCCAGGTGATGACTTCACAATCACCTATAATGTGACGAACAACGGTGACCTACCAGTGACAAGTGCCGTTACTGTCGACCTGTATGCAGGATCCAATAAAGTGGCATCACATCAGTATGATAAAGTGGCTGTCGGAAAAGATATTACAGGCACGTTTACCGCAACAGTTGGAAGTCACGACTCGTATACAGTTCGTATCACTCCAAACACCCCCTTGAATGAACTCTCGAAGCAGAATAATATGCAGACGATTACACCGTTCCAGCCTGATCTCAAAATTGCTACTGTCAACACGACCCGTATCGGTGACCAAGTTCAATATAATTTGACGGTCGCAAATACGGGTGCAGTGTCCGCTGAGGAAGTTGAGTACGCGGTTCAGAATGGAAATTCAACATTGTCTTCTGGTCGTATCACCACACTTGGTGGTAAAGATCGCCAGCAGATTTCAGACACAGTATCGGTTAACAATGTCAATGCGAGTGCTGAGAGCTTTGTCGTGATTGATCCCGCGGATACCGTTGAGGAGGCAGATGACGCGAACAATCGTCACTCAGTTACGTTGCTGGCTTCGGATCTCACGGTGAGCCGTGATGCGATCACCTACTATGAGCAAGGGAACGAGTTGGTTGCTTCAGTGACTGTTGCGAACCAAGGGTCCGGTGCCACAACCGGAACGGTACAGATAACTCACGCGGGCGCCAACGTCGGGCATTCGCCATTTTCGATTGACGGTGCTCCACGGTCGAATGCAACGGTGTTCACGACAGTGAACGTGTCAGTAACGGGTGTCGATCAACATGAGACAGTGACTGCCGTTGTGCAAAGCGATATTGCGGAAGCAAATAGTATTGACAATGCGGCGATAGATACCGTACAGAACGTGACAACCATCAAGGTGGGGCCCCCGCTCAGTCAATACACGAATGCAAATGGAGTCGTTGGTAATAGCGGTCTCAACAAAGCCGTCCAAGACTATCTCAGCGGCAATCTCGCAAACAGCAAATTGAATACAGTGATTCGGTCGTATCTATCTGGCGACTCGATTGTGCAATAATAGTTTCATTGTCTATATACACGCAATCTACTTCATTACAGCGAGGTATTTGGGAGGAGACAGAAGTTTTATTGAGCTTGCTGTACAAGTTGGCCTGTACAATAAACTAGAGAATAACAATGACAACAGAAACCATTGACTTCGACCACACCGACGAGTTCTCAAAAGCGGAGGTTGGCGAATTTATTGTCCACCAAATGGGCCTACACGATTCTGATGGGGAGCCGAAATGGTCAGTCGGTCTTATCACGCTCGTCGAACATGGTATGAAACGGTGGGACGAGGAGAATGATATTGAACCTACAGATTTCCAGCATGAACTGGACACAGCCTATGAGAAGATGAGAGAGTACAAGCAGGCATACAACGGACGGCTCGAAGAACTTGAAAAAGAAAACCAGCGGCTCCGTTATGAATTAGAAGATGCGTGATCGGCAAGTTCGACTGCGAAAGGATCATTACACGTTCGTTCAAGATAGTGCGTTCACGCTGAGTGGTCTGGTCCGTGAGGCGTTAGACCAAATTATCGACGGGGAGCTCGAGTTCCCCTCGGAACGCTCCCGAGATACCAAAGGGCACGAACTCACCCGAACAGCAGTGACGGTCACTGATGAACACGACGAATACATTGACTCACATGATGTGGTGTTCTCGGTGTTTGTCCACAAAGTTATTGAGAAGCGGATAGAGCGTGAACGGAAGCTAAAGGACTGGGAACCTGAAAACGATTGGTGATGAGATATGCGATGTCCATTCTGCACCAATCGGTAACTCGTCTCTCAGAGACGCGTTCCTGACAAATGAGGGTTACATTGTTGACTGGCTGCTAAGGTGAAATATCGGTTTCTCATTCCGTTCTGGAAAGCCGGGTGTGGAAATAGAGTTTACCCTTTGGAACCTGCTACCACCGTCAGATAACCAAATATAATACTGACCTTCTGAAGGCGACTCTGCTATCAGCGGGTCAGACACCGCTCCGTGTAACTCAGAGCGTACGTAGTGGCATCCATCAGAGTTCCGTCGCTCAGGCTTCCGATGCTGGTAGCAGGTCGGCGCAAGCCTATTCGACGTGGTGAGCGAACGTCACACCTGCGAGACCACCAACTCAGACGTATATCCATACGTGAGAGTTGGCGATTCGCTGACCCACCCAGTGAGGGAAACGACTAATCCGTATGCTTCCGGAATGGCGATATGACCAGACTCAGCGACCTCGACAGACTATATTCACTGTTTGATGACTTGGAGGCCACAGTCGGAGGCAAGCGCAGGCTCGGAAACTGTGATGGCCACATGAACTGGCCCGACCGTGGTGTGTACTTCTTCTTTCACCCGGATGAAACCCGCGAGTACAGTGACCAGCTTCGAGTGACGCGTATCGGTACCCACGCGGTCTCCGAAGGAAGCAGCACCTCGCTGTGGGACCGGCTACGAACGCATCGCGGGGCGCAACGCGGAACCTACGAGGGCGGCGGCAACCACCGAGGCTCCGTCTTCAGGAAGCGTGTCGGGGAGGCTCTCATCGAACGGGACAACCTGCAAGAGGAGTATCCCGAGTGGGGTGTCGGCTCAAGCGCCGGTCGGGAGTTACGGTTGGACGAATTAGAGATGGAGCGACGAGTGAGCGAGTACATCCGCGATTTACCGTTTCTCTGGGTCGATATAGACGACGAGCCAGGTCCTGAGAGTGACCGCGCCTACATAGAGCGGAACGCGATTGCGCTGGTGAGCAACTTCGGCAAGGAATCTATCGACCCTCGTGACGAAGGCTGGCTCGGCCACTACAGTCCAGTCGCAGACATAGAACGGTCGGGCTTGTGGAACATCAATCATGTCGCCGAAGACTACCAACGTGAGTTCTTGGAGACATTGGAGGGCTATATCAACCGGATGCCTGGGTTCGATTAAATCCGTTCGTTGTACCAAGCCAGTGTCTTCCCGAACTGGAGTCCGTCTGTGGGTGTCTCGGTCTGGACAGCCGTATCTTCGAGGAGGGGAAGTAGCTCGTCGTAGTAGTCCCGGCCAGCGTGGAACACCAGCCGGGTACCCTCAACGAGCAGTCCCTCCTCCTGTAGTTGGCTGTAGACTGTTCGGGACCACTCGCGTTTCCTGTCGACCGACGCGCCGCTCAGTGTGTCGTCGTAGGGTTCGATAGGTGGTCCATCGGGGTCCAGCAGGTGATGCTTCGCGGAGAGAATGTACCACGAGTCGTGGTTTGCTTCGACGTACTCACGGGCTTCCCTGAAGAACGCAGACTCCATGTAGAGGTCGGCAGGCTTCGCGGCCTGTTCGCGCTTGCTCTTCGTGCAACTAACGAGTCCGATTTCCATATGTGGGCTGGTGGAGAGCCAACATCAAATACCTATGTCCACGAAGGCCCCGATGGTCGTTCCCCACCGAGTTCCGAGATACACTTTTGAAACTCCGGTCTGTGGGCTCAATCATGACAGAGTTCGCCTCCCTTGAGTCTCAAGACGTTCGAGAATACTGGGAGCATGAGGCGCGGGAGTTCACACCCTGGCTGGCCGATGAGATTCGCTCGGAGGAAGTCTCAGAATTGGAGGACGCACTTGGGCTGGACCTGGAAGTGACTCAGGAGGAGAAGAGTGTCGGTCGATATAGTGTGGATATCCTCGCGGAGGTCGTCGATGATAACCGGAACGTCGTCATCGAGAATCAGCTGAATCCGTCCAACCACGACCACCTTGGGAAATCCATTGCGTATGCGTCCGGTGTCGACGCAGACATCATCGTCTGGATTGCCCCCCAGTTCTACGACGAACATCGAGACGCCATCATGTGGCTCAATCAGAACAGCCGCGAAGCGGTGGACCTTTTCGCAATCAGTCTCGAAGTGTGGCGGATTGGTGATTCTGACCCCGCTGTTCGGCTGAACCCTATCGTAGAGCCGAGTGAATGGCGTGAGAAGGCTCAGCGTTCGGACGAAGAACTGTCCGAGATGAAGGAACTACAGGAGGAATTTTGGACCCAATTCCGGGACCGAATCAAAGAGAGCGATACCCGTCTGAGTGCCAGGAAGCCCAAGCCACAGCACTGGTACAACAACCCAATCGGGAAGTCCGGGATGCACCTTTCATTCGTACTAAACTCCCGGGACAACGAAATCCGAGCACAGCTAATCATCAAGGACGATGCTGAAGCGTATTGGGCGTTAGCCGACGACCGCGAGGACATCGACGACCGATTGGACCACGAATTGGTGTGGAAGGAGCCGGAGGAGACCCGAGCAGACAAAGAGCGGAGTCGTATATTCTTCCGTAAAGACGCTGAGATTGAAGATATCGACCGTTGGACTGAGTACCAAGACTGGTTCGTCGAGTGTGGCGAGTTGTTCCATGAGCACTTCCACGACCGAATTCAGCGACTCTAATCTCTCACGCAACTTCGAACAGACCGCTCCACTCTTTTATTGTATGTCACCGAGAAGTTGCGGTCAGGCATGTCCAACCCCGAGGAATCATACCACCGTGCCATGGAGACTCTCGTAATTGAAGGCAACCAGTACTATGCGCCGAACGCGACGACCCGCACTGATTATCCAACGATGACAGTTCAGGGTGAGGCAGGGTACTCCGCCGAGAATCATGAAATCTACCTCGAATCAATCGGCCCGAGAGGAGGTGGACCGTACTCGCTCGTGTTTGAACTATCCGAGAAGCAGCTCAAACACGCTCATGGTGCGTACGATGACCAACAGGCTGCTGGAGTGGTCAAAGATATCAGATTCCCGAGCGGGTAGGTCGTAAGCGCACCGAGTCAGGTGTACCTCCGTCTTCTCGACCCTGTCCGTGTAACTTGGGCACGGAAGTAGAATTGAGTCGAATCGGATGTGCTATCAGCGGGAAGGACAGCCTTCGGTCGACCCGCCAGTCCCCGAACTGAAACTGATTACGATATATCGGAGTTCCGCAAGCCGAAGTCGTATCAGACGGTGTTGGTAGCAGAATCTGCCTGAATAATCTCGGCTCTCACCCCCTCAAACCGATTAATTCGCCAGAAAAGGTGGTTCTATCATACTATTTTAAAACAGAAGGCACGTATTCCTCGAATTAAACCAGTAGGGGTGTTGTATTGCCATATTAGAAATCAGGCAATATCCGCATAATCGTTTGGTTCGATAGTCCTGATGCGGAGGAAGGTTTAGCATGTTTGCGGAGACAGGCGTACGCATGCCCTTTAGTGTCCTATGACGAACGTTTTGATGGGGCTACGATTGACACCCGGCTTTATATCCAATTGGTGTCTGGTTTGTAGTGGAGGAAACGAACGAAGAATGACGAAAACACATGCTAACCACGCCTTCGTAGTGAGAGGGTCAACCGAAGCAAGTGACCGGATTCTGGAGATGATAGACGAGATAGACGATGCCGAACTGGTCTACCAAACCCACTCATATGACGACCTGTACGTGAAGGAAGGAGACTCCGACGAGTAGGTTCAGGGGTTTCTCGTTCCGTCCTCGGTAGTTCCGGAACCGATACGCGAGAGTAAACAATTCGCCTGACGAAAGCTACCTCGAAAAACCCGTTATTAGGTTATATAATAGTGGCTCTTTCAAAGTAGACGTTGTCTTGCGGTTCTCTGCGACCGGTGCTGATAGCACCGCCAGGTTCGGCCTGACCCCGCACGATTTTGTGGCCGTCGCTCGACAGTCGAACTATGCCATTCAGCGTCTCGTGGCACGCGCTTCTGGACGAACTCGACGAGCTCCCCGAGGAGGCAACGCTCATCACGCCACTGTCGCACGACCGATTCCGTGTCACAGATGTACAGGAGCAACGTGTCGTCATCGAATTTCTCGACCGCGACATCGACGAGGGCCGACCACTCCAGCGCGACCAGTTCGAGACGCTCTATCGGCGCATCACCGACGAACAGGACGGGTTCGACCTCGACCGCCTCCCGCCGGACGCCGACCCGTATCCCGCCGTGCTGAGTCTCCATCCACGCTTCGAGGTCGACGAGGACCGTGGCGTCATCACCGAGAAGGAGGGACCGACGACGAGCCAACTCCTCGACGGAGACCCTGAGACTGACACCGACGACCGCACCGAGCCGGACCTCGACGTGTACGCGGACGCCCTCTTGCTGATTGACGCCCTCGAACGTCACGAGGTCGAAGTTCTCGAAGAGATGGAGACGGACGCGCTGGTGAACCTCTACACCCTACTCTCGGACGTACAGCGCAACGCCAACGACCTCCGCCAGGACGTAGCCAACGTGCTCCTGAACCGGCTCCATCACGACCGCCCGGTGTCCGGACCGTTCGGCTCCGTCCAGCGCACCACGCGCCGGAACCGCTCGCTCAAAGACGACGAGGAGGTGCTGGCGACCCTCGAAGACGCGGGTATCGACCGCGAGCGTGTACTGGGTGTCGACCGTGACAAGGTCGACGACGCACTCGCTGTGACGGAACTCTCCGAGAGCGACGTGTACGACATCGAGGAGTCCGAGTACGTACGCAAGGCCGAGGTCGACGAGGAACGCAAGGAGACGCGCCTCCAGGGTCTCAAAGACCAACTCGCCGCCACAGAGGGCGACGAAGCCGAGGAACTCCGCGAAGAGATAGAGGAGCTTGAGAGTCGCATCGAGGAGTTGACCGAGTTCAAGTCCGGGGCGTCGTTTCACACACGGGCTGGAGGTGAGCCATGACCGAGCGAGACGAAGAACGCGAAGAGCGCATCAAGACGAGGACTATTGTCGATGCCTACGGCACGAACGAGCAAGCCTACGGCTGGCACGCCTACCTCGATGACTTGATGGACTTTCCCTTCGAGGCGCGGTGTACCACCGAACGGGAGGAGTCACCGCTGAAGGAAGGCGAGACAGTACGCGTTGTCGGGATGTCGTCGACGGAACCGACGCTCAGCCAGCAGTACGTAACTGTCGAGTGGATGGACCGCGAACTCGGAGTTCCACTGGAGCAACTGGAACCCGTCGATGTAGACGACGGCACGAAGCAAGCCATCGAGGATTGGCACTACTGGCTCGAACGCTGACTTCGACTGTAATCGGTTTCTCGTTCCGTCCCCGGTAGCTCTGTGACGGTGGAGTCAGCGACGAATAAACCTCTGGGAAGTTGTCAAAGTCCCGATGGATTTTAGTAGGTCCCGCGCTTCCAATCTAACGAAGTGCCAGACAGCGGAGGGCGCGTACTGTGACCGGTTCAAATCCCACCGCAAAAACAGGGCGATATACGGCGGAATCTCTACGCCGTACCGTCAATAGGAAAGAACCGGTAACAGGATGCCGCCTCCCGGATTTGAACCGGGGACAGCTCGATCTTCAGTCGAGTGCTCTCCCAGTCTGAGCTAAGGCGGCGCACATCGAGAGACGACGAGGGCCGAAAAAAGGATTTCGAAAGCCGGCGGCGGTCCGTTACTCGTCGGCGAGTCCCGCAATCAGGAACTCCGCGGAGGTTCGGGTTGTCGCCATCGGCGTGTCGTGGACGTCACAGATGCGGAGCAGTGCCGTGATGTCGGGTTCGTGTGGCTGGGCGGTCAGCGGATCACGGAGGAAGACGATCCCGTCCAGTGCCTCGTCCGCTACTTCCGCGCCGATCTGCGTGTCGCCGCCCAGCGGCCCGGACTGCTTGCGCTCGATGTCCAGGCCAGTCTCCTCCATGATTCGCTTGCCGGTCGTCCCAGTGGCGACGAGGTCGAACCCCGAGAGGACGTCCTTGTGGGCGCGCACGAAGTCGATCATCTCGGGCTTTTCGTCGTCGTGAGCGATGAGTGCGATCCGGGTCATGCCTTATGTCTCGACGCCCCGGGGTAAAGACGTTGAGGAAATCAGGACTGGGGTTCGACGTCCACTTCGCCGGTATGGTGGACCGTCACGTCGTGATCCTCGACCGAAAACGAGAGGTCGGTCGCGTCGGTGTCGTCAGCAAAGAGTGCGACTAGCTCGTCGAGATCAACGTACGACGAGAGCGGGTCCAGCGCGTCTTCGTCGTAGTCTGCGTTTTCGAGGACGGCGTCGACGACGAGTTCGTCGACAGGCTGTGGGCGTACCCATTCGTCGCCCGCACCCGCAGGAATGACGTAATGCTCTCCCGAATCCATATGCCCGAAGGGTGGGGCCTCGCATATAAATGAACACCCACCAGTTTCGCGGCCTGAAAGAACGCACGTTCTGGCAGACTTTGCAATGACGGTGTGTGCGTGTGTCGTCCCCTGTGTCCCGGTGAGCACGACCCGGCAGGCCAGCGACCGCTCGTGTCGCGTCGGGATCCCGGACGTTCGCGTTTGTGTGTGGTCTTTCCCTCCATCTCTGGGGCCCTCTTAGACGCCCTCCCGTTCATCGTGGCCCCTCTCATGACCGCCTTCACGTTACGATGATCCACAGTTCGCGTTCGCATCGACTTCACAGACCGTGTTCGAGACGAGCGTCCAGAGGCCGCGACGGAGGCGCTCGGAGGCAGCCTGCTGTGAGATGTCGAGTTCGGCAGCGAGTTCGGATAGCGACGCGTCCCGGGGGATCGAGAAGTAGCCACGATCCCAGGCGAGCGCGAGGAGTTCCCGCTGTGAGGCAGTCAATCCGAATTCGTCTTCGAGTGCAGCGGCGTCCCGATCCCGGATCGAGACGACGGAGACGTCGACGTCGAGTTGTGCACACCGATCACAGAACGCCGACAGTTCGTTTCGGTCGGGGATCCGCAGCCGCACGTTCCACCCATCGCCTTCGCTCGTGGCTGCGAGCAATAGCGCATCGTGTTCGATAGCGGCGTTGTACACGGCGACTGCCGGCAGGGCTGCGTGATGGGTCGACCGGTACAGCGTCCCGGACGGCGTCGAAGACAGTCGATCCACCGTTGCCACGGTCCGATCCGATCGCAACGCCGCTTCGAGTTCCCCCTGGGGGGCGCCACGCGCCCAGAAGACGAGCCGCAACGGGACCGACCGACCGGCGTCGATCCCTTCGACGTCGACCGAAAGTCCGGGGAACCGCTCGAAGGTCGGGGCCAGGAGGGCAGCGTCGAAGGTACAACAGGCGATCATGCGATGTGAACGTCTTCCTGTCGGCTGGTCGTATCGATGAGGCATAAAACGCGTGGTTCGAGCGAAGCTTCGACTGTCCAGTGGCTGCGTCGCTGGCCGATCGTCGTCCCAGAAGGGTAGGACCGCTTCAGGGTGCCCCCCTTTCCCAGACGGTGTCGACTGCCGGAGCAGGTGAATATGTCAGAGGCACGGGCTCCGATCGGTCGCGAACCGCGCCGACACCGTAGTGGCACTCCCGCGGCCTAGAGTATAATGATGATACTTGTATATTCATGCACTATATATGGCAGTGGTGATCACGAGCATCGAGACTGCTCAACGTGCGTCGGTTGAACGTGCGCCGGTGGAACGCGTCCGGGTGTCCCTTTCAGGCGACGTGTTCGCCCTGATAGTCGCCCTCGTAGGTGCCTGAGTGGGCGGCGTCGGCGAGGACGAGTTGGGCGATGCGAGCGCCAGCTTCGAGTTCGATCTCGTGGTGGACTTCGAGGAGTCCCTCGCCACGGCCCTCGTAGCCGGCGTCCCAGACGGCGGTGTCGAGCATGCAGGAGTTGCGCAGCAGCGACGACCGCGGGAGCAGAAAGCCAATGTGGTCTTCCGGGATTCGGACGGTCTCGACGTAGCGGACAACGTACCCGCCCGGCGGGAGACGATACCAGCCGTTCTCGGCTTCGACTGACTCGCGCTCGCCGATCGTCTTGCCGTCCCGGCCGATGCGGCCAGCCGAGGTCTGTTCGAAGACGGCGTCCAGGGTTAGGTCGACGCCGTTGGGCTGGACCTGGTCGTCCCGGAGCTCGTCGAGCTGTGCGGCGACGAAGCGACCACTCTTGAACATCGTCTCCGGGATCGACTACGACGGCAATGAACGTTCCGGCGTCGCTCGCCCATCGGTTCTGCCTGTTGGATGCCGGAGAACGAATCGGAGCCACGGGTGGGCGGGACCACCCTTCCGCTGACGTAACAAAAAGCCTTTGGCGGTGATCTCAGTACGTCTGGCCGTGTGGACTTGGGCGACGTCGATCGATTCCGTCGGCGTGTACGTCGTGGCGATCGTGATCGCGATCGCGTTGAGTGTCCTGTTGACCGAGGTCGGCTATCGCTACCGGGACCGACCGGGCGGGGAATGGTTCACGACGACAATGGGGTTGTCCGCGCTCTGGTCGACGGCAGCGCTCGTTCTCGTCGCTACTGACAGCGATTCGTTGCTCGTCGTCGCCGAAATCGTCCGCCACGGGTGTGCTGTCACCGTTCCAGTGGTGTGGTTCGCGTTCGTCGTCTCTTACAGTGGGTACGATCGGCTGCTCGACCGCCGGACGGTTTTGCTTCTGTTCGCGGGGCCGGCTGCCGCGGTTCTTTCGATGGTGGCCTGGCCGTACACCGACCTGTATTTCACTGCTATCCGGCGGACGACTCTCTTGGGTGGCGTCACCAGTTTGGAGACCCCCGAGGGTCCGCTCGCGTGGGTACTCGCGGTGTATCTCTTTGGGCTGATGGCGATCGGTCTCGGGTTGATCGGTCGGCTGTGGTTCGATGGGGAGCAACGGTTCTCCGGCCAGGCGAGCTGGCTGTTTCTGGGAACGATTCCGCCGTTGGTGACGACAGCGCTCGAGCCGCTCGGGATCGTCGGGCGGGCGCAACTGCCGTACCCACCGCTCGGGTTCGCACTGATGGGACTGGCGTACGGGTACGCGCTCTTCCACCATCGGGCGTTCGACCTTTCGCCGGGTACCTGGCGGATCGGTTCCGATCGGGCGTTCGAGGCCATGTCGGAGAGCGTCGTCGTTCTCGACGGCGACGGTGACGTACTGGGGTGCAATCAGAGCGCATGCGATCGGTTCGGGTGGCAGACACCGGAAGCCGCGTTCGGTCGAAACGTTCGCTCGCTCGAACCGGCTCTGGCGGGGGCGCGACGCCGGGACCGTCCGACCGTCTTCGATCACGGCGGTTCCAGACTCGAAGTGTCCGTGTCGTCGGTTTCGGACAGCCGCGGTCGGACGATCGGTGAGGCGCTGGTGATCCGGGACGTGACCGAACGATACGAACGACGACAGCAGTTGCAGGTGCTCAACCGGGTCCTGCGACACAACGTCCGCAACAGCATGACAGTCGTCAGGGGTCGTGCGGAGGCACTGATCACCCAGTACGACGACGACCACGCCCGGACTATCGTCTCTGAGACTGACGATCTCACCAGGATCGCCGAGAAGGCACGGACCGTCGCTACCCGACTCGAGGAAACGGAACTCGTCCCCGAAGACGTCGAACTACGAGCATTGCTCGAACGGATCGTCGAGGACCGTAACGCGGAGGTCGGGCCGGTCGATGTCTCACTCGAGGTGCCATCGACCGTCCACGTTCGGACCGATCGAACGCTTCTGGAGATCGCCCTCTCGAACCTCCTCGAGAACGCGGTCGTGCACGGCTGTCCCGAATCGGATTCGTCCACCGACTCGGCGACTTCACCCGTTCGAGTTCGTGTCGAACCGCTCGAGTACGGCGTGGCGATCGAAGTCGCTGACGACGGACCCGGTATTCCCGATGCGGAACTCGCTGCGATCCGTGACGGAACCGAAACGCCGCTCAAACACGGGACTGGACTGGGACTGTGGATCACGACGTGGGCCGCGTCCCGTCTCGACGCCGAACTGCGTTTCTCGACCGAGGGGGGTACGACCGTCCGACTGGCCGTCCCCAACCGATGACCGCGTCTGACACGGTCGATCGCCCGGGTCCCGAAAAACCGCCGGACGACGAACCTGCAGCATTCGCGCCAACACCAGGGATTTATGTCCGTGCGTGGCCTCTCTCCGGACGATATGGGACAGACTCTCACCGAGAAGATTCTCGACGATCACCTCGTCGATGGGGAACTCGTCCCCGGCGAGGAGATCGGGATCGAGATCGATCAGGCACTCACACAGGACACGACGGGGACGCTCGTGTGGCTCCAGTTCGAGGCGCTCGAACTCGAGGAGGCCCAGACCGAGCTTGCCGCCCAGTATTGTGATCACCAGACGTATCAGTTCGACTTTAAGAACACGGACGACCACCGCTTCCTGCGGTCGGCCGCCGGGAAGTACGGCGCGTACTTCTCGCGGCCGGGCAACGGGATCTGCCACCAGGTCCACAAGGAGCACTTCGCCAAGCCCGGCAAGACGATGCTCGGTTCGGACAGTCACACGCCGACGCCCGGCGGGCTGGGCGAACTCGCGATCGGTGCCGGCGGGCTCGACCTCGCAGTAGCGATGGGTGGCGGTGCCTACTACATCGAGATGCCCGAGATCGTCAACGTCCGCCTGGAGGGCGAGCTGCCCGAGTGGGCGACTGCCAAGGACGTCATCCTCGAACTCCTCCGGCGACTCACCGTCAAGGGCGGCGTCGGCAAGGTCCTGGAGTTCAGCGGACCTGGCGTCGAGACGCTGACGGTCCCCGAGCGGACGACGATCACCAACATGGGGACGGAACTCGGCGCGACGACGTCGATCTTCCCGACTGACGAGGAGACCAAGGACTACCTCGAACGCCTGGGTCGCGGCGAGGACTACGTCGAGATCGGCCCGGACGAGGACGCCGAGTACGCCGACCAGATCACGGTCGATCTTTCGGACCTCGAACCGCTGATCGCGACGCCGTCGATGCCGGACAACATCGTGCCGGTGCGCGAGGTCGCGGGCGAGGACGTCGAGCAGGTCATCATCGGCTCGTGTACCAACGGGGCCTACGAGGACATCCTGCCTGCGGCGAAGATGCTCGAGGGACGCGAGATCGACCCGACCACGGAGATGATCGTCGCACCCGGCTCCAAACAGGCCTCGGAGATGCTCGCCCGGGAGGGGTGGGCCTCCGAGATGATGGCCGCCGGCGTCAACTTCTCCGAGTCGACCTGCGGAGCCTGTATCGGCATCGGCCACGTGCCCGCGAGCGATTCGGTCAGCCTGCGGACGTTCAACCGCAACTTCGAGGGTCGCTCGGGCTTAGAGGACGACAAGGTCTACCTCTGTTCGCCGGAGGTCGCCACGGCGTCGGCCATCGCCGGCGAGATCGTCGATCCTCGCGACCTGGCCGACGACCTGGATATGGACATCCCCGGATTCGAACTCCCCGATGAGTACTACGGCGCGGACACGGACATCATCGAGCCCGAGAACGCGGTCGACGACGAACTCATCAAGGGGCCGAACATCGGCGAGGTGCCGCTGAAGGACCCGATGGATGAGCGACTCGAAGGCTCGGCCCTGTTGAAGATGGACGACAACATCACGACCGACCACATCATCCCGGCGACCCAGGACATCCTGATGTACCGGTCGAACGTCCCGAAGCTCTCGGAGTTTACCCTCTCGCGAGTCGACGAGGACTTCGCCGACCGGGCGCTGGAAGCCGACGGCGGGTTCCTCGTCGCCGGCGAGAACTACGGCCAGGGGTCCTCGCGTGAGCACGCCGCCCTCTGCCCGATGTACCTCGGTGTCGAGGGCGTCCTCGCCCGGAGCTTCGCCCGGATCCACAAGGCGAACCTGTTCAACTTCGGGCTCCTCCCGCTGGAGATCGACGAGGAAACCTACGAAAAGATCGAGCAGGGTGACGACATCGAGATCGTTGAGGACGTCGCCGCTGCGGTCCGTTCCGGTGCCGAGGAGTTCACGGTTCGCGTCAATGATGAGTGGGAGGCCACGGCGACGCTTGACGCCTCCGACCGCGAGCGTGAGATCCTCGCCGACGGTGGCAAGCTGCCCCACACGAAGATGCAGTACGCCGACGACGCGAGCGACGCGACGCCGGCCGACGACTGATCGATCAGCTGACGGTCGCTGATCGCCGTCCTCTCTTTGTTTTCTTTCTCACTCACTCGAGCGATGCTGAACGGTAGCGCCCGCTTGAGTGGTCGCCCCTACAACAGCATGAGGCCCTGCCACAGCCCGAATATCGCCGCCGCGCCGACGAAGGTACTCGCGACCGCGTAGTGTCGGACCCTGTCCGTGTCGGGGGAACACCGCACCGTCCCGTGACCGCTCGAATCGGCGTGGGAGCCGACGTGTGCGCACTCAGGCAGCATGTCGATGGCGACGTGAGCGAACACGCCGGTCGAGACGCCGTAGAACACTGCCTGCACGGTCGAGGAAAGGTTTGGCGTCAGGATCGACAGCGGGATCGCGGCGAGTGCGACCGCCGCCGCCGGGACGATCATCACCGTTCGCGGGATGCCGGACTGCCTGAGCGCTTCCGATCCCGTAAAGCCGGCCGGAAACTTGTGGGCGAGAATGCCAAAGCCGAACAGCGCCGAGAGGTCGGGCAACGAGCCGTAGACGACGCCCATGATCGACCCCGCAGCCAGCGCATGTAGCGTGAGTTCACTCACGGCGGCGTTCAGCGGCAGGTCGTAGTGGGTGACGAAGTGGCCGAGTTCGTGGCCGGCGTACCCCAGCAAGTAGCCCAGCGCGATGGCGAACCCGCCGTACTCCGGATGACGGCCGATCGCCTTCGGCGCGAGCAGGGCCGCGGCGCTTGCGAGCATCGCGCCGCTGGCGAGGCCGTAGGCCCATACCTGGCGGTTGGGTGTGCTGAAGTCCACGAAGAGACTGATCGTCACGCCCGCGGCCATCGCGAGGAAGCCGAAGACCACGACGACGACGAGCGTCGTACGACCGGTCGCGATCCCAGCCGCGAGCACGCCGACGAAGAGGATCGCGGTGACGGCGCTTACTCCCTGTGCGATGCGATCCCGTCGTGTCCGTTCCGTTCGTGTCCCTGTCATGGTGTGTCTGGTTCGAACCGCCGTCCGTTGCCGGCCGACTCGACGACGGTAATAATAATTCTGGCACTCAAATTAATAAGTATTGCTATACAAATGGTATAGGTTACTAACCGCTTCGCAGTGTCCAGTCAGCATTGTTTCGGTGGGGAACTGACTCCCTTCCCCATGGACGTTCAAAACCCCCGCGCTCGTTGCGGAGTAGTGAGAATATTGCGAGAACAACTATTGGGACCGCTCCGAGAACAGCGACCGTCAGGTGGATTCGAGAGGCGAGCAGCTGCCGAGCGGGTGTGGATCTCCCCTCAACCCAACTCTCACTTCGGGACGGTGAGCTGATCATCCCGTTCGAGTCGGTCGATCAGCACCTCGCGCATCAGCTCCATGCTCGTCGCGACTCGTTCGTCACGCAGCGTGTAATAGCTGTGGACGCCGTCGTTTCGCTTCTCGACGACCCCCTGGTCACGCATCAGCTTGAGATGGCGGGAGACGGTCGACTGGGGGATGTCGGTCGCCTCCTGGAGTTGGGAGACCGTCTGTTCGTCGCCCTCCTTGAGGAGATCGAGCAGCTTGAGTCGCTTCGCGTTAGAGAACACTGTACAGAGATCCGCCTGCCGTTCGTACAGCGAATCCTCCCTGAGCTCGATCATCGTTGACCCGCCTACGTCCGTGAGACTGATACGTGTTTCTCCCCGCCGAGCCGTCCGTCGAGCGGTGAGTACCCACCGCTTCTCTGTGGCGTGATTGCCGTGTGAGGGGATGCACCCCCCAACAATTCGAATATTCGGAAAACCAAATATTAAGTGTGAGAAGGCGGTAGTACCGACGATGGCACAGACGATCCGGGAGATGGTGGTCACCGAAGCGACGGCGGATCGGGCCCTCGAACGTGTCTTCGGGCTCAACACGACCGAGCAGGCCGTCTATCGGGAGCTTCTCGCGGCAGAGCGACCGCTGAGTGCGGAAGCGCTCGCCTCCGAGCTGGATTGTGCGCTCGCGACCGCCTACCGGTATCTCGAGACGCTGGCGGATCGCGACCTCGTCACGGAGGTCACTCGCCGGAGCGAAGCCCAGCAGCCGGCCGTCTACGAGGCGACCGATCCGGAGCAGGTGGCAGACCACATGGAAGCCTGTGTCGAGCGGGCCTATCGGGAGTTTTCGGCGCAGATCGACTCCTTCGACGTCGACGACGAAGCGTGTCAGGCTCTCAGTCTAGATGACGCCTGACGACCGCCTTCGGTGGTTCGGGAGTGAACTCGTTTCCGCTACGGGCGGCGTGGGTCGGATTCGTGGTCTTCGCCTCACCTTGGGACGGCTTTCGGAGCGTTGACGCTGCAGATCGGCTCCGTCACTCGATGTCGACGTTCTCCGGGCCGTCGGTTTGCTTCTGGAGGCGGTCGCTGGGCCGCTGAACGATCGCCGCACCGAGCGCGCCGATTCCACCGACGTCGCCGCTCAGCCAGTTGATGGTTCCGTCAGCTTCGAGAAAGCCAACCCGGTCGCCTTCCTCGTCGATGACGAGCACACCTGCAAACAGGCCATGCTCGCCCTCGGCGATAGACGCATCGTAGCCCTGTTCGGCAAGCTGGTCGCGGTGGCGCTGTAATCGGGACTCGAGTTGTTCGCGGTCGTCGGCCGTGAGCTGTCTGAAGTACGCTGTGAGGTCGTGGGTATCCTGTGTCATTGCTCTCCCTCCGCTCGTTCGCTCTTTGTCGCTTCACTGGACCCGGAGTCATCGCTCGCCGGTGTCGATCCCTCGCCGTCGCTCGGCTCCGCAGATTCATTCTCAGCTTTCCCGTCGGGGAGTTCCTCACGCTCGCGTAGCTCTTCGAGGGCAGCGACCGTTGCTTCGGCACGGTCGAGCCACGCTGCCGTCCGGTCCGGCGGCACCGTCGTGGTCGCCGTACTGACGATCTCCGCAACCTCCTCGGGGGAACGGTCGAGGAGTTGCTCGACGGATTCGATGTCAGCTTCGCGCAACCGCCTCCCGAACGTCGAGCCGATCCCGTCGATCAGTTCGACCGGCAGTTCCGTCCCGCGCTCTTCGATGGCTGACGCCAGCTCGTGGGCCTCGTCGATCCACTCGAGGGCGCGCTCGGACGTGACGTCCGCTTCGGCGACGAGGCCGGCGATCTCCCCGGGTGAGCGTTCGGCCAGATCCGAGAGCCGTTCGATCCCGCTGGATTTGAGCTGGGACCGATACTGGGCGTCGATCACGTCCAGCGCGTCGATCGGCGCGGCCGTCCGGCCGGCGTTCGCGTCGTCGGTCGTCCGGCCGCGCTCGTCCGTGGCGACGTTCTTCCCGACGAGATCCTCGTAATCGAGCTTTCCGAGGTCTTCCCGCTCGATCACCTCGAAGAGATCGACGGTCACGGACAGTTCGGTGCCGTCCCCCTCCTCGGGTCGGGTCACGAACAGCTCCATCCCATCCTCGGTTTCCTCGGCCACGAGCCCGACGTCGAGGGTTACATCCACTTCGCTGGCGTGATAGACCGGCAGCGCGGCGTCTTCGGGCACCGCTTTTCGTTCCAGCAGTTCGGCCAGCCTGGCGTGACCGTGTCGGAGGGCCGTCATCTCGGCCGCGGAGAACGTGTCGTACAGCGACGCGAGGAAGGTCTTGAGTTCGGTCATCTTACTCGTTCTCGTCGGCCGTCGATCGATGGACGCGCTCCGCGGTGATCGTCGACTCCGTCTCGCCCTCGGCGAGCCGTTCAGTTCGGGCCTCGTCGATCCGTTCGAACGTGCCGTTGCTCGCCGCGCGTTCGAGCAGTTCCATGCCGGTCGACTCGTTCTGGAGTTCGGCAACCATCGTGACGTCCAGGTCGTAGGACGACTCGGTCTTGCGACTGAACGTCGTCTTCTTGCTCGCCGGTTTGGCGTTCAGCCGGAACACCGATCCCGCCCGGCCACTCGTCGATCCCTCGGTCTCCTCGACAGCGGTGATCTCCGCCGAGAAGGTCTCCTCGATCCGGCTGATCTGGAGGTTCGGCAGCGTGAGGAACAGCACCAGCGGGATCTCGAGTTGCTTTGCCACTCGTCGCTCCCCGCCGGTCTCGGGATCGACCTCGGTGGTCGTGTAGCTGAACGCGACGGTGACCGGATCGCCGTTCTCGTCGAACCCCGTCTCCAGCAGGAGCGCGACCGTCTCGGACTGAGACTGGATGCTCGCGTCGATGGCCGCCACGAGCGGCCCGGAGAACAACTGCGACAGCGGCAGGTTCTCCAGTTCGTCGATCCCCTCCACAGTCACTCACCTACGAACCGCCGGTCCCGCCGCCGTCCGTTGGCTCCTCGACGATGGTCTCCTCGAGGACGTCGAAGACCCTGGTCACCCCCGAGGGCGGTTCGACGCTCTGGGCCTCGACGTGGACGCTCTGGTCGTAGGTCCGCTCGACCGTCTGTGAGCGGCTCTTTTGCTTCTTGTAGCTGGCGGAAACCTTCCACTTGACGTTGCCAGTGAACCATCCCTGCTTGCCCTTGACCTCGCTGTCGACGTTGAACTGACTCGACGTCGAGAACTTCTGGATCGAGTTCAACTTCACGTTGAAGTCGATCGTGACGGTGCTGACCTCGAAGTACGGGATGTGCACCAACAGCAACAGCGGCACCTGCATCTCGAACTCCTTGGTCGTCTCCTCGCCCGTCGAATCGTCGATGACGCTTTTCTTGTAGGAGAACGTCACGTAGACTGGTTTCCGCTCGGAATCCCAGTCGTCGTCGGATTCCTGGAAGCCGATGTCCTGGATGAATTTCGCTGCGGTCTGTGATGCCTCCGCGTTCGCGATGACTGCCGCGTTCAGCGGCCCACCGATGATCGACTCGTACGGGATGCTCCCTAGCTCGCCCGGGAAGTTCGGATTTGGCATGTGTTCTCACATCAGTATCCTCACGCAGTAATGTAATATATACTTGTAACTAGGAAACATTTACTGGGTGTTCAGTATCTACTTGACGAGATACTGTCGTTTGTGGGCGACGGACCGGGGGTGATATCCGTACCGTCGGGCGCTCTCCGATCGGGGGGTTGGTCGATCGGTGTCTTCGATGTCGTCGTCCAGTCTGTTTCGTCCCGCTCGTCACGCTGCCAGTAGACGACTGTCCGGCCGGTCGCCCGTCTTCGGAGGACGGCCTATAGGTCGATCTGCGAACCGACGCCGACGCGGAGGAACTCCTCGCCGAAGGCGTCTTCGAGTGCGCGCTCGGCCGCGTGACCGGTGCAATGGGTCGGCGCGATCCGCTCGATCCGGCCCTCAAGCCACTCGACGATGGCGTCGATCGTTTCGGGGTCCGGCGACCGGAGGTGGGTCCCGCCGACGACTGTCCGGACGGGTTCCTCGAGGACGTCCTCGGCGTGGGCGATCGTGTTCCGGAGGCCGGCGTGACAGCATCCGAGGACGAGACTGATGCCGTCCGTTCCTTCGACCGCCAGCGACTGGTCGTCCCAGACAGGGTCTTCGACGCGCTGGCCGTCCTCGTCGACTCGTTCGCCAGTCCGGCTGTCGGGGTACTCCCGGGGGATCTCCCCGAGGGCGACGATCCCGTCGGCCACTGTCACCGGGTTGGTGTGGGTGGTAATCTCGGCGTGCGCTTCGAGCCAGTCACGGGTGTAGGGCAGCCCGATCGACTCTTCGCCGTGGTACTTCGCCTCGAAGGCGTCGGGGTGGACGTAGATTTCCGTGAGATCGTCGGCGAACGCCGGCAGTCCCTTCGTGTGATCGTAGTGGCCGTGGCTCAGTACCGCCGTCTCGAAGGGACCGACGCCGAGTTTGCGGGCGTTCTCGGCCGCGATCCCGGTCTGTCCGGTGTCGAACAAGAGGTCCCCGACCGCCGCCGAGAAGCCCCATTCTGCGCGGATGCCTTTCGGTCGCGAACCGCTGACTCTGTTGTCCGCGAGAATCGTGACTGTCGTCATGGGTCGTGGTGGTGTCCGTCGTGATCGTGGTCGTCTTCGTGGCCGTGATTCCCGTCCCCGTGTCCGTGACCGCCGCCGTGGTCGTGTCCGTGGCCTTCGCCACCGTGGCCGTGGTGTCCGTCGTCGTGGTCGCAGTCGTCGTCCGGCCCGAACGGCGTCAACTCGCCGTCCTGGAGCGCTTCGACGGCGTCCCGGACCGTTCCGTCCGCCCCGGAGTAGACGTCGATCCCCATCGCGTCGAAGCGTTCGGCGGCGTTCCCGCCGAGGTTGCCACAGACGAGCGTCTCCGCGCCCGTCTCGGCGACGATGTTCGGCGGTGAACGACTTCCGCCGTGGTGGTGGCTGTCGTTGTCGACGACGTCGACCGTCTCCGTGTCGGGGTCGTACACCGCAAAGGCTGGTGCGCGACCGAAGTGTTGGGATACCGTTGCGTCGAGATCGTCACCGTCCGTGATCGGAATGCAGATTGTCATGTCGTCGTCTCTGTGTTCGTTTTGTCTTCAACTGTCATTTTCATCACTGTTCGTCCCCGCTGACGATCCCGTGCCCGTCGAGCTGGGCGACCGGGACGTCCGCGCAGGCCCGGCAGTACGTCTCGCCGTCGCGTTCGACCGCTTTCGGAGCCATCACCTGCTCGCCACACTCGCCACACTGGGCGTCCTCGAATATCGGCGCGTACTCGGGAAGGCCGACCGAGACGCCCGTTTCGACGTCGCATAGTTCCGAGATCGGGCGCTCGATGAGATCGAAGGCGACTTCGGCCCACAACTCATCGAGGCGCTCGCGCTCTTCGGTCGTCCCCTCACGTTCGGCCACGACTCGGTCGAAGAGTTCGCTGGCCTCGGGGTAGTCACGCTCGATGATTTTCTCGCGTTCTTTGACGTGGATCCGAACGCCCGCATCCGGGTTTTCTCGGGAGACCAGCGTCATCGCCGTCTTGCCGTAATCGCGGTAGATCAGGGCGTTGTTGCCGAACGTACACCCCGTGGCGACCTGGACGCCGTCCGCGAAGCAGCTGTTGGTCTCGACGACGGCGACGAGGTCTTCCATTCCCGCACTCCTCGCGCCGAGTTCCCGCATCGCGTGGACGCCGGCCACCACGCCCAGCGCGAGGTACGGACAGAAGTGGCCGTGACTCTCGCCCGCTGTGAGTAGCACTTCGCGTCGATCGCGGTCGGCGATGGCCCCCTCGATCCGCCCCCGGGGATGCTCGCGGCGATCGTTCGCACGGTCGGGCCGGTCGAGGCTGGCCGCGTATGGCTTGATATCCAGCACTGGCGTCCCGTCGATGGCGTCGAGCCCGTGGACACGCAACGTCCGGCCGTCGCGTTCGAGCAACTCGACCGTCGTCGTCCCGATCGGACTCGGTCGGTTGGGACTTCGACACGCGAAGGTTCCACGCACGGTTCCGTCGCGTCGTGGGCCACGGAGGGTGTACTCGCCGGACTCGTGGAGGTAGAACAGTACGGTGACGTAGTCGTTGTCCTCGATCCGGTACAGCCCCTCGGCGTAGGCCTCCTCGACGACGATCGTGCTCTCCCGCTCGCGCATCTCGTCGGGGTCGACCGGTTGCTCGACGTCGTTGTGCACCGTGCCGATCTGCGTCAATTCGAACGTCATGGCCTGGTTATCGGTTTCAGTCATCTGTGGATGTTGGCTGGCGCTGTCCCGAAGACGATTCCGCAGTGCCGTTTTCGTCGGCCGGCGCTTCGGGCACGACCAGCCGCCGGTCGCGGTGCTCGCGGACGGACGCCTCGACGTCGTAGACCGTCCGGACCGTTTCGGGCGTCAGGACCGCGGGCGACCCGACGGCGTGGATCTCCCCATCCGATAGCAGCGCGATCCGGTCGCAGTACCGTGCGGCGAGGTTGAGGTCGTGGATCGCGACGATCCCGGCGACCTCGCCCGTCCGAATGTGCTCGACGACGAGGTCCATCACCTCGAGTTGATGTCGCAAATCGAGCGCGCTCGTCGGTTCGTCCAACAGCGTGACCGACGGGTCGCCGACCAGTGCCCGCCCGAGGCGGACCTTCTGGCGCTGGCCGCCGCTGAGGTCGCCGACCCGGCGATCGGCGAGGTCCGCGATGCCGAGTCGATCGAGGACGTCCGCCGCCGCCTCTCGATCGCGTGCACTCGGTGACCAGCCGCCGTGGGGTCGCCGTCCCTGCATGACGGTTTCGAAGACGGTGGCCGGAAACGCGCCGGACTCGGCCTGCGGGACGTAGCTGCACCGCCGGGCCCGCTCGTCGCTAGTCAGCCTCTCGACCGGATCGCCGTCGATCCGTATCGTTCCCGCGTCCGGCTCCAGAATCCCATTGAGACAGCCCAAAAGTGTGCTCTTGCCCGACCCGTTCGGGCCGAGCAACCCGAGCAGTTCACCCGACTCGACCGACAGATCGACGCCCGTAAGGACCGGCGCGGCGTCGTAGCTGAACCGCAGGTCCTCGATCGTGAGCGTCACCAGTAGTCCCTCCCTTCGATCACGAGGTAGATGAACAGCGGCGCGCCCAGAAACGAGGTCAGGATCGACACTGGCAGGACGACCGGCGCGACGATCGTCCGGGCAACGGTGTCGGCGACGACCAACAGCGCCGCGCCGACCAGCGCCGAGGTCCCGAGCAAGTACCGCTCGTTGCCGCCGATCACCATCCGGACGAGGTGGGGTGCGACCAGCCCCACGAACCCGATAATTCCCACGAAGGATATTATAGTCGCCGTCACGACCGAGGCCAGCGCCATCCCGCGGATCCGCAACGACTCGACGTCGACACCGAGGCTGGTCGCGGTCTCGGTCCCGGCGTCGAGGACGTCATAGTTCCAGCCGTTGCGGAGGAAATACGCGAACCCGGGGACGACGACGGCGGCCATCAGGCCGACCTGGGGCCAACTCGCCCGGCCGACGTCGCCGAAGGTCCAGTAGACGATGGTCGCCACTTCGGTGTCACTGGCGACGTACTGGATGGTCGTCATCCCGGCGGTGAACAGCGATCCGAGCGCGACCCCGGTCAGGATCATCGTCTCGGGGGTCGCCTGGCGGTAGGTCACCAACAGGAGGATGACGCCCGTCGAGACCATCGCCGCGAGGAAGGCCGCGATCGTCGTCAGGTAGGGCCCAACCGAGCCGAGTTGGGAGAGTCCGTCCGCGCCGATCCCGACCACGACAATCGAGACGGCCGCGCCGAAGGCTGCCGCCTGAGAGATCCCCAGGGTGTAGGGCGCACCCAGCGGGTTCCGGAGGACGGTCTGCATCGCCGCGCCGGCCATCGCCAACCCGCCGCCGGCGACGATCGCCGCGAGTACGCGCGGGATCCGGACGTTCCAGACGATCGAGCGCGCGAGGTCGGCCTCGCTTCCGACCAGCGCGCCGAAGACGGCCTCGATCGGGAGCGGGACCGACCCGATCGCGAGCGCGGCAAGCGACGCCACGACCAGCAACCCGAGAGAGCCGCCGAGAAAGGCGAGTCGCCGTGATGTTGATTCGCGGTGAGCCGAAAGCGCTGACTCGGTCACGTCACATCACCGTATCGTGGGTCTCGGCCCCGCAAGTCGCCGTCCCGTCGATCTCGTTGCATCACGTCACATCACCGCCTCGTAGGCCGGATATGCTTCGAGGAGTTGCTCATACAGCGGTGCGCCGAGCATCGTCTCGAAGATTTCGTCGACCGTCGACTGGAGATCAACGTCGCCGAAGCGGTCGGGATACAGCGTCTGCCCGACGAAGTAGGCGTTGGCCAGGATCGACCCGTAGTTGTGGTGGTAACTCGCGTGGGGCAGTATCGAATAGACCTCGCCGTCCACGGCTGCCGAGAGGTCTCGGTAGGTGGGGTTGGATTCCAGATCGTCGACGGCACGTCCGAGGTTGTCGGCCGCGACGAACATCGTCGTGGGGCCCCACGCCAGCAGTTGCTCCTCGCTGACCTGGACCGAGGGGGTGTCGGTGTCGATCCCGCCGGCGACGTTCTCGACGCCGGCGAACTGGAATGGCGGAAACCGCTTGCGCGTCGTCTCGACCCCGTGGCTCCCCTTGTAGCTGATCGCGCCGACGTACGCGCGCTCGCGCTGGTCCTCGGACAGGTCAGCGGTCCGGTCGGTCAGGTCGGCGACCGTCTCTTCGAAGAAGGTGATCAACTCCTCGGCTCGATCACCCTTTTCGAGGATCTCGCCGACGAGTCGCCAGGTGGAAAAGACCGTCTCGCGGGCCGATTCGTCGACGATGTCGACTATTTTCAGGCCGACCACCGGCGTTTCGGTCTGGCTCGCGAGCGTGTCAGCCCGCGATGGATCGCCGTAGTAGAAGATCACGTCCGGATCAACTGAAAGAAGCGCCTCCGGGTTGCCGCCGGCGTTGGGCCCGGCCGAGCCGACGACGGGCAACTCCCGGAGGTCCGGGTTCGCGAGGTTGTACGGGGCCGACAGCATCGACTCGTCCTCGTCTTCGACGCCGACGACGCGGTCGGTCGCCTCGAGGTAGGCGAGTTGTCGGAGCGCGCCTGGACCGACGCCCACGACGTCTCCGACCGTCTCCGGAACGGCCACCGTCCGACCGTAGCCGTCAGTGAACTCGCGCGCCCCGGGTTGCCGATCGGTAGCCGAACCGCCGAGCACACCGCTACAGCCCGCTATCCCGAGGAGAGATCCACTGCCGATCGCCCGGAGTACGTGCCGTCGTGACGTCATCGCTCGTGAAAACGGTAATCGATGCCGGGATAATACTTTTTCGGATGAAAATAATACTCACGGTGAATCGTGACACCCAATTCCTTATGAGGGTGCTGACGAAGCTTCCCGTATGGGTGTAGACGGTCTGCGGGCGGCTTCGTCGGGTGTCGACGCCCACGACGAGTGCCGTCGAGCGGTCGGTTCCCGATCGCGAGTGGCACCGGATCGACCGACGGACCGTGCAGTGACGCCCGTCGTTTCTCACGTGCTCTTGGTCGCGATCGCGATCGTTCTGGCGGTCACTGTTTCCGTGTTCGCGCTCGGGATCGTCGAACAGTTCGAGCAAGCGCCGCCGACGGCCGCTTTCGAGACGGACTACACCGCGGATAACGGCCTCGTTCTCCAGCACCGGAGCGGCGATGTCCTCGACCCCGAGGAACTGAGGGTGCAGTTCAGTGATCGGTCCTACCCGGTGTCGGATTTCGTCTCGACCGACCGTCTCGATGCCGGTACCGAAATCGGCCCGCTGTATCCTGCCGACGCAGATGAGGTCAGCCTCGTCTGGGAGCAAGATGACTCCTCCTCGATCGTCTATACCGCAGCGCCGCCCCGGGAGGGCACCGTCCCGTCGTATCTCCGCTTCGACACTGCTGGGATCCAATCGTACGGCAGCGGACAGGACTACGACGACCAGTTCACCTACACCACGGGCGCGAAAGAAGCGACGCTCACAAACAACACCTGGAAGTTGCTCGACTTCGAGTACGACGTCACCGAACAGACGGTCCTCGAGTTCGACTTCCGGTCGGGCAGCGAGGGTGAGATCCACGGGATCGGCCTTGAGAACGACGCAAGCATCTCCGACGACAGGGTGTTCAAGCTGTTTGGCACCCAATCTTGGGGCATTGAATACGACGAGGTGGACTACGCGACGACGGACGGGTGGGTTCACTACGAGATCCCTGTCGGCCAACTCTACGGGCCGTCCCAGTATGGGCAAGCCGACTTTCTCGCGCTCGTCAACGACATTGACGACACGGACATTGCGACCGACTCGCAGTTCAAGAACATCCGTGCCTACGATGCCCCCGACCTCGGCTCGACCATCGAGTTCGAATTCAGCGTCAATGGCACCACCACGACCGAACCCGTGCAGAGTTACGGGACCCAGGACAAGGACTACGGGGTCACAACGACCGACGGCAACGCCACGATGCGGCTCTCGAACAACACGTGGACCTCCGTCCCAGTCAACGAGACTGTGACGGCTGACACCGTCCTCTCGGTTGAGTTCAACGCCAGGAGCGAGGGCGAGATCCAGGGGGTCGGCCTCGAAACCGACCAGTTCGAGACGGAATCCCAGTTCGTGCGTTTCAATGGAACGCAGACGTGGGCTGAAAAAGTCACCCCGTCTTCCACGACCGCTGATGGCTGGGCCACCTACGAGATCGACGCTGAGAAACTCGTCTCCAACGGTGTTGGCGTTTCCCATCTCGTGTTCGTCAACGATGATGACGAGGACGCCAGCGGTGTCTCCCGCTTCCGGAACGTCACGATCTACGAGGATTCTTGACCACCTTTTTCTTTGTCGGGTGTGCTCGCGACGCTCGCACACCGCTTCTCGAAAAAGGTGGACCAAAAAGGCGGAGTCTCGCGTCTTCCCCGCTCGACTCCGTTGAAACGCGGCCAGTGGCCGCGTATGCTCTTCAGCCGTCGAAATCAGACTGTTTCGACCGCGATCTCGGCCTCGATACCCCCGATCTCGCCACTACCTTTTTCTCCTCAGGTTGTGCTCACTCCGTCCGCACACCACTTCCAGCGTATCATAGAAACATCCACAGGCGATTTGCCCCGGTGCAACGGGGGGATAAAATACCGATGTTGACATGATTCCAGAAAGCAGTGTGAGATTTATCCCTGTTTTTCGAGGAGCGGTGTCCTCACTTGCTTCGCTCGCTGCGGGCACCGTGTGGCGACTGCGAGGCGGCTTCACCGCTTCGACCGGAGACGGCGTCACCGTCACCCTCCCACGGCATTCGGTTGCGGGCCCATGGGCCCGCAACCCGCTCCTCGAAAAACATGGTCCACGCGAATGCAGTGAGTGTGCGCTCGGGAGAGCTTGCGCTCCCGGTGGTGAAAAAGGCCGGCTTCGCCGTCTCCGACGGCTCCGGCGGTGAAACGCCTCGCTTCACTCGGCGTATCGGTATAGACAGCACCGCTCAACTCACCTGCGAATTGAGCGGAAATTTTCTGACTCTATGATTTCAAGTAGCACAAAGCCATACTCGGAAACCGACTGACTGCGTAGGATTTCCTGGACTACGGCAAGCCATTCTGCGCGTTCAGAAAGTTCTCATCACCGTTCTCGACCGCTGTCCACCATGTCTTCAGTACAGCAATTGTAACAAGTTTCGGTGGTTGTTCAATCTCGATACAGGATTGGGTATGTCCGTCGAGATCGCTCGGCGGATGAAAATGCCGTACTGGCTTATCGGTGGTTTCATTCGCCGCCTCATGCCCGAACCTGAATTCCAGTCCATCCTCCCGATAGTGGTATTTGTAGTCTCCATTCTCCCACCACTGAATATCGAAATACCCTCCTCGCTCGTGGATTCCTGG
>Ga0207718_100583_pt1 | contig 29925 bp, 32 predicted proteins | sample A23M2SouthBayCA_FD_187749 | JGI IMG/M metagenome (GOLD analysis project Ga0207718, IMG submission 187749) | Aerobic enrichment media microbial communities from Eden Landing Ponds, California, USA - A23 M2 (SPAdes) | ecosystem: Environmental > Aquatic > Marine > Unclassified | place: Emeryville... | reverse complement strand
TCGGTCCCGAACTCGGTACACTCGTCACAGACCTCGAGTTCCGCCCCCTCGATCTTGACGGTGTTCGGTGAGCTCGTCTCCGTCCCGCACATCTCACACTGAACCATAGTGGTCCATAGCCAGCCACTCGTGATAAATCGTACGCCGCTTCTCATCTGACCCAGCCGTCGACCGGCCTCACCAGCCGAGCAATCGGTGGATCCCGCGGAGATACCCGCTCCAGAGAACTCGAATCGGGGCCGTCAGGGCGGCAAACTGTGCTGCGAGGCTGTTCACCGTGGTCGAGGGCTGTTCGACCACGTCGGTCCCACAGCAGGGACAGCGATACACTGTCGACCTGAACCGGCGCTGTAACCGCCAGTCGCCGTCGGGCGGGCTCGTGTGATCACACCCCGGACAGATAAGCGTCGACTTGGGCGGGGGGTCGTCGGTGGAGAGCGAAGTCATAGGAAAGGCTAGGCGCTGAACGGCAATAAATTTCGTGGTGTCTAAAACCATCAAAAGTAATTATACACCATTATAATCCATTACGGGCCGAAATCGAACCCGGCTTCACGTGGCCGGCAAGTATTTGCATGCCGGTCTGTAGCTACCGGGTGTGAACTGGAACCACTGGTTGCGCAACAGCTTCATCACGGGGTTGATTCTCATCGCACCTCTGGTGATCACCGTCATCGTCCTGCAGTTTCTCCTGGGGTGGTTGACCGGGTTCGTCAGCCCAGTCGTCGACGCGACTGACCTCGCACAGATCACCGGCGAGATCGAGTTTCTCGCGCAGTTGCTGGCGCTGGCGATTCTGGTGGTATTGATAATCCTTGTGGGGTTGCTCGCCCAGTGGGGGATCGTCGATCGGTTTTCCGGTGGCTTCGGGCGCGTGATCGGCGTGATCCCGATGGTCAGGGTGATCTACGCCAGCGTCCGGCAGGTCTCGAACTCGCTGATGAGTTCGGGAAGTCGCTACGAGAGCGTCGTTCTCGTCGAATGGCCGCGAGAGGGAGCCTATTCGATCGGATTCGTCACCGCCGAGAGCCCCGAGCCAGTGCAGGCGATCACCGGCGAAGCCTACAACGTCTATATCCCGAACAGTCCCAACCCGACCAACGGAAATCTCGCGTTGTTCCCGGAAGAGGAAGTCCAGGAGATCGATATGTCTGTCAGGCGGGGGATCCGGCTGATGGTTACGACCGGGATGGCCGAGACCAGCGAAGACCTCGAAGAACTGGAGGCCGAAGTCGACGCGAACTTCGAGGAACTGACCGACGATGCTGACGAGGATCGGAACGGGCCGGAGCGAACCGAGTAGGGAGGAGCCGGAGCGCTACATGTACGCCGCGTCCCAGCGCGTGGGTTTGCGGCTGTTGCCACAGCTATCACACTCGATACGTCCCATCGCGTCCATCGCGTTGGCGAGCTGGTCGCAACTGGCACAGTAGTAGCCGTAGCGGTCGGTCCCGGCTTCGTCTGCGTAGACAGTGTGGAAGGCCGCAAGGGAGCCGCGGTCGGACTCGTCACGGTTGATGTAGACTGTCGTCCCGTCGTCGACCGTCAGTTCCTGCATTCCAGAGGGGGTCTCGATGTAGATGTTCTCGACGTGGGTTCTGCCGTCGATATCAATCTCGCGGCGGCCGACCTTCGTGTACCCGTACGTGCCGAAGAAGCTGTTTCCTTCGGTGTTGTCCGCGAGGACGCGGCCCTGCACGACGCTCGCGCCGCGGGCGCGGAGTTCGTCTCTGGTCTCCTCGAACAGGTCGGTTCCGATCCCCTCACCCCGATGGGCGGGATCGACGTGCAGCCAGAGCAACATCGCTTTCTGGTGGCCGCCACGACCCTCCTCGAAGACGGCAGCCTCTTCGAGGGTGCTCTCTGAGAACCCGACTACCTGATCGTCGACTTCGATGACAAGCAGCAGGCGATCGTCGTCTTCGAGCGTCTCGGCGAGACGGTCTTCGCCGTACCACTCTTCGACGGCACTGGTGATGGCCTGGGGACTCAACGAGTAGGAGGTCTCCAGGGAGCGGCGGGCGATGTCTCTGATCGCTGGACGATCGGCTGGCGTCGCGCGGCGGACAGTCATAGCATAGTGTTCTCTCTCCGGGACCAAAAAGACAGACGCTCCGGGCGAATCTTTCCCGACGGGTCCGAGCGGCCGCTGCACGAACCGAGAGTGTCGTAACGCTAAAGAGTCGAACCCGCCTTCTTGTATGTAACATGAATATCGAACGATCAGTCAGGAGGTGGTGCTGTGGGTGTCGAGATTACGGAGTCGCCAGTTAGTGAGGACGAGTTCGAGGAGATGCAGGCGTTCGTCCGTGACTATCTTACCGCGAGCGTCGAGACAGAAGACGAAGGCGGACGCATGCGATGGTATCCCTGGCACTCCGCGGAGTACCGGTTCAACCACATCCTGAACGTGGTCGATCTCGCCGAGGAGATCGCCCGCAAAGAAGGCGCGAACGTCGACGTAACTCGCGTCGCGGCGCTGTTTCACGACATCGCCAAACTCGAAGCCGAACAGGACCGCCACGCCGAGGTCGGCGCGAACATCGCCAGGGAGTACCTGACGACCCACGGCGACTACCCGCCGTCGTTCGTCGAGCAGGTCGTCGAGGCCGTCCGGGACCACTCCTATCAGGGTGAGCTGACGGACCTTCCGCTCGAAACGCAGTGTCTCATCGAGGCGGATGTCCTCGACAAGGTCGGAGCCAACGGTGCGACGCTGCTGCTGTTACGCATGGGCTACGAGTCTCGGACCCACATGGACGCCTCGGAGATGGTCGATCGGGTCATCGAGCGTGGCAGGGACGCCAAAGAGCGCATCCGAAGCGACGCTGCCGAGAGTGCTGCCCACCGGCGTCTCAAGCGCGTCATCTGGCTCAAGGAGTGGCTCGAAGCCGAGGTTGCCGACATGGAAGACGACACCGACCCCTTCGGCGTGGACGACGTCGACGCCCCAGAGCGCTAGAGTAGCGTTCCCAGAGCGTCGGCCAGAAAGAGGACTCCGAAGACCGCGTAGGCGAATGCGGAGAGCGTCGCGACCGCCGGTGCGAGTCGGTCGGTCCGGGCCGCGCCGGCGGTTAGAGCAGCCGGGAACGCAGTGATCCACAGGAAAATTCCGCCGAACAATCCCACCAGCAACAGCGGCGTCCCGGTCTGGACGACGATCACGCCTGCGAGCGAGGTGTCAGCCGACAGCGCAGTCGCGAAGACGTCGATCCGTCCGGGTTCGAGCAGTCCGACACCGACCGTCAGCCAGAAGAGAATCTGATAGGGGTTGGTGATCGCCAGCACGAACGCCTTGACGAATCCGCGACGTTCGGCCGTGACGGTGTCTGATTGCCTGAATCCGGCCGCTCGCCCGCGAAACGCCCCGACCGCGAAATACAACAACAGGAGTCCGCCGATTCCGACGAGTGCTCCCTGCAGGGTCGGTGATCGTTGTAAAAGGGCGACTACGCCCGCCAGCGACAGGGCCAGAAAGCAGGCGTCGGCGATCATCGCGCCCAGACCAGCGGTGAATCCCGATCGCCAGCCACCGACGACGCTCTCCTCGGCGATGACGGCGTTCATCGGGCCTGGTGGGGCGGCGAGCGCGAGCCCGAAGACGACGCCGGCGGCGGCGGTCGCGATCGATTCCAGTAGTGCCATCGCGAGTAGTTGGCTCGACATCGAGAAAAACCCGGCGAGAGCGACTTGCCAGGCGATCGTCACCCGTGGGCCATCACTGGAACATGCCGATTGGCTGGGCCTGTGAGCGTTCGTCACCCGCTTGCTGCATCCGCTGGGCGAGTTTCTCCTTGGCCTCGCTGATCTCCTGGGCGCGCTCGACCAGCGATTCGGTGTCGACATCGACATCGGCCAGCGGTTCGACTGCCCGTTCGAGCAGGGCCTTGGCAGCCGCGGGATCCGGGAACTGCGGGCTGGCCTCGACGATGAAGCCGAGGCTGTCGAGGTCGTTCATACCGGCCTGGTAGAGTAGCGCGCCTGTCGGGCCACTCACGACCCCGCGCTCGCTCGGCGTCTGCACGTCGAGACCGTCCAGTCGTGCGCTTGCGTCGCCGGTCGCGATCCCGAAGACATCGGTCGTCTCCTGGCCGTTGCGCTGGGCCCCGGTGACGAACAGCGGGAGGGCGTCTACCTCAGCGAACCAGCCAGTCACACAGCCGGCGAACTCCTCGGCGGCCGACGGCGAGATGGGGATGTCGCTTTGCAGGACAAGTAGATCGCGCTGTTCGTCCGCGTGGATTCGGACAGGGGCTTCGACGCCGTGGCCGTCGGCGTCGTAGACCGCCACCTCCGGCAATCCCTTGCAGTGACAGGAGGCGTAATGGTCCATCTCGAAGGTGTCGACGAGGTGATCGACGGCGATCTTGCCGACCAGGCCGAGGCCAGGCAGTCCTTCGACCAGCACTGGATCGTCGAGTTCGATGTCTTCGCGGTGAACACTGACGTGCGCCATGGCTGTGCCAACGCGGGACAGGGGTTTACCGTTTGGCCTAATCGCGACCGTCGGCTTCGAAACCCACAAATTCCGACCCCGCATACCTCTTCCTCAATGGACGACGTTCTGGCGCGGTACGAACCCATCGTCGACGACTTCGAGGCCTTTCGGGCGGCCTGTGAGCGGCCGCTCCCGTCGGCGGTCAGGGTCAACACGATCAAGACCACTGTCGAGCGGGCGACACGGGGTCTCGAAGAAGCCGACCTCGACTTCGAGCCAGTCGAGTGGCATCCCGGGCTCTTCCGGATGCCCGGCGAACAGCCCGGCGCGAACTGGCCCTATACGCACGGCTGGATCCACGGCCAGGAGGAAGTCTCGGTCGTCCCCGCGACGGTACTCGATCCACAGCCGGGCGAGCGCGTCTGGGACGCCTGTGCCGCGCCCGGGAGCAAGACCACCCAGCTCGCGGCCCTGATGGACGATTCTGGAATGGTCGTGGCGACCGACAACAACCTCGGGCGACTCTCGGCGCTGCGCTCGAACACCGAGCGCCTGGGTGTGACCAACGTCGCTGTCACCAACGAGGACGCGCGCAACCACTCGTTGAAGCCGTTCAGCGGAGAGGAGTACGACCGCGCGCTCGTCGACGTCCCCTGCTCGTGTGAGGGGACGATCCGGAAGAATCCGGATACCCTCGACGAATGGACCCTCGACCACGTCGAGGGGATCGCTGGCGCACAGAAAGGGATCCTGAAGCGGGCGATCAAGGCGACCCGCGAGGGCGGCACCGTCGTCTACTCGACGTGTACCTTCGCGCCCGAGGAGAACGAGGCCGTACTGGACCACGTTCTCACCGAGTATGACTGCGAACTCGTCGACTTCGACCTCCCGCTGGAATCGCGCCCCGGGGTCACCGAATGGCAGGGCCGCGAATTCGACCCATCCGTCGAACAGGCGAAACGGATCTATCCGCATTGCAACGACACGGGCGGGTTCTTCGTCGCGAAACTGGCGGTGACAGCATGAGTGAGGACACTCGCGAAGAGAACGTGAGTCACCGCTTCGATCGATTGCCCGCGACCGCGGCCGACCGCGACGTCGATGGACGGCCGACCCGCGAGGCCGTCCTTGACTTCTGGGACGAACGCTTCGGAGTCGATCCGGACGTTTTCGAGGGGTACACGTTCTGGGAGCGGGGCAACGGGAAGATATGGGCCTTCGCGGGCGAGCTGGAGACGCCGGTCAACATCGAGGCTCTCGGAATGTCGTTCCTGCGGACGCGCCAGGAACACTGGAAGCCAACGACCGAGGCCGTCCAGCGATTCGGTCGCTACGCGACGCGAAACGTCATCCATCTCACCCGGAGCGAGGCCGAGGCGTTGCTCGCGGGCTACAGTCAGGAACTCGACTGGGACGGCGACTGGGGCTATCTGATCGCCAGTCACGAAATCGCAGGTGACAGTGAGCCGATCGGCGTCGGGCTGTACGTCCACGGCGAATTACGATCACAGATTCCGAAAGGGCGGCGACGCGAGTTCGGCGAATAGACTGCGAACTCGATTCACTCTTGCTCGGGGTCGCGGTGGATCGACTCGTGCGTCCTGACGATGGACTCCAGATCCTCGACTTCGTCTTCCAGTTCGTCGGCGAGTGTGCTCGCCCGGCGCTTCAGGAGTCGATACTCCTCGTCGTCGTCCAGCTCGGACTGGGCGTGTTCGTCTTCGAGGACCAGTAGCTTCGACATGATCCCCAGAAACTCCTCGAGCTTGGAGTTCTGGGCTTTCCTGTCGACGTGCTGGTCGAGCGTCCGGAGCAACGTCTCCTCGTAGACGGGCTTGGTGAGGTAGTCGTCGAAGTCCATCTCGAGGATGTTGAGCTCCGGATCGACGGCAGTCACCATGATTACGGGGACATCGTAGCCCTGCCCACGCATGGCTTCGAGAACGTCGTCCCCGTGGATATCGGGCATCCGCCGGTCCAGAAGGACGGCCGCGACGTGTTCGTCCATCTTCTCCAGTGCCTCCCTGCCGCCGTAGGCCACGATCGGGTCGTACTCCTCTCCCAATCGCAGGGCGTAGAGGTCGGCGACGTCACGCTCGTCGTCGACGACGAGGACGGCTGGTCTCGATTCAGGGGTTGCCGACACGACTACTGAATCGTACTGGCCAGAACGGCAATAGTCTTGCCCGACACCGGAGCGCGCCGATTACGCACCTTCTAAGTAGAGCGGCACGGACGAACTGGTATGCACGCCACTGCGAAGGCCCACCCGATCCAGGGACTCGTCAAGTATCACGGAATGCGCGATCCCGAGCTCCGGTATCCCTACCACGACAGCATCAGCGTCTGTACCGCACCGAGTCACACCAGGACGACGATCGAGTTCGACGAGAGCCTCGACAGCGATACCTACGAGATCGACGGCGAGATTGTCGACGGCCGGGGTGCCGAGCGGATCGAAGACGTGATCGACGAAGTGCGTGAGCGCGCTGGCATCGAGACGCCCGCTCGCGTCGTTAGCGAGAACTCCTTCCCGACGAACATCGGCTTCGGCTCCTCGGCCTCCGGGTTTGCGGCGCTTGCCACGGCCGCCACCGAAGCCGCGGGGCTCGACCTCACCCATCCCGAAATATCCGCGATTGCGCGCCGTGGCTCTGCCTCGGCTGCGCGTGCGGTCACTGGCGCGTTCTCGCATCTGTACTCGGGGTACAACGACGATGATTGTCGCTCCGAACGGATCGAATCGCCGCTCGAAGACGACCTGCACATCGTCGCGGGGATGGTCCCCTCCTACAAGGAGACCGAAGCAGCCCACGAAGAGGCAGCCGACAGCCACATGTTCGACGCCCGGATGGCCCACATCCACGAGCAGATCGACCAGTGTCGCGACGCGCTCGCCGACGGTGATTTCGCTCGAACCTTCGACCTGGCCGAGCAGGATTCGCTGTCGCTGGCCGCAACGACGATGACCGGCCCCGCGGGCTGGGTCTACTGGCAGCCCCGGACGATCGAGATTTTCAACACAGTCCGCGAGCTTCGCGAGGACGGTGTCGACGCGTACTTCTCGGTCGACACTGGCGCGAGCGTCTATATCAACACCACGAGCGACGACGTGGACCGCGTGATCGAGGCTGTCGCCGACTGTGGCGTCGACACGCGGCACTGGACGGTTGGCGGCCCCGCGCAGGTGCTCGACGAGGACGCGGCACTGTTCTGAGCACCTCCCTCGGCGGGCCGACCCCGGTCCTTACTTCGGTCCGGACCGTAGCGGGAGTATGCGAGTTGCTGTCTTTGGCGGTGGATACGCTGGCCTCCCGCTCGTTCGCGCGCTCGAACGGACACTCCCTGAGGGGGACGAGATCGTCCTGGTCGACGCGAGTCCGACTCATACGGTGCGACACGAGGTGCATCGCGTCATCAGACGACCCTCGCTATCCGACGATATCTCGATTCCCTTCGACGAACTCCTCGATCGGGCCGAACACCGACAGCGTCGCGTCGACAAGATCGACATCGACGACCGGACCGCGACGTTCGCGGACGGTGAGACGATGGAGTTCGACGCCGGGGCCGTCTGTCTCGGTGTCGAGACCAACTTTCACGATCTACCGGGTGTCCGCGAGCACGCCACGCCACTCCGCACGATCGACCACGCCGAGCAGATCCACGAGGCGTTTCACGACCGCGTCTCCGACGGTGGACACGTCGTCGTGGGCGGAGCCGGACTCTCGGGGATTCAGGTCGCGGGTGAGTTGCGAGCGCTGGCTGACGAGCAGACAGACGACGTGAACGTCACATTGCTCGAACAGGCGGCGACTATCGTACCCTCGTTCCCGGACGACATTCGGGCCGCGTTGGGAGACGAACTCGACGCTCAGGGGATCGACGTTCGGACGAACGCCACTGTCGAACGTGCCGACGATTCGACGATCAAACTGGCCGACAGCGGGTCCGTCGACTACGACCAGTTCGTCTGGACTGGCGGTATCCGGTCGACCGACGCCGTCGGAGCGGACCGACCGACCGTCCAGAGCACGCTCAGACTCACAGATCGAGTGTTTGCGCTGGGGGACGCTGCCCGCGTGGTCGACGTTGATGGCCGTGGCGCTCCGGCGACTGCCCACACCGCGGTCAGACAGGCACCGGTCGCTGCCGAAAACATCAGCAGGCTTCTCGACTACGACCGGACCGGAGACGGCGGCTTCGAACCCAGACTGGAGCGATACGACTACGACCAGCTGGGCTGGCTGGTCAGCGTCGGCGACGGTGCCGTGGCAAAAGTCGGCCCGCAGGTCCTCCGGGGAACGGCTGCCGTCGCAGTCAAACGCTCGGTCGGTGTCGGCTATCTGACTGCTGTCGGGTCGGTCACCAGAGCGGTTGATCTCGTCCGCGAGGAGTTCGACCTCAGTGGCAAGAATTGAAGAAGTCCTCTCGAAACGGTGTTCCTGGCCCTCAAGGCAGGTATTTTCACCCTCCAAAAAGTTATGTAAAAAGAATCCTATGACCACATATGGATAGACGTCGATTCTTACTATCAGCCGTGGGCGCGGGAACTGTCGTGGTAGCTGGGTGTTCGGGCGGCGGAGATGGGAGTAACCCTGACACCGAGAGCGACGAGACCACAGACGACGAAAGCGATCAACCGAGTAACACCATTACTGACGAGAACGGTGGACAGTCAGGCACCACTACTGATGATGGGGACGGCCAGCCGGGTGGTACGACAACCACTGACCAGAACGACGGCCAGCCGGGTGGTACGACAACCACTGACCAGAACGGCGGCCAGCCGGGTGATGACGAAACGCCAGCGGGGCCACAGCTCGGGGAGAACCAGGAGTGGGTAGACTCGTTTGTTGCGGAGTTTACGTTCGAGGGAGTCGGAAGCCAGACGATCTACTATAACGGAAACAATTACCGCCAAGTGGTGGAGACAGATCAGGGAACCATCGAGTTCTATAACGTTGGTGGGACGCTCTATCAGGTCACCAGCGGAGGGTGTTTCGCAACCGACGTCGGGGAGGTCCCGGGAGGAGACACTCCAGTCGACCCAACAGACGAGGAGGCAGTACTAGGCGATCAACTGGAGGTGACACCGAGCGGGCGCGAGAGTATCGACGGCGAACAGACGTACGTCTACGAGTACCAAACCCAGGGCCGTACAGTGACAGTGTACGTGAGCGTCGAGAGTGGATACGCCCGCCGTGTGGAGTTCGCGGAAGGGCATATCGACTACCACTCGTGGGGAGAACTCGACCCAATCGAGCCGCCAGCAGGGTGTAGCTGAAACCGGCAATCCCGAAAACGCACTCCTCAGGGAGTACGCGAAGAAAGGAGGGCCGACCCGACTTGGGGACGACGCCTACTCCTCGGCCTGTTCGAGCGCGACCTGGGGCGTCGTCCAGATGACGAATTCGTCGTCGCGTTCGATGACACCCTTGATCGACTTGCGATTCAGTGGCGATTCCTTGACTTCTGACTCGGTGATCGGGAGGACTTGCCGAACCTCGTCGACGATCCAGCCGGCGTGGCCCTGGTCCTCGAACGTCTCGGCGTCGAAGACGACGAGCAGTTGATCGTCGCCATCGTGATCGATATCGAGCGCGATCTTCGGATCGAGGATCGTCGTGATCTGCCCGCGCAGGTCGACGACGCCGTGGACGTGCTCTGGCGTGTTCGGAACCCGCGTGACGCTCTCTTCTTTGACGATCTCCTCGACGAATTCGATGTCGAGACAGTAGTGCTCGTCACCGAGCCGAAACTCCAGCACGCGGATTTCTTCTTCCTCCTCGACTTCCGCATCTGTTTCCTCGTCCGCTGTCGACGCGTCGGTGTCCGTCGCTTCTGTCCGCTGCTCTTCTTCGTCGACCTCGAAGGCAGCCGCCGCCGAGGCCGCCGCGGCTGCGGTCTGTGCCGTGTCACCGTCGTCGCCATCACTCACCTCAGAGGGCGCTGACTCGGATGTCGCTGCTTCCTGTGTTTTTTCTGACCTGACAGCCGCCGCATCCTGCGTCTGGGTGCCCTCGTCTTCGAACCACTCCTCGGCCGAGGCCGGGCCTTCGATCTCGGCGGTTTCACTCCTGTCTGCAGTCGAGCCGTTCGGGGACGACGTGGTGGTGTCGTCGATCTCCGGCTCCGTGGCGGGTGGTTCGTCTGTCACCGTGCCGGTCGTCTCGTCGGTCGAGGCGGTCGCATCGGGTGATGGTTGTTCGCCGCTGGTCGAACTCGGAGAGTGCTCCGATCCCGTCGTCCCGGTGTCGGCAGTCGTTCGTTCGTCCGGGGAGTCCTCGACGCTTTTCTCGTTGTCGGCGGTCGATTCCTCGTCGGGGTCGTCGCTGCGGCGACCCTCTCGCATCTGTCGGATCCGTCGTGCTCTGTCCATTCGTTCCTCGTCACTCATAGTGGGACCTCGTGATCTGCGTGTCGCGTCTCGGTCTCGAACCGTTCTTCGAAGCTGTCGGCAATATCCAGAAAGACGTCGGCCATGTCGACCGACTCCCCGAAGGCGAACACGGAGTTGCCGGCCGAGAACGCCCGCTGAAGGGCCACTCGCTTGCGAACTTCCCAGACCGGGAAGTCCGTGAAGACTTCGGTGAGCCACTCCAGCATCACCCGATCTTCGTTGGTCTTCTCGACGCGGTTGGCGACGACGCCCATCGTCTCGACGGTGATCCCCGTCTGACCCTCCAGGGCTGCTAGCTGGTCGATCAGCAGTTCGATCGCCCGCTCGGATGTCGCCTCCGTCAGTGCCGGGATCAACACGTTCTGGGCCGCGTAGATCCCCGTGTCCGTGAGCTTGCCGTAGAACGGTGGCGAGTCGATGATGACGTAGTCGTACTCGTGCTCGATCTCGTCGAGGGTGTCGTCGAGCACCGTCAGCGCGTGGGGGCCAGTGACACCTTCTGGCCTGACGTTGATCGCCAGAGAAGCCAGCTCTGCGGGATCGATCGTGGATTCGGGATCGCTCTTGACACGGGCGATCAGATCGGCGATCGTCAGTTCGTGCTCGGCCTGTAGCAGGTCGATGTTGCTCGGCAGGACGTCCATCTCCTCGTGTTCGACGATCAGGTCGTTGACGAGGTGCCGCCGCCGGTGATCGGTCAGCACGTCGAAGAACGTCGGCGGGTCCCTGTCGTAGGCCTCCAGCAACCCCAGACCCTCCGTCGCGTTCCCCTGGGGGTCGAGATCGACGAACAACACGTCGTGGCCCCGCTCGTTGAGCGCGCCAGCGACGTTGATCGCGATCGTTGTCTTACCCGTGCCGCCTTTCGCGTTGGTCACGCAGACCCGTGGGGCCGTCGAATCGGTGCTCATTTCGACTGTTGGCCTACACTCTGATTCGACGCGTTATAAAAATACGCTCCGGCCTATCAAATCAGAAAATCGGGCAGTCGGCCGATCTCGACGCTGATCAGGATCGCCGCCGCTCCTCCAGCAGGCGCGAGCCGACCACGAAGGCGCTGGTCAGCACCAACAGCAGTTGCTGGCCGGACTCGACGATTGGGAAGATCCGCTCGACGCTACCGGATTCGCCGCCGCTCCTGGAGGGGCTCGGATCGACGCCAGTCCGGAAGCGATCGCCGACCTCCTCGGTTGAGCCGACCGCAACCTGCCCGGAATGCGGCGACCCGGACGGCCCTTCGGTCGGCGAGAGATCGACGAACGTCTGCACGAGTCCCTCTCTGGTCGAGATCCGGATGTGGCCGTTCAGCACGTAGAACTGATCGTGGAGCGGATAGAGAAGGTTGACCCCGTTCATAAATAGGTCCGGGCCGATCCCGGCGAAGACAATGGCAGCGATCGCGACCCACCCCGTCCGGACGCCGCCACTGCCGAACCGCCGCCCGACGAACGACCGCTCGCGTATCCGCGTGTCGTAGACGAGCAAACCCACCAACAGGAGGGGCAACAGGAGGGTGTGGAAGGCGGCGCGGTGTGCGCCGACGATCCACCAGCCGACGAAGACGTCGAGGTCGATGAAGATCACCGCCCCGACCACAACTGCGAGTGATCGAACGCCGAAGGCGTCCCTCAATAGCGCGACTGCGATCAGTCCAGCGAGTGCGGCGTGGACGACCGTCGAAACCATGCCTCCAATCTGGTCACGAGCGAGTAAATCCCTTCTGACGGTTCGGCAGTCGTCGAACCGACGTTCGACAACGCTTATTCGGGCGGGGCGTCCATCGTCGTGCATGGATGTCGACGCGGACGCACGTCGGCGACTGGCCGAGCGGATCGCCGGGGAGATCACGCTTAGCGACGACGCGGGGGCGACTCTCCGGAAGTGGCGCACCGATTTCGAGATCAGCCAGACCACACTGGCAGATGAGTTAGGGATCTCATCGTCGGTGATCTCGGACTACGAGAGCGGTCGCCGCGCCAACCCCGGAACTGGCGTCATCGAGCGTCTCGTCACGGGGCTGCTGGATGTCGACGAACAGCGTGGCGGGAGTCGGATCCGCCAGCATGCTCGGGTGCTCACGGCAGGGTTCGACCGCGAGGTCGTCCACGAACTCCGGGAGTACCCGGCGACCATCGATATCGAACGTTACTACGAGGCCATTGGCGCGACCGAACTCGTTCGCGGCAAAGAAGACACGATCGCTGGCCACACCATCATCGACTCCATCGCGGCGATCACGCGCCTCTCCAGCGAGGAGTTCTACCGTCTATACGGCCAGAGCGCCAATCGCGCACTCGTCTTCGGCGGTGTCACTCGCGGCGAGTCGCCGCTGGTCGCTATGCGAGTTGTGAATCCGACACCGAACGTCGTCGTGCTCCAGGGAATCGACCCCGACGACGTCTGGGAACACGCTGCGGATCTGGCCCGGATCGACGGCTTCTCGCTGGCGGTGGTTGACGCCGATCTGGAGACGACTCTCGAACGCCATCGCGATCTACCCTGACAGAGAGTATCACAGACCAGTTCACAGGGGATTTGATTTCAGGAATATAGGGGTGGATTGACCGGTCAGTATATTCTGCGAACTGAGCGGGCGAGCAACTGGACAGGTGTTCAGGTGACGGAGGACAAAGAGACACCATGAAAAATGACTGGCTGCATAGGCTTTCCTGGACTACGGCAAACCATTCTGCGCGTTCACCAGGTTCTCATCACCGTTCTCGACCGCTATCCACCACGTCTTCAGTACAGCAATTGTGACAAGTTTCGGTGGTTGTTCAATCCCGATACAGGATTGCGTATGTGCGTCAAGATCGCCTGGCGGATGAAAATGCCGTACCGGCTTCGTGGTGGTTTCATTCGCCGCCTCCCGCCCGAACCTGAATTCCAGTCCGTCCTCTCGATAGTGGTATTTGTAGTCGCCATTCTCCCACCACTGAATATCGAAATACCCACCTCGCTCGTGGATTCCTGGGGTGACAGTGACCCGTGCCGCTCTGAGATCTTCTCCGTCACGCTGCTCGAACGGGTGACCGTTCTGATACTGGAATCGGACGTTGACGACTCCGTTGTCAAGTTGGTGGCGCATTTGCTCCACGCCCTCATCAATCGCTTCCGAATCGATTGGAGAGCCGTTCCCCATCCCCATTATTGGAGTGGGGAGTGATTTTCCCCGGAGGCCGTTGTTTGAGTACCCGTCTGTCTGTCTCCCGGTTCAGTTACGGTGAATGCCTGTTCTTTTGCTTCTTTGAGGCGGTATGCCGCTCTGAGATGGCTGAGTGATCGTTCTGCTGTCCGCCAGTGAGAGACGTCGTCGAGTTCATTCTGGGTGAGTTCCGTGTCTGAAATCAGGAGTTCCGCTGGGCCGGGTGCGTCATATTTGGCTTTGTACTCTGCGAGTTCCTGTTTTACTCGCTGGATTTGATTGACAAGCGTTTCGCTACCGGCGAGTTGCCTGATCTGTTTCAGAAGATGCCACTCTGGATCTCGATCGTACAGCTTTCCAGAGTCGGTCTGATGACTTCTCACGATACCGTCTTCAGCAAGCTTGTTGAGCGTCTCTCTGGCTTTTGTTTCTGAGACGAGAGCTGTATCTGCGATGTCGCCCGCCGATTTCGGACTCGTCGTTCTGTTAATCACCGTGCGAATTCGCTCATTCGCAGTAGTATCGTTTTTCCACTCTGCGACTGCGAAGTCATCGATGTCCTCGAAGTCACCGTCATCAACAGTGAACGGATCAATATCATCCACGGTTACCGGTTCGTCTGGTAGTTCCTCTTCATCGGGGAACTCGTCGGGCCCGTCAGGGGATGGTGGCTCATCGGTCATACACTACGCTACGTCGCCGACACACATATATTTTACCAACTCGCATATATGACTTGCTGATTTTGATATCGATTGTCTTGAGGAGGCGGTACCTAGAACACCTGCACTGAGCGAATCAGGGTAGCGAACAACGACCATGAGAACACCCTCCTAACAGGCACCTTCTACGACTCGCAGCGCTGGCGATCGAACGACGAGGTGGCGAACCCGTCGGTTTCGAGCCCGGTGGCGACCGCGTCGGTCAGTCGTTCGTTGTCCGCGTCGGGATAGTCGAGCCAGCCGCCGTCAGTGTGGACTCCACCGTCGACCTGCCCGGCGACGTTGTGCAACAGTGCGTGGGTGAGCATCGCGACGCGGAAGGAGACGTCGCCGTCGTAGCTCCTGAAGGTCGCGCCGTTGAGAATCGAGGCGTGACCGGGTGTCTCGGCGTAACCGATCGCCTCGTCGTCCTGGATCTGCCCGAGAACGACCTGGTGGTAGGTGCAGTAGCGCGCACCCAGTCGGTCCTCGGTGTAGTAGCGATCGACTGCCTCAGAGCCGCGGATCGGCACCGACTCGTCGAGACGACCGGCACGATCTCCCGTATACACCAGATGGAGATCGATCCCGGTCGAGCCGTCGGGGTTCTCGACGGGCATGTTCGCCCAGACCTCGCGTAACTGTCGTCGTTCCTCGCTATCGAGCTCCTCGACATCAGACCCGTAGTTGAGCTGGACGTACAGATCCATCTGTTCGGGGTCGGCATTCGATAGCGACGCGCCACCCGGCGTCTCGCCAGCGGCTTCCCAGCTGTCCTGAAGCCCGTCCCCGTCGGTGTCGATTCCGGGTGCTTTCTGTGCGATGTCACCGTCGCCTCGGCGGACAGCGTCGTCCTCGAACAGACCGGGGATCTGCCCCGTGTATCGTCCCTCTTTGATGTCGTTCACGACGTCGTCGATCGCCGTGTCCTCGGTCAGCGAATCCGAGAGATAGGGGACGAACGCCGCGAACCCGACCATGAACACGACGGTGAAGATGATCATGAACGCCAGTCCCTTCGTCCGCGGGGAGTTCGGAGTGACTCGTTCGTACCAGGTGGCGATTCTTGAGCCGCTCGCCGTCCCGACGGAGGTGAACAGCCTGACGGCCCCGAAGATCAGCAGGAAGGTGAGAACGAACAGCACAGCCATGCCGAGCCCGAGCAGTACAGGCTCCGGAATCGGCTGGCCGATCCGGGTCGCTCGCTGAATGGCCTGGCGGGTTGCCCGTGCCGCCCACAGGATGGCGTCAGGCGCGAGCAAGACGATCAGCGCCGCGCCGACCAACGCGGCGACGACCAACCGACGAAAGCCTCGCATGTCCACGTCTACTAGAGAACAGGATATATCTCCTTCGGCGATGACGGTGATTTTTGATCCCGGAACCCACAAATGAGTGCCACGACAACAACTCATCGATGACCGACGCAGAGCCACCACTCGATGAGTTCTTCGACGACGTCGACACGGCACTCGCAGAGTACGACAAGGGATACGTCGACGCTGACGCGACGCTGCAGGTCGTTCGCTCGCACGTCGAGGAGTTGCGCGAGGCCCTCAAGGAGTAACCGCTGGCGGTATCGCATCGTCCGTGACGAAACGCCGACGTTAAACGGCCTGGACCGCTAATCCGGTCTAATGAGCCAAGAGCGGACCGAGGGCGATCTGCGGAACACCGGCCTCTCTCTGAAGCACGACCGCGAGTGGGACTACGAACTGGATCGGATTGTCGAGGAGGTAGACGAACGCGACGCAAAGACTGTCGGACTGCAGTTTCCCGAGGGTCTGAAGCGCCGTGGTCCGGCTGTCACCGACGACCTTCGGGCGGAACTGCCTGACGACGTCAACGTGATGCTGTCGGGCCAGCCCTGCTATGGAGCCTGTGACCTGGATACGTACCTGATGCGTCGGACGGACGTGTTCGTCCACTTCGGCCACTCCCCGATGAAAGAGTCCGAGAAGATCATCTACGTCCCGCTGTTCTCGAACGTAGATGTCTTCCCGATCATGGAGCAGGCCCTCGAAGAGGAACTCGCTCCCGCTGACGAAGACGGAGATGTGGGGCTGGTGACGACCGCCCAGCACATGAACAAGTTCGCGGAGATGAAGTCCTGGCTGGAAGAACGGGGCTACGAGGTCCACACCCGCAAGGGCGACGACCGACTGACCCACGAAGGGCAGGTTCTGGGCTGCAACTACGCCAGCGCGGATGTCGACGCCGACCAGATCCTCTACGTCGGCGGCGGGAAGTTCCACCCGCTCGGACTGGCGATGGAACATCCCGACAAGAACGTCGTCATCGCCGACCCCGTCAACAATTCGGTCCACGTCGCCGACACCGAACAGTTCATGAAACAGCGCTACGCCGCCGTCCACAAAGCGATGGACGCCGACGAATGGGGCGTTATCTTCTGTACGAAGATTGGACAGGGCCGCTGGGAGCAGGCCCAGGAGATCGTCGAGAACAACGACGACGCCTACCTGATCACGATGGACGAAGTCACGCCCGACCGCCTCACGAACTTTGGACTCGATGCGTATGTCAACACGGGCTGTCCCCGGATCACGACCGACGACGGTCCGCAGTTCAAGAAACCGATGCTCACCCCCCAGGAGTACCGGATCGCCGTCGGCGAAGAAGACTTGGAAGCCCTGGAGTTCGACACCTTCCACGGCACGTGGTAGGCACCGTCGTTGCCAATCAGACGAACCGTCTTGGGGGCCAACATATACATACGCCAGTACCGGTTATCTCGTGATGTGACCGACCACCTGTCGAACTGGATCCAGGCCAGAGAAGACGAACTTCTCGACGAGGCCACAGTTCCATCGGTATCGTTGGCGTCCGATGGTACGATCCAGTTCGCCAACGACGCCTGGCTCACACTGACGGGCTACGACCGAGAGACGGTCGTCGGTCGGCAATTCTCCACCCTGGTTCCGGACGCGCAGGCGACGAGGATCGATGCAGCCCTCCGCGCTGTCGGTCCGGATCGAACGATCGACTGTGATGTCCCACTGGAACACGAGGACGATATTCCACTCCCGGTCCATCTGACTGGCGAGGTCGAGGTCGATTCCGACGGGACAGTCACTCGGATCCATTGCCAGGCCAGGCCGCGGATGGCTTCGGCGACGCCGCGTGGAACGCTCGGCGAGCAGAATGCGTTGTTGCGAACGCTACTCGACGGATTACCGGTCGGAATCCTCGCAGAGACCACCAGCCGAACCGTGCTCGCAGTGAACGACGAACTGCTGTCCATGTTCGATATCCCACAGGAGCGCCACGACATCATCGGCGCAGACTGTGCCGGACTAGCCGAACAGGTGAGTACGGATTTCGACGATCCGTCGGAGTTCGTCACTGGTATCGAGAACCGAATCGACGACGGTGAACCAGTGCTGGGTGAGTTGCTCGAACGAGCCGACGGACGAGTCTTCGAGCGAAGCTATCTCCCGATCAAACTGCCGAGCGGAAGGGGCCATCTGTGGGTGTACGAGGAGGTCACTGACGAACAGTCCCGAAAGGCCGAACTTGAGACGTACGAACGGCTCGTCGAGGTCGCGCCCGTCGGTGTGTTCAGGACGACGACCGATGGCCGGGTCCTGACGACCAACCAGCGGATGGCTGACATCCTCGGCTACGAGGACGAATCGGAGCTGCTGGAACACTATCAGGATATCGAGCAGGAGCTCTACGTCGACCCGCAGCGCCGTCGGACGTTTCTCGACAGACTGCGGTCTGAGGATGTGGTCAAAGATTTCGAATACGAGGCCCAAACGAAAAACGGCGGTCGGCGCTGGCTTTCGATGAACGCACGACTCCTCGAGGAGCGCGACGATGGCGCACGTGTGATCACTGGCTTCACGTGGGACCTGACAGAGCGAAAGCGTCGCGAGCGACAACTGGCCGTGCTCGGGCGCATCCTCCGTCATAATCTCCGGAACGCGCTCACTGTCATCGAGGGCCAGGCTGATCTGCTCGCTTCTGGCAGTGCCGACTCGCCGCAGGATGCCCGGGAGATGATCGGCGACCACGCCGACGCACTGCTCTCCCTCGCCGACAAAGAGCGAGCGATCGCGAAATTGCTTCAGGGGACGACCGAACAGGGATCGAGAGACCTCAATGTGATCGCCGAGACGGTCAGGGCGGAGCTTCTTGCACAGTACCCGGAGGCAACGATCGATCTGTCTGCACCAAAGTCGGCGCCGGCGTCGGTGTGTCTCGGCTTCGAAGAGGCGATTCGAGAGCTGCTCGAGAACGCGATCGTCCACTCCGAATCAGACGACCCTCAGGTCACAGTGACAATCAGGACAGGCGAGGAGAGCGTCGATCTCGAAGTCGTCGATACTGGTCCCGGGTTTCCCGAAATCGAACAACGGGTGCTCCGGGGAGAAGCCGCCGAGTCACCGCTGTATCACAGCGCTGGTATCGGCCTCTTTCTCGTTCGGCAACTCGTTCACGCGTCGAACGGCCGACTGAGTGTCGACGCAAACGAACCCAATGGCAGTGTCGTTCGGATTCGACTTCTGAAACCCCGAGCGTAGTGTGAGCGGTCGCGGAGAGAGCTTGTTCCGTTTCGTTTTCGGGGGTGATAATTGGGCAGACAGTACCTTGTAGGCGCGGCGAGAGTGTACGGCATGGCCCAGTCCGAGGAAGAAAGCACACTCTACCGTGACATCTTCGAAGCGTCGCGGGACCCGATGATGGTCCATGACGCCGAGACCGGGGAGATTCTCGAAGCGAATCCGGCGGCTGGTCGGATGCTCGGGATGGATACATCGGAGGTGGTCGGCCTCAAAGTTGGCGATTTTAGCCCACCTTCATACTCCACTGCGGAGGCCAACGAGTTGATCCGTACGGCCGCACGAGAGGGGCAAGAGCAGGTCGAATGGTCAGTTCAGGGTCCGAGCGGACAGCAACGCTGGGTCGATGTTTCACTCGAACGAGCGATGATCGGCGGCGATGAACGGGTCGTGGCGTACATCCGTGACGTCACCGAGCACAAGCGAACCCAGCAGCGCTACCGGACCGAGCGCGACATGCTTGACCGGCTACTTGACGTCAGTCCGATCGGGATCGTCATCCACGACTCGGGGGGTGAGATACTGACGACAAACGAGCAAGCAGAGTCGATCCTGGGGGTTGAGCGGGGCGAACTTGTCGGCTCGTCGGCTAAACCGTCACAGTTCGGCCTCAGAGATCTGGAGGGGAATCGTCTTGACGCCGAGGCGGCCCCGTTCAACGTGGTCGCTCGAACTGGCGAGGAGGTCACGGACAGGGAGTTGACCGTCGAACAGCCAGATGGCGAGCGCGTGCGCATCAGCGTCAGCGCGTCCCCGTTGTTCGATGACGGGGAGCTGGTACGCGTCGTGGTCAGCGTCGAAGATGTCACAAAGCGCCGCGAACGACAACGCCGGCGGGCAGAACGGGCCAATCAACTACGAACACTGGTCGAAAATCTGCCGGTCGTCGTGTTCACGCTCGATCCCGAGGGTATCTTCACTCACTCTTCGGGCAAAGGTCTGGAAACGATCGGTGTCGAACCCGGAGAATTCGAAGGAGTGTCAGTCTACGATGTCTACCGTGAGTACGACGATATCACCGAGACTGTCGACAGGGCGCTCGACGGCGAAGAGGTTCGCGTCACGCAGCGGATCGACGGACAGGTGTTCGAAACGTGGTACAAGCCCGTCTTCGACGACGGAGAGCTCACGCAGGTCGTCGGCGTCGCCCGCGATATCAGCGAGATCGAAGCCCAGCAAGCCGAGCTCGAACGGTCGAACGAGGCCCTCCAGCAGTTCGCCTATATCGCCTCGCACGACCTTCAAGAGCCACTGCGGATGGTGTCGAGCTACGTCGATCTGCTCGAATCCGAGTACGGCGACCAGCTTGACGAGGAGGCACGGGAGTACATGGACTTCGCAGTCGACGGTGCGACCCGGATGAAAGGGATGATCGACGGGCTGTTGTCGTACTCCCGGGTCGCGACACAGGGTTCGTCGTTCGAAACAGTCGACGCGAACTCGGTGCTGGAGGCGACCCTCAAAGAGCTCTCGTTATTCCTCGAAGAGCGGGAGACGACAGTCGAGTACGACGCGCTTCCGACGCTCCATGCCGACAGGAGTCAACTCAGACAAGTGTTTCAGAACCTCATCAAGAACGCGGCAATCCACGGGGACGCATCGACAGTCGAAATATCGGCGCACACGACGGACAAGGGCGTCGAGTTCATCGTCGCCGACGACGGTGTCGGGATCCCCGAACGCCAGCAGGAGAAAATCTTCGACATCTTCGAACAAGGAACCGTTGCAGAGAGCGGGAGTGGCATCGGTCTCGCCGTGTGCGAACGGATCGTCCATCGCCACGACGGCGACATCTGGGTCGACTCGACCGAGAGTGAGGGGACCGAATTCACCTTCACAATTCCACAGACCGAGGGTGGTGAGAACCAATGAGCGAATCCACTCAGGCCCAGCCAGTCGAAATCCTGCTCGCCGAGGACAACCCAGGTGACGTCAAACTGACCGAGAAAGCCCTCGAACGCGGCCAGGTGCTCAACAACCTCCACGTCGTCAACGACGGCGTCGAGGCGATCGAATTTCTCCACCGGGAAGACGAGTACGCCGACGCACCCCGACCGGATCTTATCCTGCTCGATCTCAACATGCCCCGGAAAGGCGGCATCGAGGTACTGGAAGCCATCGAGGACGAACCCTCACTGAGCAGAATTCCGATCGTGATCCTCACGAGTTCCGAGGCCGAGGAAGACATCGTCCAGTCGTACGACCTGCACGCCAACGCGTATCTGACCAAGCCCGTCGACTTCGACGGCTTCCTCGATATCGTGGGCCGGATCGAGGACTTCTGGCTCTCTGTCGTGAAGATGCCACCAGAATAAGATGGCGCTCGAAGAAACTCACCTCTCGGTGCTGCTGATCGAGGACAATCCAGGCGACGCCCGCCTCGTCGAGCACCATCTCGACACGGCAGTCACCGACCAGTACGTCGACGACCTCTCGTTGACACACGTCGAGTCACTCCAGGCCGGCCGTGAGGCACTCGGCGGGGGGACGTTCGACGTCCTGTTCCTTGACCTCGGGTTGCCCGATTCGACCGGACTGGAGACGGTCGACCGCGCACTGCAAGCGGACATGCAGTTGCCGATTATCGTGCTGACTGGTCTCGACGACAGGGAGACTGCCGTCGAAGCCATCTCGCGGGGCGCACAGGACTACCTCCCGAAGGACGAACTGGACAGCGATCGTCTGATCCGCTCGCTCAGGTACGCGGTCGAACGCCACGAACAGGAGCAAGCACTCAGACGACAGACCGAGCAGATGGAGTTTTTCAACCAGATCCTCCGCCACGACATGCTGAACGGCATGAACGTCATCCGGGCCCGCGGGGAGCTGCTGGCCGCAGATCTGGACAGCGAACAGGCTGCCCACGCCGAGACGATCGTCAGGTGGAGCGACGACATCATCGATCTCACGCAGAAGATCCGAGCTATTCTCGAAACGCTCACTGCCGATTCCCAGCCCGAACTCGAATCGGCGACGCTCCAGCCGCTCGTCGAGGCTGCAGCCGATCGAGCCGAATCGATGGGGGCCGAGACGTCCGTCGACATCCCCCCGGGTCTCGCTGTTCGCGCCGGCCCATTGCTCGAAGACGTGCTGACGAACCTGACGACGAACGCCGCCGAACACGGTGGCGAAGGTATCGGCGTCGATATCAGTGCCGAACCACTCGGCAACCACGTCCGGATCACGGTTGCTGACGACGGGCGCGGTATCCCCGACGATATGGCGGGCCAACTGTTCGATCGAGGACAGAAAGGCGCACAGTCGACCGGATCCGGCTTTGGACTGTACTTCGTTGCGTCGATGGTCGAGGCGTACGACGGCTCGGTTACCGTCGAGCCGAGCGAGGACAACGGCGCAAAATTTCTCCTCACACTCCAGAGCACTCGCGAACCGAATAACCCTAAGTAATCCACTGATTTTATCTATTCCCGCCATGTATTCGGTGTGATGGCCACCAGGAGCGAACTCGCTCAGCAACTGGGCGTCGTCGCCGGGTTCGACGATCCACGTGCGCCGCTGGAACAGTACCGGACACCGCCGGAGGTTGCCGCGTCGCTCGTTCACACGGCGGACCTCCAGGGTGACATCGAGGATCGGACGGTCCTCGACCTCGGGTGTGGGACGGGGATGCTCGCGCTCGCGGCCGCGCTGCGAGGTCCGGAGCGCGTGATCGGACTGGATCTCGATCCCGCGCCGCTGTTGACCGCCCTGACGAACGAACGGCGGGTCGCCACGGCGACCACGGTCGAGTGGCTCCGGGCCGACGCCACTCGCGCTCCGCTCTGTCCGCCCCAGCCAGTGACTGTCGTAATGAATCCTCCCTTCGGCGCACAGTCCGGCAACGAACACGCCGACCGAGCCTTTCTGGAGACCACAGTGGAAATCGCCGAGGTTTCGTACTCGATTCACAACGCCGGCAGCCGGGAGTTCGTCGAGTCGTTCGCTGCCGATCACGGCGGCGAGGTGACGCACGCTTTCGCGGTCGAACTCGACCTCCCCCGGCAGTTCGACTTTCATGAGGCTGAATCGGCGAGTATCGAGGTCGAAGCCTACCGGATCCAGTGGGATTAATCCCGTCGCGTCGGCGGGACCTTCTTGTTGGCGACCCGAACCAGAGTTCCCTCGTAGCTCGCATAGAGGTTACGCCCACGGCGATCAAACCGGATGTCACCGACGGTCGTGTTCGCTCCGTCCTCCGGGATCGCTCCGATACCGATCGTCTGATTGCCCTTGTCCACTGTGATCTCGAAGTCTGTCCCAGCAGCCTGAAGGGAGATAGACCGATTCGCGATGACGGCCTCCGCGGTCGCTGGCTCGGATGTGAACGCGAGCCGCGCCGGGCCGTCGGGCGGATGCAAGCGAACACGGTACGTCTCCGTTCCGCCGACGACCGACCACCCGGTTCGGGTGACCCAGACGGTTTCGCGCCAGCCGACGCCGCCGACGACCACCCGTGCGTAGCCGTTCGAGGCGAGTCGGGACGTGGATGTCGCGACCTCCCAGACGTTTCGCTCCTCGCTGTAGACGATCACCCCACTGGACTGGACGACCTGGTCCGATCTGAGCCCTGGCACGTCGACGATCGTGTAGATCTCGTTCGTGACATTTTCCGAATAGCCGACCTGATAGTCCCGAATCTTAACGGGGTCGTTCGGCAGATCCGTCGAGTCGACAGTTCTCAGATGTGTCGCGGCCCCGACCGTCGCGAGAAACACCAGCGAGAACACGATTGCGCCCGTCGCGACTGTCCCTCTGGACGGCACCGAATCCTGAAGCGTTGCGGAGAATCGCGACGGCCAGGGGATAGCCGGTCGAGCGGACCGCGTGGCTGCCACCAGGGCCACTGACGCGACGAGGAAGATGAACGCCACTCCGACCGCTCGCAAGAGGACGTACCGACCGTTGTCCAGCGGCAGATATGCCAGCCACAATCCTTCGAGCAGCCCGTACAGCACGAGTGCAGTCCATATCCGGACTGGTGGGACACGTTCGTCACGACGCGTCAGCAGCGTCACTGCGATCAGCACCCCGATGGCGAATCCCAGAATGTGACCGAGGACTGCGATGTCGGCGAACCAGACACCGACGTACTGGACGTTCGGAGAGAAGGTTCCGACCGGGGAGGTAAAAGCCCCATAGAGTCGTGACAGGAGATCGATCACGAGAATGCCGCCGAGAGCAGTGAACGGGCGATAGACCAGCGCGAACCCGGCCAATGCATACACAACGCCGGAGAATCCGATGATCGGTCCAGGCGCAAACGCTGCTGTCAGCACCCCGATCCCGAGAACCGCGACGACGAACCCCAGCAGCCGGACGTACGGATTCTCGCCCGCCGAACGGTGTGTCTGGGAACCACGGTCGAGCGAGAAGTGACTGTAGGCATACTCGGTGATAGACCCGAAGACGATCAGGCCGAGAGCGTTGCCGAAGAAGTGGCCGAACCCGCTGTGGCTGAACGCCGCAGTGAGTACCCCCAGCGGGTACTCGTAGGACCACGCGGTAAAAGCGTAGGTGACTGGCTGGCGCGGATCGAAGATGTCGCCGCTGTACGCCCCCTGGACGAAGAGGTATACCGAGAACACGAACAGCAAGACGATCAGCGTTCCCCAGGGGACACCGAGCAACAGCCGCGACCGCACCCGCCGCGCCCACCGACCACGAGGGGCTGCGATCCGATACAGGACCCCCACCGAAATCACCCCCGTCACCACCAGCACGACCTGCCAGAGCCAGAGTGGCTCCCCGTCGAATACCAGTCCCCTGAAGAACCCGACGATCAGCGGGGCCTCCGAGATGCTCATAGGCGTGTGTTTGGGGCCGACGGCTTAGGGGTAGCGTTCATAGAGCAGTGACAGTGGGTCGATCCCATAGAATCTCACGATCGATCTCGATCCTCGTCGGAGTGCGCCCGCACCCACAGGTCGCCGATCCGCGAGAGGCGCGTCCGGTAGGACTTGCCGTGTGACTCCTGTTCGATGTAGCCCTTCCCGCCGGGACCGAGGCGGTCGACGTTGTACAGCACTTTCGAGCGGAAACTGTCTGTATACTCCTCGCCGAGTTCCCGTGCCAGGACCTGTGCTAACTCCGAGACTGACTCGAACTCGCCGTGTTCACCCAGCGTGAAGAGGATGAGTTCCTCGAAGGGTTTGACGTTCGAGAAGGAGGCGACGGGCAGTTCGACGATGTAGGAGCCGTCGATCTCCTTCGCGCCGATCGTGGTCCCGCGCTCGTCGAACTCCGCGAGCAGGTCTCGGGCGTCTCCGAGCCATTCGTCGATACGGTCGTCGTCGATCTCCTGCTGGAGGTCGACGAGCAGGTCGATCCCCAGCCGGAGTTCTTCGGCGAGTTCGGTTTCGAGGTACTTCTCGGGGGCCGTGTAGTAGGTGTGGATCCGCTCGCGGTCGCCCTCGCGTTCGACCATGATAGAGTGGGCCGCGGTGGCAAAGGCAAAGGAGACGGGTCGTGGCATCGCGGAGATGTTGACCCACACCTCCGCTTCGGCCCCGCGGTCGAGTTCGGCGTTGATCAGCGCGTAGGCCTGCTCGAACGCCGCGTCGTAATCGTAGACGTCTTCGAGCGCGATGCGTTCGGTTTCGGCACCCAGGAGATTACGAAAGTCGGTCTCCAGCTGGGCGGCGATCTGCTGGGAGTATTCGACGTTGGCCTCGCTGCCGACCGCGCCCTCCAGGAGTATGGCGCGGTCCACGTCGAGTTGCTCGCGCACCAGCGGCGCGATGAGCCGGTCATAATCGAACCCGACCGGCACGATGTGGGTGTGCATACGTCAACGGGCGAGTGGAAGCCTGTAACCAGTTTCGGTCCGCTGGAATGTGGGGAGACACAGCCGCGAGCGCCGTATGTCGGCCTGTCACTCGCCCAGTTCGAGATCGGCGATCAATTCTGCGTCACTCGGATCTCCGTCGACGTAGACGTAGATGTCGACCCATCCGTCGGGATCGACCTGTTCTCTGCTGGTCCAGGTATCGCCAGGGCCAACGCCGTCGGGTTCCTCCCAGTTCCCAGCGTGGTTGATCATCCCTGTGCCATTGTAGCTGATCTCCAGTGGATCCTTGATCACTGGCCCGCGCTCGTGTGTCACGGTCAGGAATCCAGCGCCACCGACCATCGTACCCCATTCGACGTCCGCAGGATCGCCACTGCCGCCTGGTCCGCCCGACCCATCCTCCGAACACCCGGCGAGTACGGTGCCCATAGCAGCCGCCCCGATGGTTGTCAGATACGCCCGACGATCCATGATAATTGGTCTATCGCCACAGACCAGTTAGTATTTGGTACAATCTACCATCCCGCGTTGATAGTCCGGATCACGTCAGGTATTTGGGACACAGTCACGTAGATAGGTAGTGTCCATGCTCGAAGTCATGGCATCATTCGAGGGCCAGTCGGCCCAGATCATCAATGCAAGATTCAGCGAAATATCTCATCCACGCACAGATCACCGCCAACGGGGTGGTCGAACGGAGTGACGTCGTCGGCGCGATATTCGGCCAGACCGAGGGGCTGCTCGGGGACGAACTGGAGATTCGCGAACTCCAGGAGTCCTCGAAGCTCGGCCGGATCGACGTCGAGATCGACTCGGAAGGCGGCAAGTCCTTCGGCGACGTGACCATTGCCAGCGGCCTCGACCGCGTCGAGACGGCCATCCTTGCCGCGAGTCTCGAAACGATCGATCGGGTCGGCCCCTGTCGCGCGACGGTCGAAGTCGTTGATCTCGAAGATGTCCGGCAGGCCAAGCGACGGGAGGTCGTCGAGCGCGCGACCGCCCTCCTGGAGGAGTTCGACGACTCCGTGCTGTCGAGCCAGGAGCTGATCGAAGCGGTCAGGCGACGGGCTCGAACCGAGCGGATCACCGAGTTCGAGGGCTATCCCGCCGGCCCGCGAGTGACTGACAGCGACGCGATCATCGTCGTCGAGGGCCGGGCGGACGTGCTCCAGCTCCTCCAGTACGGGATCAAAAACGCCATCGCAGTCGAGGGGACCGATGTCCCCGAGGCGATCGCGCGCCTGACGGCCGAGCGGACGGTCACCGCGTTTCTCGACGGCGACCGCGGCGGCGAGCTCATCCTCAAGGAACTCGCACAGGTCGGCAACGTCGATTACGTCGCGTTCGCACCGACGGGCACGTCCGTCGAGGACCTCTCCCGCGAGGACGTCATGGCGGCCCTCCGCGAGAAGGTCGAATTCGAGAAGCTGCTGGCGGACGACGACGCCGAGACACTCTCACTCCCTGCGGACGCGGTGGCGATCGAGGCAGAGTCGGCCGATGAGGCGGAGTCGGCGGCGACAGACGGCGCAGGAGCGGCCACAACAGACGGCGAGACGGCACCGACAGGAACGACTTCCACGGAACAGACGCCCACAGCGGAGTCGGCTGACGCGGGCGAGTCGCCGCCGGAGAAAGCCATGACGCTGTCGGATCACATCGAGACAGTCATCGATGGCGACAGTCAGACGGTCCGGCTGCTCGACGAGGGGTTGAATCCGATCGACGAACGGCCCGCGACAGCGGCATTCGAGGCCATCGAATCGGCCGAGGCGGTTCCGACGACGGTCGTCGTCGATGGATCGGTCGACCAGCGCGTGCTCGACATCGCCGCCCAGCGCGGGGTCGACCGTGTCGTCGCCAGCGGCGAGGGCCAGTTCGTCAAGAAGCCGACGAGCGTCCACCTCCAGACTGTCGCCTGATAGTGATTACTGTCGGTCTGTTCCACATCGACCGCACGGCTGCGTGCGGTCGTAGCGGGAAATCGCTACAGTAATCACTATGACTGCCACCAGCCGATCAACACTGTCGCCGGTAGACGACCCCAGCCGTGCCGTCCTCATAGTATTCCGGGACCCGTTCGACGACTTCGAAGCCTCGCGATTCGTAGAACTCGCGAGCTCGCCCGTCGGCCCGGGTTGTGACTCGGATCGTATCGATCCCACGGGACTGGCCCCGTTCACACACCCTTTCGAGTAATGCTGTTCCATGGCCCTCACCCTGGGCGTCCGGCGCGACGGCGAGTTCCGGGAGGTAGGCACGTTCGTCGCCGAGAACGATCAGCACGTAGCCGACGATCCGATCGTCGACGAGACAGACCAGTCCGTCGAGCGGACCTTCGGCCGCGGCCGCGAGCAGGTCGGGGCTCGGCTCGTCGAGTACTGTACGCTGGATCGTGCGGAGTGGTTCGTGGTCGTCCGGCCGGCAGTCACGGATCGTTCTCGTCATACCGGCGCGAGCCCGAGGGCGACCGCGAAGCCGCCGCCGGCGAGGCCGGCCGAGAGCGTCGCGAGGAAGTTGACACCCTGATTACCGACGTATCGTCCCTCGATCAGCGCGCCGAGGAGACTGTCGACGGTCATCCCGACGACACCGGCGGCGACGACGACAGCTGCGCCCGCGGTTCCAATTGTTTCGAACATGCCGAGACCGATCCCGGCGATGATCGCCGCCCCGAGGACGCCGGCGAGTGCACCCTGCCAGGTCACCCCGCCGTCGGTTCCGGGATCGACGATTTCGAAGGTCGTGATTAGCCGGGGCCGGTCGTAGAGTCCGCCGATCTCACTGGAGAGCGTGTCGCTCATCGCGGCCGCGACTGAGCCGGCGAAGACGAACAGGAACAGATCCTGCGGAACGGCGTCGATCCGCGGGGCTGCGGCGTGTGCGATGACCGCAAAGAGCGCCACGAGCGAATTCGCGAGGACGTTGCCGCTGCCGCGTGCGCCCTCGTTCGCTTCGGCGATACCGCGGTCGACCTTTCGGTCGTACTTGAATTTCGAGGCCAGTCCACCGAGGCCGAAGAAGGTAACCAGCATGGCGAACCAGCCGACATCACCGACGACGATGGTGAGCAGGCCGAGCAGAACGCCAGTGAGCATTCCCGGAAGCGAGGCCGTCTCTAGAGCGAACGAGACGTACCCCAGCGCGACGGTGATCCCGAAGGCGATCACGATCCCCTGGGGCGTCACCTCAATCGCCAGATCGGCGAACAACCATAGCAGCAAGCCGACCGACAGCAACACGAGCGGGTCGTCGCGTTCGAACAACACGGTGCGGAGCAGCGCAGCGGTCAGCGCGCCGGTCGCGGCCAGGAACGCGAGCACTGGGAGATCGATCGGGAGGCCGAGAATCTGGTCGGCGACAGCGTGTGATCCGAGGCCGCTCAGGAAGGCCACGGCGACGAACGCGGTGGTGGCTCCGATCGGTTCGACGCCGCGACTGCGAACGGCGTTGCTCGCGAGATTGCCGAACGCGAGGACGAAGACGCTCATCACGAACACGCCGACGGGCATCTCGAACTGGGTCGCCAGCAACGAGAGGCCCGCGATCGAGAGGGCGAAGCCTGCCAGTCCATAGAGGCGGCCGTCCCGCCGGTCGCCGGGGCGGGCGAACAACTCGAAGACGACACCACCCTCGATCACGTAGAGGGAGAGGGCAGCGATGGCGACGAACGGCGCGGCGGCGGTGACAGTCGCGACCGGCCGGGAAAATGTCTGATAGACAACAGGAATCGCGAGTGAGATGGCTCCGACGGCGGCGAACGCGCTTGCACGGCGGACTGTCGAGGTCACGCTACCGGGCGTTTCCCCGAGAGGTACTTACCATTTCCGAACCCCGTGCGTTTAGGACCTGGTCCCGCTATGGT
>Ga0207718_100581_pt1 | contig 30210 bp, 29 predicted proteins | sample A23M2SouthBayCA_FD_187749 | JGI IMG/M metagenome (GOLD analysis project Ga0207718, IMG submission 187749) | Aerobic enrichment media microbial communities from Eden Landing Ponds, California, USA - A23 M2 (SPAdes) | ecosystem: Environmental > Aquatic > Marine > Unclassified | place: Emeryville... | reverse complement strand
TCGGGGTCGTTCTCGCGGAACTTCGCCGAGATCCGCGGCCGCGACTGTTACCTCGTCGACGACACGATCACCAGCGGGACGACGATGAAAGAGACGATCTCCGCTGTCCGCGAGCGTGGGGGTAACCCGGTCGCCTGCGCCGTCCTCACCGACAAGCGCGGCGTGGAGAGTCTCGACGGCGTGCCGGTCTACTCGCTCGTGCAGGTGCTTCGCGTCGGCCAGGACGAGTGACTCGGACGGTTCTCGTCGCCGGCGAGACGCTGGTCGACTTCCTTCCCGAGTCCGACGCCCCGCTCGCGGCGGTCGAACGGTTCGCTCGCCATCCTGGCGGTGCCCCTGCGAACGTCGCCGTCAGGCTCACACAACTGGACGAACCGCCGTGGTTCTGGACCCGCGTCGGTGCCGACCCGTTCGGCCAGTTCCTCGTCGAAACGCTCGTCGACCGGGGGGTGCCCGACCGCTTCGTCGAGCGTGACCCGGACGCGAAGACGACCCTCGCCTTCGTCAGCGGCGCCCCGGAGGAGGCCACAACAGTCGAGGACGAGCCTGCGGCAGTCGGCGACGGCGAGAACAGCGAAGCGGCCAGCGACGAGGTGAGCCCGCGTTTCACCTTCTATCGCGACGACACCGCCGACACGCGACTCCAGCCCGGTCGCGTCCCCGCCGAGGTGCTCGACACCGTCGAGTGGGTCGTCCTCGGGGGCGTCCTCCTGGCCAGTGAACCGTCGCGGTCGGCGGTGTTCGACCTCGCCGAACGGGCCCGGGAACGCGACTGTACCGTGGTGTTCGACCCGAACGGGCGGCCGGAACTCTGGCCCGACGCCGACTTCGAGACCCAGGTCCGGCGGTTCCTCCCGCTGGCCGACGTGGTCAAGACGACCCCCGAAGACCTGACACCCGCCGGCTTCGCCGCCGACCCCGACGAACTGGCGAGCGAACTCCACGAAATCGGCGTCCACACCGTCTTCCGGACGGCGGGTTCGGCGGGCTCGGCGGCCTCGGCTTCGGGCGACGCACCCTGGGGGCCGGTGAGAGTCAGCCACGCGGGCTACGAGGTCGACGCCGTCGACACGACGGGCGCCGGTGACGCCTTCACCGCTGGTGTCGTCGCGGCCCTGGCCGACGGCGAGCGCGACCTGGAGCGTGTGCTGGCACGAGCCAACGCCGTCGCGGCCGCCTCGACGACGAGACACGGTGGGATGTCCGAACTGCCGGACCCGGCCGTGGTGACCGAGCACCGGAGCTAACGACGTAGCCTGCGGACACACGTGGATAACCACAGAACCGCCGGCACGAGAGACCGGCCAGCCCACTCAGCGTTCGATATCTGTCCAGGTATCCGAAGAGATAGTTGCGCCGGAATCGCCCGCCTCGGAGAGCGTCAACCCGCGGTCGTCCCAGGTAGCGACGAGGTCAGGGCGGTCGATCTCCTCGCCTGGGTCTGGCGGGTCCCCACTGGCGTCGCTGGCCCAGGTCAACGACCGCTCGGCGGCGCGGGCGTCGGACCCGGAATGTGACTGGGCCAGGGGTGTGCGGTCGCGCTGTCTGACCCCGCTCGTTCCGTGGTTGTCCTGTGGTTCGACCGTCGTCGTCCCCGGTGTCGATCCGCTCGTCAGCGCTGCGGCAACGCGCCCGAGCACGTCGCGCACACGCCCCAGTATCCCGAGACCACCGTCTTCGCGTCCGTCGTCGGCCGACGTCCCACCCTCACGTGGCTTCCTGTCCGACTCGTCGAGCGGGGTGAGGCTCATACTCTTACCGTGGGACGGGACGTACTAAACCATTGTGCCAACGAATCCCATACTCGTGGTACTACCGGGGTCCTGTCACGTCGTTTATTGGCGGGATCCGGACCGCCCGTGCCACCGATTCGTCGGCTCTCTATCGGCAGATCCGCCAGGTTCGTCGGTCAGTCGCTGGGAGTGGCGACCGACTCCGGGACGGGTTCGAGCCGATAGAGCGAGAGGAACGCGACGGCGGCGACGACGATGATCCCACCGACAGCGACGAAGGCGGTGAACACGTCGGTCGCGTCCCAGAGTGCGCCGACCGTGACGGGGCCGAGCACCTGGCCGAACTTCCAGGCCAGCGAGCGAAGCGAGAGGCTGCCCGCCACGGCGTCGAAGTGCTCCCCCTCCTCGACGAACAGGGCCATGCTCGCGGGAAGTCGCAGGCTGTCCGCGACGCCACAGACCGCGAAGGCGCCGAACAGCGGGAAGAACGCGGGCGGGAGCGTCGTCGCGAGCCCCGCCACCCGGATAGTGATCGCCGCGAACACGCCGGCGGCGTACTCGGCGAGTGGGATCGACGCGGCACCGACAGCGTAGAGGAGCGCGCCGACGAAGACGAAGTAGTGTTCGTGGCCCCACGCGTCGGTGTAGGAACCGACCAGTCCCTGGGTCAGCGACTTCGTGAGTTTGCCGCCAGCGAGGATCCCGCCGACGAGTATCGGGCTCATCCCGAACGCGGTCCGCGCGTAGATGGGCAAAAAGAGGATCACCGCCATCTTCCCGAAACTGAACACGAGTCGGAAGACGACCAGCGCGCGGATCGCCGTCCGACCCATGAGCAAGCGCAGCGTCTCGATCCCCGTCGACTCGTCGGGGTCGGCCTGGCCGCCCGGGTTGTCCCGGAGAAAGAGCAGGACGCCGACGCTCGCGAGGACTGTCACGCCCGCGAGAACGCCGTAGGTAAGCGTGAATCCGCTGGTCGCGAGCAAGATGCCCCCCGCGACGTCGCCCGCGAGACTGGAGAACGCCCCGACCTGGTTGTAGGTCCCCAGCCACTGGCCGCGGCTGTCCTCGGGGCTGATCTCACCGATGACCGTCGAGCCGGTGATCCACAGAAGACTGGCGCCGAGCCCCTGGAAGACACGCATCAGGACCACGTGGGCGACGCTGTCGATAAAGGCGAAGCCGACGAAGACGGCCACGTTGAGCGCCAGGCCCGCGAGGAGGTATCGTTTGGCGTTGCCAGTGTCGATGGCCCGGCCGAGCGGGAGGACGATGAGCAACTGTATCGTCGCGAACGCGGTGCCGAACAGCCCTTCGACGGTCCCGGTAGTACCGAACATATCGGCGTACAGCGCCAGCGCGATGGCGATGGTGGAGTAGGCCTGCGCTCGCGCGAAGGCAGTGCCTGCCAGCGCGAGGAACTCCCGGTCGCGAAACAGCGACAGCGATCCACCGGACACGGATCGGCGTTCGATTTCCCGACCTAAGGGGTTTCGTCTCGCAGAGAGATCCGCCGGAGAGCGCCGCGACAGGACCGGGCGCCGGTCACGAGTCGCCAGCTCCGAGTCGGTTGTCACGACCTGGCATCACAGATCGCCGGTCGCGAGTAACCGGTCACGAGTCACCGTTCGTCCCGCTACCGGTTCAGAGTTCGATTCGTTCGACGATGCTGTCGCCGTCTTCGCTGACGTTGAGCGCGACGATGCGGACGTGCTCTTCGAGGCGCGAACCCTTGAGTTTGGCCTGGAGGAGTTCGTCGACCTGGTAGACGCCCGCGGCGTTGCGCATCCCGATCTCGACCAGAACGGGCTTGCCGTCACCCGACTTGAGCGTCACGGACTCGATGGCCTGGCTGGAGACGGTGTTGATCCCCCGGCGACCGGTCTCGTAGGGGATCCGCGAGCGGCCCCGTTCCATGTCGAGACCGTCGGCGAGGCGGACGATACCCGCCTCGGTCGTGAGGGGCGTCTCCTCGGTGTGGTGACAGAGGATTGCGTGGAGCGTTTCGCCTTTGACGCGGACTGCGTCTTCCGTGTTGTAGAACTCGGTGAGGATCCGGTCGAGGACATCGGCGGCCAGCGGGATGGAGTAGTAGGGGTGTTCGTCGCGGTGGACGACGTGGCCGATGTCGTGGAGGGTGGCGGCCAGACAGACGATGACAGCTTCGTCGGCTTCGTCCAGTCCCTGCTGGGCCGCGCCGTTGAACGTCACGTCGCCGTCTTTCAGCAGTTCGTAGAGTCGGAGGGCTCGCTCGCGGACGATACTGACGTGTTTGGCGCCGTGGTCGTTGTACCCCATCCGGTCGACCGGGTTGACGTTCTGGGCCTGCAGGTAGGTCTGGACCTCGGGGTCCGAATCGAGAAACGCCAGCACGTCGTTGAGTCTGTCGTCGGGGAAGTCGTGCTCCGCCGACGGTTCGTATCCCTGTGTCTCACGCATGCCATCTCTGACGCGGTGCGCTCGCAAAAACGTCCGGGTCGATGGCGCCCAGACCGGTCAGTTCTCGGCGGTGAGTCCGGCGACGGCGTCGTAGATCTCGTCGTAGTCGGGTTCGATCCCCGGGTCGTCGGCGACCCAGGCGTAGTGGACGTCCCCGTCGCTGTCGACGACGAACACCGCTCGTTTGGCGACGTCCTCGACACCCATCGACCTGAAGTCCATCGCCACGTCGAAGGCCTCGACGAGTCGGCGGTTCGTGTCGCTGATCATCCCGAACGAGAGGCCGATGTCCTCGCGGAACTCCTGGAGGGCGAAGGGGGTGTCGACGCTGATCCCGTACACCGTGGCGCCGAGTGCCTCGAACTCGCCGAGGCGGTCCTCGAAGGTCTCCATCTCGGTGGTACAGGTGCTGGTGAACGCACCGGGGAAAAACGCCAGCACGAGCGGTGCGTCGTCGAGTTCTTCCGAGAGCGTGAACTCGACGATGCCGCCGTGGGCCAGCGGTGCGGTAAACTCCGGAGCCGTGTCGCCGACTGAGACCATGGTCGGCGCTATCGACTGCGGAGACAAGGGTGTTGTGTAACCGGCGAACCGGCCAACTCGACAGGTGACCCACTCACCTTCGGGTAGCGGTCGGCAGTGCCGAAAAGCCTATAACGAGGACGGGGATCGGAGCAGAGTCTTGCGATTAGGGGGGAACTACGGGAGCCAAAAAGGTTATAATTGGCACCGAGTAACCTCCGATAGCGATGTCAAACATACTCGTTCCGCTGTTCCCGGGCGGGCTGCCGGGTGGGCCGGAGATGATCGTCATCCTGCTGATCGCCGTGTTGCTGTTCGGCGCGAACAAGATCCCGAAACTGGCGCGGTCGACGGGCCAGGCGATGGGTGAGTTCCAGAAGGGGCGCCAGCAGGTCGAGGCCGAACTCGAAGAACTACAGGAAGGGCAGTCGATCGACGACGACGGTAACATCGTCGACGACGACGGCAACGTGGTCGAGGCAAACGCCGTCGAATCGACGAGCGAGTCGACCAGCACCGAGACGACCAGCAGTTCGACGAGCGAGTAAGTCTCCTCCCGGTTCTCCCGTTTATCGCGCCGCTACCTGCTGGTGTAGCGCAAGCGTTTTGGCCTCTACGTGGCACGGTCCCGGTAGGGCGCGTGGCCTAGGGGACAGGGCGAGAGGTTCCTAACCTCTCGATCGCGGGTTCGAATCCCGCCGCGCCCGCTATCGTGTCGAGCGACAGCGAGACCGATAGCGCCGCGCAAGGGATTCCTGAACCAGGGAGGGCGCGCGCAGCATAGCGAGCACGTCCGACCGAGGTTCGAATCCCGCCGCGCCCGTGCAGTGAGACGGCGAGCGTAGCGAGCCGTCGAACGAACCGGCACGCAGGATCGAACCCCTGGGAGTCGCAGTGCGCGCAGCGAAGAAAGCGAGCGAGCACAACCGTCTCCATCCGGTTCGAATCCTGCCGCGCGCGTTCTACGGTTTTCTCTTTCGACGAAACCGAAACCCGGTACCAGTTCACCGGAGATACCAGATCATCGAACCGAGTATCACTGCGACGACCAGGATTCCGAGGAGAGTCCAAAGAGGCATACCTGTTGGGAGAGGGCCATCCGAATTGTCGGGTGGTTGCGCAGCTTCCGGCGCCGTTGTTCTCGGTGACGGTGGGACAGCGGAAGGCGACTGAGTCACAGTTGTTTGAGTTGATGTCTCTACTGCAGTGCTCACCGAGTTCGTATCGGTCGCAGAGACCGTCGAGGTTCCTGCAGTTTCAGATCGATTGGCAGCCGTCTCTGTTGCTGGCCCCACCGTTGTAGTCTGTGCTGATAGGGTTCGTGTCTCGGTTTCTGTGACCGTTTCGGTACGAGTGGGTGAAGCAGTCGATGTCGGCGTCTCTGTAGCAGTATCCGGCGGTCGCTCCGTCCGAGTGTTCGTCGCTGTGGGCGTTGTAGTGGGTGTGGTAGTTGAAGTCGGCGTCGGAGATGTCCCGGATTCAGATTCAACTGATACAGTGGCGGGGCGGACTTCCCCGATATCGTATCGGTCACCGGACTCGTTTCCGAGCGCGGTCACCGACATGTTCACCTGAGTCGTTCCGACGTGCGTCCCGCGTATTGTGACCTGTACGATAGTTACTTCTCCCCTGTCAATCGTATTCAGACCGGAAGCGGTTACGCGAAGGCTCGTATTATCGTTCTGATACTCCGCGTTTGCGAGGGCGGGATTACCACTGACAGTATGATTCTCGATCCCTACCACTGAATTGTCTGTGATGGATATTGAGATGTCGAATGCACCAACACCCCCTTCTGTATTCGTCACCACCAAGTCAAGTGTAGTCATTGAGCCGTTTTCGATACTACTTGTCCCAGGGTCCAACTGAACCCCCACTGTCCCAGTCGTGCCAGCGGCGGCACCTGCCCCAACCGTCAGTAGAGCCACAAGTAGGATTGCCAACCCCCACCAGTCAGGCATACGTCCTCTCGAAATTGGATAGAATTAAATACTTTCGGTATTCGCTACAAGTCACCACACCATCTAATCGGTGGGGGATATCTGGGAGCTCACAATGCGGGGGCCACGTTCGCACCAGCTGGAAGTTGTAGTAATAGCCTTACTGCTCGTCCTGACGACGCCGATGTCGGCGGCAGTAAGTGGAGTAAACCCTGCTTCTCCGAACGAGACAGGAGTCACAGCAACAGTCCAGACACAGCCTGAAAACGATACACAGGCTTCAATTCCGCCAGCGGTTGTCGGTTCGAATCGGCCACAGGATTACGACCTTGACGGACACTACGAAGACGTCAACGGGGACAATCGAATAAACGTAGTGGACAGCCAGGCGCTTCTCGCACACCTTTCTAGCGAGGCGATACAACAACATCCGAATGCGTTTGATTTCACTGAAGATGGGAAGGTCGACCGTCGAGATGTTGAGTGGCTGTTCCAGCGAGCCGTTTCAGTAAATCACAACGACACGGACGGCGATGGTCTCAATAACACAGTAGAGAGACGATTAGGGACCAATCTGACAAATCTCGATACCGACGGTGACGGCCCTTCGGATTACATCGAAACCGAACGGAGTGGGAAACGGATCGACAGCGACAATGATGGCGTTATCGATCCTCTCGATCCATTAGATGACGAGGGGCCTCGGTATATTCGAAACGAGTCCCTCGCAACCCCACTGCAAAAGAAGATAGCGGCGACCTTACAGGCAAGAAACCTGAGTGCCCTTGATCCGGACCGTCGAGAGATCCGGAACAAATCGTTCGAACGTCTCAACGCCACGCTCGTACAGTACAGGGACCCTGTTCGGGTGTCGTCCGCCGAGGTATTCACGAATGATACGGTCGTTCTGGAACGGCTTACAACGTACTCCCAAACGAGAGAGCAGTCAAAGGTAGAACGGATCAGTCGACTCGTCGCCTCGGCCGACAACACTACCACATATAAAGCGATTGTCGAGGCCGAACGATGGTGGAACTCGACCGAAGGGGAAATTCAGAATCAGCAATTCCGACGGCGTGCAGAGGCGAATCTCACAGAGGCGCGTCTGAAGTTCAGTCAGGCACAGGTCGCCTTGCAACGCGCGAACGATTCCAGCGGACCTCGCGCGATACGGGAGCGAGTCCGTGCAGTCCAGAAACTACGTGCGGCCTGGCTCCGCGCACAGTTAGCAACCCACGAACTGGACCGCGGGGTTGGGACCGACATTCGTATTCGGACCCGGAGTGACCCCATTCGGAACGGATCGTCTCCAGTCAATCGAACACTAGAAATCCAGATTTCGGATATTCGGCCAGACACACTGCGAAACCTGACTGTCACGGTCAATGGAGAGACACAGTTAGCGGCCCCAACCCGATTGCGGCGTCATTCGTCGACGAATTTCACGGTCCCAATCTCGGTCCAGCTCACAAACCGAAGCAACAACGTCACTGTTGCAATTTGGGACGCTGACGTACCTCCAGAAGCTGCGCTGAACTCATCGACCAAGTGGTCGGCAACGAAAGAGAGTATCGACACATCGCGAGCGACCGTACTGTTCGACGGTGACGGCCTCAACGACTCGACGGAGTATCGTCTCGGGACGTCGCCGCTGGATCCCGACAGCGACTCGAACAGAACCAAATTGAATGAAGCGGGTAACGGCACCGTTGACGGGCGTGAGGACTTCGACGGTGACGGACTCAAAACGACCAGAGAACTCCAGATCGGGACGAAACCACTGGAGCGTGATACTGATTCTGACGGCCTCGGTGACGGCGTCGAGGCAGTGCTCCTCGATACAAGCCCCTTCGATCCCGATTCGAACGACGACGGGACGAGTGACGGTGCGGAAGACTTCGACGGTGACGGACTGAACAACTCTGAAGAGATCGCTGCCGGGACGCTCCCGAGACTCGCCGACACTGACCGAGATGGACTGAACGACTCCCGTGAGTTGGAGGTCGGGACCGACCCCGTCAATCCAGACACAGACAGGGACTTCCTGATCGATGGCAGTGAAGTATCGTCTTCGATCGACACGGACCCGCTCGACGCGGATACCGACGGTGACGGAGTGGTCGATGGCAACGAAACCTACGATTCCGTCGCCGAAAACGAAACTCTCGGGGCTAGCGTCACGATAACGGGTAGAGGGAACGTCGCACGGCAAACAGAGATCCGTTCACCGAGACACGTTCGGTATCGAGATTCAAATGCCCCGTCCGCAGCGGTTGCGCCCTTCGTGGATTTCCGGACTGACCGGAACTTCAGCAGCGCACTCATCTCCATCGAATACAACCAGTCCCGGATCGATTCTTCACCGTCGAATTTGTCCATATATCGTTTCAACGAGAGCTTGCAGCGATACGAACCACTGAATTCTACTGTCGATCCGTCCACGAATACGGTTCGAGCTCGGACACACCACTTCTCGACATACACTGTCTTCGAAAACGAAGAATGGGTAGAGTATCTGAAAGGTAGACAGGATCTTGTCGAGAACGGAAAGCCCGAGCGATTCGAGAACATGACGTTCGAGTCACCACCAGATTCGATCAACGAGAGTGACTGGAACTGTCATACCGAGCGGAACTTGTATCCAGACGACCGATACGATGACCCAGATGGTGAGTGCGGATTCAGCGATGGGAGGACTTACGTCCGCGAGTCTGGACCCGTCATGCGGTCGCTACAGCGGAACGTCTCACTGCCTAGCGAGGGGCCGCTCTTTCTCAAATTCAAACTGACTTACTGGGCCGAACCAACGGAAATCGGCAACTTTAGTAATTTCCAAATCGCCTCAGAAAATTCGTCGACGTTCCTTTTCCGCGCGGACTATCGGGATGAATATTCAGCTACTACCATCACCAGACGAGTGAATATCGACCAATATGCGGGCGAGACCGTCACACTGTCGGCGATGGTCAACGGTGATCGACAAAACCGTTCGGATCCGGCATATACGCGGATAGAACTGCATCACGTCGACATCGAGGCACCCTCCAACGAGACGGTCAACACGGACTCGGACGGTGACGGTATCCCAGACTTCCGAGAGGTGATTGGTATCCCACTGGCAAACGGAGGAGTTGTCGAAACGGATCCGAACGACCCCGACACAGACGGTGACGGGATCCCGGATGGGGAAGAAGTGGACATCTCATCACGAGTCCAGCAGAAATCGGTCGGTAATACATTCTCGTCAGGGTTCCGCTGGTCGAGTGATCCCACGAAATACGATACCGATGGTGACGGCCTGAGCGACAGTACAGAACAAGAAGGGTGGACGGTCAGAACCATCAACCGGAGCGGCCAGGCCTACAGATGGCCAACCGAGTCGAGGGGTCAGAACGGTTCGGGGTCTACCATTTTCAGTCCCAGTGGCCAGAACTTGGTCCAAACGGCTTCACCGGAGGATGAGTACGGTCCGGTCCCCGCAGATTCGACCCCCAGAACGAAAGACAGTGACTTCGACGATGTATCCGACACTCCAGAGAGAAAGGTTACACATTACCTGAGCGGCCAGTCCTACAGATTGGCAACCGAGCTGAGGGGCCAGAACGATTCGGGGTCCGCCAATTCGAGTGGCAGTGGACAATTGGCCAGGACGCCTCCACCGCAGGGTGAGTACGGGTCGATCCGCGTAGATTCGAATCCCAAAACGAAATACAGCGACTTCGACGATATATCTGACACTGAAGAGAGAGAGGTTACACATACGGATCCGAGCGGGGACGTAACGTACGGCATTTCTGGAAAGTTCGACAGTGGATGGGTCGTCGATACGATCGAAGAGAAAGGATACTGGGTTACGTTGTGGTACACCTACGTTGGCGACGAAGATGCGGACGAAGACGGGTTCCCGGACGAACTGGAGTCAGAGGTTGGAATTCCGATCGTAGAAGACCGGTCGATCGAGCGGATTTTCACGGATCCGCACGACCCGGACACAGATAGAGATACACTATCGGATACCGAAGAGTTTGGAGACAAACAAAGCTTCAGCATTCCAACTGGAAGGTTTGGATCATATACGTTCGACGCCTATCCGATGCGGTCCAACCCGAACGAGGAGGATTCTGACGAGGACCGGTTGAACGACCCCGAGGAATACAGGATAGGAACGGACCCCCGCGATCAGGACACCGACGGGGACAACATCATCGATTCCTGGGACATTCGACCCGAGACTGACGACAGGCCACCGGAGATCGAATTCATCGACTTCGGAATCCTCGAAACTGGTAACGAAATTATCGGTCCGACTCACGGCGAGTTCCGTATCGTTGACAACACACCAGTTACTACCGAGGGCATCGAAGTTACGCCGTACTTCGACCAAGAAGGACGATTACCAGGGTACAGCACCGTCATCTGCTACCCGCCCCCGGACAGAAACGATTGTCCCGACGACCCGAATCGGTTCGCGTACAACACCGGGACGATACAGACGGGCTTTCTCTCCTTGCAAAGACAGGAGCCGGATTACTACTGGCTCAACGTCTCGGACGAGGACGACAACACGGTCAAACTACGCATCGACCATTCGAGAGCCGGCGAATCACCAATATCGAAATTCCTCATCCAGCGAAGTTATGATCTGCTCTTCAGGACCCAGCCGGACTGGCTGACCGTATCTGGCGGTGTCCTCCTCTACACGACCGGCAAACTGCTGGAACGGCGTCTCACCGTCGAGATCGAAGAGAAGGGAGAAGAACAGAGTTTCCCGCTCGAATTGGCCAACGTCAGCGAGCGATACGAGGGCACGGAGAACGGGGACTTCGTGCTCCCGACGGGGGGTCTGGGGGGCGGTGGTCGCTCCGGTGTCGAGAGAGGTTTCGGCTGGGAGTACATCAGCAGGACAGACGATATCTCGAAAGCGGACATCGGAGCGGCCCTCGACGAGGAGACAGCGATCACCGAGCCAGCACCGCGGACGAAGAGTGTCGAACCGACGGTGCGGGCGGCCATCACAGATGACGTCGACGACCCCAAACTCGTCTTCGTCATCTACCTCGGCAAGACCATCGTCCGGGCGACCGCCCAGCAACTCGCGGACGTCATCGACGACGAACAGGATCTGGAGAGCGCTCGCGAGTTCCTCGAAGACGAGGCCAGCGAGCAAACCCGGCGGGTCATCACCGACGGCGGGACGACCGACGATGAGATCGGGAGCGCGCTCATCGAAGCCGAACTCAGCGACGAGGTGAGTTCCGAGGAGATCAACGATGCAATACGTAGAATCAACAGTGTCGATACGAGCGAGAAGCGACAACTCGCGAACGACACGATAACAGAGGCACCAGTCGCCGCGGTCAAGTTCATCACCGGGATCGAGGAAGACGACGACCTCGAAGCAGTGCTCGCACAGGCCGATTCGGCCGCGCAACTCTCGTATTTCGTCGAGAACGCCGACGGCAATGCAGCCGTGCTGGTCAACACAGTCGAGGATACGGAATACTACAACAACATCTTCAGGGGAGCCAGCAAGTTCCGCTCCTCGTCCGACGCCGACCTCTCGGTGTTCATGGCTTTCGAGACCGGGAACGACGCGGCGATCAAGGCCTCAGTCCTCCGGTCGGTCGGTGACGAGCGTGGCAGAGCCGATGACATCACCCCAGAGCGGGCCACGCAATTCTCACGGGACGTCCAGGATCTCAGTACGAACGGTGACGTCGAAAACCTCGAAGACGTGTTGAACGACGACATGACCGCCAGTGATGGTGCTGTCAACGGAGACCCCAGCGGTGTCAAGGGAGCGATGTACGAGGTTCGACTCGCCAGAGACCGTATTGAGGACCCAGACATCAACAGCATTGAAATGGCCAAGGAGATCGAAACTCCACAGTATTCCGATCTCACAGAAGACGAAATCAGCACATTAATCCAGGAGATCGATTTCGAGAAAGGAACGCGGGGTTTTGGTGAACCCACTAGAAGCGGAAAGGAAGAAATCATCAGGAATGCGTTAGCGGATGGTGGTGACGAATATTCAGAATTCGATGTCTTCACAGGTAGTGACGAATATATTGAGGCGAAAAATGTTGATGATATGGGACGGGTGCTAGACGACCTCTTGAATAAAACGATCCGTTATAAAGCTCACCAGATGGTGGGCGACGTACGCTCTTCTGGGGAGATAGAGGTCGTCGGAAGGCCAGGGAAATTCGAGAAATCAAACGGGGGTCTTAGAAAAGTCGGGAAGTTCATCGAGAACAGCGAAGGAATCACAAAAGATGAACTCGAGTGGTAAATATGGCAAGTGATTGGATTTACGTGTACTACCTGTACGAAGGCGATCTCTACGAAGACGGGCCAGACATACAGAAGGCTCACAGGCAGACACAGGCTCAGCGCCCCGAGTTCAAAATGGATGAACACTATCTGCGGACAGTATTCGGTTCGGTTTCGATCGGTGCCTCTGACATGCACGAGATACCGGGAATGGACCCGATCGAAAATCACACCTACGAGACTGATGAGAAAACGTGGGACCTCTCCGAATCCCCGGCCATGGTATACGCACTCGAAGCAGGTCATAACCTGATTGGTGGGCCAGACCATCCCGAAGGTGCGGCCGAAGGGGAACCAGTCGAACAGTTCGCCCAGATGGTTGCCACAGGCTACGAGGCCACTGACCAGACACCGCTGGCCGCCTATGCAGAGACGCCGTTACATGCGACCGCAATTGGCGCGACCGGAAACCCACCAGCCACGGCCGAATCGCTGGCACACGACGAGTACGAACACCTGAGCTGGGTGACGGTGTTCCCGCCCGAGATGGTCGACACCTACGGCCGCGAGACATTGCTCACCGCACCTGCCTGGAAGACGATGGAACTCGACGACGGTGCCATCCTGCTCGTCGCCCATGAGGATCCACACGAAGTAGAGCCCGAGAAGTTACCCAGAGTCGCCGACCACATCGGACTGAAATCCTATGCGGACCCCTGAATATCGGCAGACTATGCAACAGTGGCTCTTGCCCACTCCAGTGAAATAGCAGTGGTAACGGCGTTCACCCTCCAATCTCGCGATATGCAGCGACGCCCGGCACAAGATCCAGCGATGAGACGGGTGCTAGCCCTGTGCCATCGACTGCCGACACGAGGGCGGCGTCGACACCGAGGATGTGGTTCGCCGTCCGTACCGGAATCGCAGCAGGCGTCGCGATCCTGGGGATCTATCTCCTGGCCGGAATCGTCGTCGTCGGCTGGACTGCGATCGGCATCGGGCAGGGGATCCCGCCTATCGCATTCTTCGGACGCACGTACTACGCCGTCGCGTTGAGCCCGGTCTATCTGCTGTTGTACCTCGTTTTCGGCGTTGTCGAACACCGGACTCACGGTTGAGCGGCGGACGAGGGCCGACCGTTCGACTCACGCTCGCTCGTGGACGCGCACCAGCACGGGGTCACGCGGCCGTGTGGTGATCGTCGCCACGAGGTCGAGCGACGGAGAGGACTCCAGTTCGAGGTGATACTCCTGAAGCAGCGTCGCGAGGACGAGTTTCGCTTCCAGCAGAGCGAAGCGGTCACCGACACAGCGTCGCGGCCCGGCCGAGAACGGGAAGTACGCGAGTCGTGGCAGTGACTCCTCCATCTCGTCGGTCCACCGGTCGGGGCGGAAGGACATCGGGTCGTCGTAGAAGCGAGAATCGCGGTGGACGGTCCACTGGTTGATCGTGATAGTCGCTCCCTCCGGGATCGGATAGCCGGCGATCTCGTCGGGCGCGGTCGCCTCGCGGACGATCCCCGGGACCGGCGGGTAGAGGCGCATCGACTCCTGGACGACGCGGTCGAGGTACGACAGGTTCCGGACGTCCCCGACGTCGGGCGTGTCGCCGCCGAGTTCCGCGTCGAGTTCGGCGACGAGGCGCTCCTCGACGGTTGGGTGCTGGGCGAGCAGGAACCAGGTGAACGTCAGCGCGAGCGCCGTCGTCTCGTGACCGGCCAACAGGAGCGTCATCACCTCGTCCCGGACCTGCTCGCGTGACATCGTCCGACCCTCGTCGTCCTCGACGGCGAGCATTCGGGAGACCACGTCGTCGCCGGGGTCTTGTGCCCGTTCGTCGACAATCCGGTAGACGACGCGTTCGAGGTCGTCGATAGCGCGGTCGAGACGGAGTCTGGCGGGGGTCGGCAAGTCGACAGGAAGCACGCCGGAATAGCCCTCCTGGTAGTTCATCACGACTTCGAGGGCGTCACCGACGGTGACGACGTCCCGGCCGACGTCGACGCCGAAGAGCGCGTCGGCGACGATGGCGAGCGTGAGTTCCATCATGTCGTCGTGGACGTCGCGGACCGCGCCGTCGTGCCACTTCGTGGCCGTCTCTTCGGTGCGAGCGACCATCGTCTCGGCGTACTCTGCGATGCGGTCGGGTTCGAACGCGGGGCCGATCAGGTGGCGCTGGCGACGCCAGAACTCCCCCTCGCTGTTGAGCAGGCCGTTACCGAGGACGGGCCCGAGTGACTCCTGGAACAGTTCCCCCTTGACGTAGTTCTGGTTGTTGTGTACGAGGACGTGTTCGATGCCGTCCGGGTCGTTGACCTGGTAGAAGGGGCGTCCGAACACCTCGTAGTACGCGAGGTCGCCGTACTCGCGCGCACAGCGCTCGACGAACGCGAACGGGTCGCGCACGTACTCGAAGAGACTTCCGACGAGTGGCCGACCGCTGGGTCCGGGCGGGCGAGTGACGGGACACGTTCGGGCGGGTTCGTTCGCCATGGGTCGTGATACGATGGCGACAGAAATAACGCTTCACACCGGGAGCCCTCGTCACAAGGTACTACTGTCCGGCGGGGGTGGATCGAAGAGAGTTGCCATGCACGGTCCGGAACACTGGTTCGGCCTCGTTCGAGCCTGGATCATCGTCGGCGTGTTCGTCTACGTCGTCTGGACGCTGCTCGACGTGCTTCGAGACGTGGGGCGCGACCTCGTCCGAACGTTCTCCAAACAGCGGTAACTGCCGCAGATGATGTGGTAAGACACCCGAACCATATAGTGTGAACGGGACGAAACGTCGTCTATGACCGGGGAGGACACGAGCTACGAGTGTGCCCGGTGTGGGGAACCGTTCCCGCCGAGGTCGAATCACACAGAGATCGTGCGCCGCGACTTCGTCGAGTTGCCCCAACCGGCGCGGATCGAGCGACTCTGTCCCGACTGCTGGAAGGCATACGTCTCGGAGTTCCTGGGTGAGGACTTCGAGGCACTGGTGTCGGCCCACGAGACGGGATGAGACGAGATGAGAGGATTCACGCTCCAGGAGGCCGACGACGGGTCGATCGGGTACGTCGAGCGGTTGCTTGAGCGAGCGGACCTGCCGACGGCCGACGTACGTTCCGGTCCCGGTACGTTCTACGTGGGCCGTCACGGTGGTTCCCGAGTGGGCGTCGGCGGCCTCGAACGCGACGGCTCGAACGCGTTACTCCGGTCGGTGGCTGTCGAACCGTCGGTCCGTGGACGGGGGTTCGGAACGGCGCTCTGTGACCGCCTCGAACGAAAAGCGCGGAGCGGAGACGTCGAGACGGTCTACCTGCTCACGACGACGGCGACCGACTTCTTCGCCAGCAGAGGCTACGTCGAAGTCGAGCGAGAAGCGGCGCCCGCGGCGATACGAGAGACGACGGAGTTCACCGAACTGTGTCCGTCGACGGCGACCTGCATGGAGAAATCGCTCTGAGCGACGAGTCGTGTGGGCTCGTTCAGATCTTCTTCTCGGCGTCCTCGGCGAGTTCTTTCATGCGCTTGCCGACGCGGCCGGCGTCGGAGAACTCGTCTTCGCTCATGGCCGTCGCGAGGGCGTTGCCGAGGACGAACACGGCGTGTTTGTGCTCGCTCTTCGATTTGTGGACGTCGTCGGGCGTGACGTCGAGTTCCTCGTAGGGGTCAAAGAGCGTCGCGTCGACGTCTTCGAGCCCCGCGAAGTAGTCTTTGATCGTCACCATCTGCTGGTGGAGTTCGAGGAGTTCGTCTTTGTGCATGGGAGAAGTATGCGAGACGGGCGTTTAAAAATTGTCCGTCAGACCCTCACACGGGCTAGAAGACGTACTCGTCGTCGTGGCCCATCATGCCGTCGTCCTCGAACTCCGGCTCGTCGTCCTCTTCGACGTGGCCGCTGGTCTTGTAGGCTTTCAGTCCCGTCGAGAGCAGATCCTCTATCGCTTCCTCCCGGTTGAGGAACTCCCCGTCCTCTACGAGCGTAGCGATCCGCATTTCGAGATGCTCGGGGACCGTGATCTCTACTTTTGGCATCGGAACACGCGTTCGTTCGGTTGAGGGGTATTTAAGTCTGGCGGGGGTGGGTTCAGCGCCGTTAGCCCCTCTTCCGGCGGTTTCTCGACGGTCGCCCCGTCTGGTGTGTCGGAGTCCGGACAGCTCGGGGCCCAGTGACACCGGATCGGTGGTGAGGCCGGGTGCGCGAGTAGTTAGGCTGAAAAGCAAGGGGTTCTAAGCGGGGAGAGATGGAATCACTGGGTGGCGACGACGCGGCGGTCGACCCCGGGAGCGCGGCGGTCGCGACGCTCGGCCGGGCGGTCCCGGACGTCGACACCGAAGCAGCCCTCGCGGAACTCCCGCGACCGACGGTCGCGTGGTCGGAAGACGGCCAGCAGGTGGCGGCCGGCGGCACGGCGGTGACAGTGACGGCCGACGGCGCCGACCGTTTCGAGACGGTCAAAGAGTCCGGGCAGGACCTCTTCGCCGACGGACACGTCGAGTCGTCGTTGCCCGAATACGCCCGGCCGCGGCTGTTCGGCGGCTTCGCGTTCCACGAGGGCGACAACGCGAACGGGGACTCGCCGTGGACCGGCTTTCCGGACGCGTTGTTCGTCCTCCCGGCCGTCCTCGTCGTGACACCCCCCGAGGGTTCGACGTGGCTGGTCACGTCCGCGGCGGGCCCGAACGCCCAGCAGCGGGCCCAGTCCAGACTGGAGACGTGGGACGAACGACTCGCCGCGGCGAGGCCACCCGAGGCGTCGGGACCGCCGGGCGTCCGTTCCCGGACGGTCACACCGGACGAAGTCGGCTGGCGCGAGCAGGTCGAGGCGGCCGTCGACCGGATCCACTCGGGCGCACTCCGGAAGGTCGTCCTCGCACAGGCACAGACTGTCGAACTCGAACGGCCGGTGTCGGTCCCGTCAGTCTACGGTCGGCTGGCCGAAACCTACCCGGACTGTTTCCGTTTTCTCGTCGCGCCCGAGGAAGGCGGGCAGTTCTTCGGCGCGACGCCCGAGCGGCTCGTCTCCAGGGACGGGCGGACCGTGCGGACGGACGCTCTCGCGGGGTCGACCGGTCGGGGTGACACGCCGGCCGAGGACGAGTGGCTCGCGCGCGAACTCCAGGACAGCGAGAAGGACAGCCACGAACACGACCTCGTCGTCGAGGCGATAAAGGAGCAACTCGACCCGTACGCCACGTCTATCTCGACGGGAGACCGGACCGTGCGCCGACTGGCGACAGTCCAGCACCTCTGGACGCCAGTCACGGCCGATCTCGCGGAGGACAACCACGTACTCTCGCTCGTCGAGGCACTGCATCCGACGCCGGCCGTCGGCGGCCTCCCACCGGACGTCGCGCTCCGGACGATAAAGGAGACGGAAGCCTTCGAACGGGGCTGGTACGCCTCGCCGGTGGGCTGGTTCGACGCGGCGGGCAACGGGACCTTCGCTGTCGCTATCCGCTCGGCCGTCGCGAACGGCGAGCGCGCGACGCTGTTCGCGGGCAACGGTATCGTCGGCGACAGCGACCCCGACCGCGAGTGGGACGAAGTACAGCTCAAGTACCGCCCGGTGCTCGACGCACTCGAATAATGGGGATGCAGGGACGGGAGTCGACCGAGCGATGACCGCACCGAACCGGGCGACGCTGTGGGGCGAGACGATCGTCGACGAGCTCGTCGCCGCGGGCGTCACGGCGGCGGCGGTCGCACCGGGGAGTCGGTCGACGCCACTGACGGTCGCGTTCGCCGACCACCCGGACGTGGAGACGTTTTCGATACTGGACGAGCGGTCGGCGGCCTTCTTCGCGCTCGGGCGGAGCCGACGGTCGGGCGAACCGACGGCGCTCGTCTGTACCTCGGGAACCGCGGCGGCGAACTTCCACCCGGCCGTCATCGAGGCCAGCCAGTCGCGCGTCCCACTGGTGGTGTTGACTGCGGACAGACCCGCCGAACTGCAGGACAGCGGCGCGAACCAGACGATAGACCAGGCCGACCTCTACGGCGACGCCCCCCGCTATCACCGGACGCTCCCCGAACCCGCGCCCGAGGCCAGACGACTGCGCTCGCTCCGGACGACGGTGGCGCGGGCGGTCTCTCACGCTCGTAGCGCCGACCCCGGACCGGTCCACCTCAACGTCCCGTTCGCGAAACCGCTCGAACCGACCGAGGTGGCGGGTGACGTGCCCGACTCGCTGGCGACCGAAGACCCGCTCGCTTTCGACGGGCGTGACGGCCCGTTCGTCCGAACGCGACGGGGAACACCCACCGCGGACGACGGGACGATCGACGAGATAGCCGCGGCGCTTGCCGGCGCCGACCGCGGCTTGCTGGTCGCCGGACCGGTGAACCCCGGTCGAATAGACCCGACGACGGTTGGCGCGTTTCTCGACGCGAGCGGCGTACCGCTGCTCGCGGACCCACTCTCGGGACTCCGGTACGGCCCGCACGTCGACGCGGCGCCGGGCGACGGTGACGAACGGAAACCGGACGACCGCCTCGTCTGTGGGGGATACGACGCCTACGTCGGGAGCGACGATTGGCCGGCACCGGACGTGGTCGTTCGAGTCGGTGCCTCACCGACCTCGAAACCACTGCGGAAACACCTCGCCGGAGCCGACGCGCGCCAGTTCGTCGTCGACGCAGCAGGTGACTGGCCCGAGGCCGAGTTCACGGCGACCGACCACGTCCAGGCCGACCCGTCACAGGTGCTCTCGGGAGTCGCCAAGCGATTCGGGGGGCGTTCACGAGGCGAGTCGCGCCCAGCGGCGACCGAGGAGTGGCGCGAGCGCCATCGAGCGGCCGAACGGGCCCACTGGGACGTCGTCGCGGACGGCCGCGACGAGCGACTCTTCGAGGGAGGCGTGCTCGCTGCAGTCGTCGAAGGCGCGCCCGACCCCGCGACGATGTTCGTCTCCAACAGCATGCCGGTCCGGGACTGCGACCGCTTCGGGCGACCCCGCGAGGGGCAACTCACCGTCCTGGGTAACCGCGGCGCGAGCGGCATCGATGGGATCCTGAGTTCGGGACTCGGTGCCGGGAGCGTGACGGACGAGCCACTCGTCGTCGTGACGGGCGACCTGGCGTACTACCACGACATGAACGGGCTGCTCTCGGTGACGCGGTGTGGCGTCGACGGGACGGTCGTCCTCGTCAACAACGACGGCGGTGGCATCTTCCACATGCTCCCGATAGAGCAGTTCGACCCGCCCTTCACCGACCAGTTCAAGACGCCCCACGGCCTGGACTTCGAACCCACTGGCGACCTCTACGGACTGGAGTACTCGCGCGTCTCGACGGCCGACGGGTTCGAGCGAGCCTACGCGGAGTCCCTCGAGAGCGACGGGACACAGGTCCTCGAAGTGGTCGTCGACGCCGAGGAGAGTCACCGATTTCGCGAGGCGTTGCGTGGGCGAGTTCGCGACCGGCTCTGAGAGTGATTGTCGGGACTGGCGGTCGAGTCGACCACTGTTCGACGCAGCAGCGGTTCACAACTGACCGTTTCAACGCTCCACGACAGAGAGTGTCAGGATCGAGAGCCCGAAGGGTACCCAGGTCGTCGAGAGCGCGACGACGCCCAGAAGCGAGAACAGGCCGACCCCGGGGAGTGCGACGAGTGCGACCGGTGCCAGGACGCTCCAGAGTCCGAAGACCGCGACGGAGACGTCGGGCACAGAGAGGAGATACGCGAACATCATCAGCGTACAGAGCGCGACGAGGAGTCGGGCGACGACCGGGAACAGTGGGTAGAGCGCGCTCGCGACGAAGAACGGGTACAGGAAAAACGTCGAGACGAGCAACAGCACCGACTGCTCGGTGGGGAGGAGTCGGTTCGGGTCGAAGCCCGGGCGGTCGGTTCCGCCCTGGCGGACGGCCCACGAGCGGGTCTGTTCCCAGGCGTTCCACGAACGAGACGCGTTTGGGCCGTCAGTGCGCCCGGCCGAGGCCTGACGCTGGCCGGACGGACCAGTAGCAGTTGCCCCGGTCGCTCCGCCAGTCGCACGCCGCGTTCGCGCGGACTGCCAGGTCGGACCCCGGGAGGGACTGCTGCGTCCCTGACCGCTGGCGCCCCTGCGTCCCGACCAGGTACTGCTCGACCCCGTGGCAGTGCCGGTCGTGGTTTCGTTTGTCGACTGGCGCTCGCTGGCACTCCGTTTCCAGCCAGGGTGGTCGCTCCCGCCGGCCGACTGCGTCCGACTTCCTCGTCGGTACGCCCGGCCGCTCGCCCCATCGTCGTCCCGAGAACGCGAGCGCGCGGTCCCACCAGCGCTCGACGATTTCCCGGTGGCGCGCGTGCTGTCGGCTGTCGCCGTGGCACTCGAATCGCTCGACCCGCCCGAGAGGTACGTCTCGTGACCGATGCTGTCGTAGCGAGCACGTTCCTCGTCGTCGGTGAGCACCTGCTTGGCCTTGTTGAGCCGTTTGGTCCGCTCGCCCGCGTCGACCTCGTCGCTGACGTCCGGATGGACGCGCTTTATCTCCTCTCGGTAGGCGTCCTCGATCACCGCCGTCGAGGCGTCTTCGGACACACCAAGCAGTTCGTAGAAGTTCTCAGCCATGACAACGTCCAGTAGTGTATCACACGCTGTTACGGGCGCACCATACTTTAACACACAGGGGGACAATATCGAATTCGATATTTAGGCCGTGCTACTGCCCCCAGAGAAGCCGGGTTCGCTCGTTGGCTCGAACGCTCCTCGACCGGTTCGCAACCTGACCTGTCAACCGATATCATTTTCCAGTCACTGGTGGAGCGTCGAGTATGGAGCGACAGACGGTTTCGAGCGGCACCGAGTGGGAAGCACACGTCGGGTATTCGCGGGCGGTTCGTGCGGGCGAGCAGGTCCACGTCTCCGGGACGACGGCGGTCGACGATGCGGGTGAGGTCGTCGGCGAGACGGCCTACGAGCAGGCGGTCGCGGCGCTGGAGATCGTCGAGGGGGCCCTGACGGAAGCGGATGCGGACCTGGCGGACGTCGTCCGGACCAGGATGTACGTCACAGACATCGACGACTACGAGGAAGTCGGTCGCGCACACGGGGAGTTATTCGCCGACGTGCGCCCGGCCGCGACCATGGTGGAGGTGTCACAGCTCGTCCACGAGGACCTCCGCGTCGAGATCGAAGCGACGGCTGTCGTGACCGAGTAAGTCCGAGAGGGCGTCGGGATACCGCCCGGAGTGTGGAGGAAGTGTGGGATCGGCCTGGAGCTCTAGTGGCTCGCGCGGAATCTTTTTGCGCGGGCCGACCCCAGCGACGGGCATGGTTTCCGAGATTTTCGACCCGGACCGGTGGGAGTCGGTCGAGGACTTCGACTTCCGGGACCTGACCTATCACCGCGCGACCGACGTCGGCGCGGTCCGGATCGCTTTCGACCGTCCGGAGGTCCGAAACGCCTTCCGCCCCGGGACGGTCGACGAACTCTACACCGCACTCGACCACGCCAAACGCCAGTCCGACGTCGGCTGTGTCCTGCTCACCGGCAACGGCCCGTCACCGAAAGACGGCGGCTGGGCGTTCTGTTCGGGTGGCGACCAGTCGGTGCGGGGCGAGGACGGCTACGAATACCGGGGCGAAGACGAGGACCGCGACACCGCGGCCAGCGCCGGCCGACTCCACATCCTCGAAGTCCAGCGACTCATCCGTCACATCCCGAAACCCGTCGTCTGTGTGGTCCCGGGCTGGGCCGTCGGCGGCGGCCACTCGCTGCACGTCGTCTGTGACCTGACGCTCGCGAGCGAGGAACACGCGAAGTTCCTCCAGACCGACCCCGACGTCGCCTCCTTCGACGCGGGCTTCGGGTCTGCGTATCTCGCCCGGCAGGTCGGCCAGAAGAAAGCCCGCGAGGTCTTCTTCCTCGGGAAGACCTACGACGCCACGGAGGCCGCGGAGATGGGGATGGTCAACGAAGCCGTTCCACACGAGGACCTGGAAGACGTCGCCCTGGAGTGGGCCGAGACGATCCTCTCGAAGTCACCGATGGCGATGCGGATGCTCAAATACGCGTTCAACATGGCCGACGACGGCATGGTCGGCCAGCAGGTCTTTGCCGGAGAAGCGACCCGACTGGGCTACATGACCGACGAGGCCGCCGAGGGTCGCGACGCGTTCAACGAGGGGCGCGACCCCGACTTCGACGAGTTCGACTGGCACTACTGACCGTCATGCCGAGTAGTCCCCGGTAGCCGAACTCGTCAGTGACGAGTGGCTCCCGATAGCCGAAACCGGCCCCCAAACTCAGGAACCGAAACCGTCGCCGGTGCGGTCGGCCGTCCCGATAGACCGTCCGAAACTCACTCGCCAGCGTAGAACAGTGCCATCGCCACACCGAAGAGGGCGACCAGGAGCGTCACTGCGACCAGATGTGTGTTCGTCTGGACCGACTCGACGAGCGCCGAAATCGTTCCCGCCCTCGTCGCCATGTACCCGATGAACCCGAGCGTCCCGCCGACGACCAGAAAGCCGAGGAAACCGAGAAATCCCGTGGAGGGACCGGGGTATTCAGTACTCATATCAAATCAATTTGACGGGAAGTGTGGTAATCGTTTCCATCCAGATATCAGGATTGATATTCAGAGTGGCCGCTATTCGGCTCCACGGGGTGTCCTCGACTGAAACGTTTATCTGGTCGACCCACGAAAGGGGTCTATGACCTACGATACCGTCGTCTTCGACAACGACGGTGTCCTCGTCGGTCGGACGAGCTTCGACGTTCTCGAAGCCGCGACCCGGGACACGTTCGAGCGCTTCGGCGTGTCTAACCCGGACCCCGACCACGTCGAGGACATGACTATCGGTGCGACCCCCGAGACGGTCGACGTCGTCTGTGAAACCTACGACTTCGCTCCGCTGAAGTTCTGGCGCGAACGCGACCGCATCGTCTCGGAGGCACAGCAAGCAGAGGCACGCGCGGGCCGGAAGACACCCTACGACGACATCCACACGCTGGCGGACCTGGACGTCTCGATGGGTATCGTCAGTTCGAACCAGCAGGCCACGGTCGATTTCCTGCTCGACCACTTCGAACTGCGCCACATGTTCGGGACCGCGTACGGTCGCGAAGCGACGATCGGTAGCCTCACACTCCGGAAACCGGACCCGCACTACGTCGAACAGGCCCTCGCGGACCTCGACGCCGGCTCGGCGCTGTTCGTCGGCGACAACGAGTCCGATATCCGCGCCGCAGAGAACGCGGGCATCGACTCGGCGTTCATCCGCCGGCCCCACCGCAGCGACTGGGAACTGAACGTCTGGCCGACCTGGGATATCGACTGCCTCGACGACCTCCACGAGATCGTCGGCGCCTGATAGCAGGGGTCTGGTCGCGTCCGTCCCACTGTCCGCTCGCACACAGTTGCTACTCCTCCGCCTGTGAGGGGAGTGACTCGTCGATGAGCGAATCTGTCCCGCGACGGATCCGCTCCGACACTGCCTGCGAGGAGATCCCGAGGCGGTCCGCGATCTCCGTCATCGACGCCTCTCGTGGGACGTCGAAGTAGCCGAGTTCGCGCGCGGCCGACAGTGCTTCTCGCTGTTCGTCGGTCAGTCCCGGTTGAGACACGCCGTCGTCTCGTTGTTCGTAGATCGATACGAGTTCCAGTGGAACGTCCCGCTCGATACACACCGACCGAAACTCCCGAAGCGCGTCCCGGTCGGGCATCCGCATGCGCACTTCCCACCCCTCGTGTGTGCCCGTCGAATCGAGAATGCTGATGTCCAGTTCGCCCCAAACCGGGAACGTCGCGAACTCCTCGCCGTGTTCGGTGAACGCCACCCGATACAGCCGACGGCCCTCGGTATCGGCCAGTTGTGCCACGTTCGTCACCGTCCGGTCCGCGTCGAGTCCGCCCTCGAACGCCTGAAAATCCCCGCCCGCTGCCCAGAACAGATAACTGATACCGTCGTCGGTAAGATACTGCTCCTCGTGGCTGATCGATACGTCGGGAGCGTGACCCAGCGCCTCCCGGAGGAGCGGCGAGTCGATCCGGAGTTCGACGATCAATCTCTGATACCCGAGGACACGCAAGGATACCGAATTACGTAAATCTGGCGGGGGTTCCGGACCGACCACAAAACGTTTTCCGGTAGGTGAAGTCGGTCCGGCCATGACCGACGGCGAAGAGACCGTCGACGTACTCCTCCTCCTCGACGAACTCCGCGCGATGGCACAGACGGGGCTCAACTACGCCGAGGACCCCTACGAAGAACAACGCTACGAGCGGATGCTCGAACTCGTCGCCGAGTACTACGGTGAGACGTTCGCGCTCCCGCCCGAGGAGGCCCGAGAGCGACTGGCGGGGGACTTCGGTGAGATCACGCCGAAAATCGCCGCGATCGCCGCCGTCTTCGACGACGAAGACAGAGTACTCGTCATCGAACGGACTGACGGGCTGGGGTGGTGTCCACCGGGCGGAAAACTCGACCTCGGCGAGACGCCCGCCGAAGCTGCCGAGCGGGAAGTCCGCGAGGAGACCGGTATCGAGGTCGAAGCGCGCGAGCTCGTCGATACCTATGCCGTCGAACCACCCGGAGACTTCCCGCATTACAGCATCTCGCACGTCTATCGCTGCGAACGGGTTGGGGGGAACCGACGACCACACACGAGTCCCGCCAGACCCGGTACCTGCCTGTCGAGGCAGTTCCCGAGTGGGCGCTCGATTACCACGAGGACGCGGTCGAGGAGGCACTGACACGACACCACGAACGCTGACCCAACACCGCGAGCGCTGTCCGGCGCGTCCGGATGCGAACTTTGACACTTGCGCCGTCCCGAGTCACCGCTAATGTCGACAGCGGAGGCCCAGGTGTCGAAGCGACGGGCGTGGGTGATGGCCGCGCGACCACAGACACTGCCGGCAGGTGCGTCGCCGGTCATCGTCGGCGCGGGACTCGCGCTCCACACCGGCGACTTCGCCCTCCTCCCGTGGCTCGCGGCACTCGTCGGCGCACTCCTCATCCAGGTCGGGACGAACTTCGCCAACGACTACTACGACGCCGTCAAGGGTGCCGACACCGACGAGCGCGAGGGGTTCACCCGCGTGACCGCCGGCGGTCTCATCCCGCCCCGACAGGTCAAACTGGCGATGGCCGCCACCTACGGCCTGGCCGTCGTCGTCGGACTCTATCTCGTCGCCGTCGGCGGCGTCCCCATCCTCGTCGTCGGCCTGTCGAGCATCGCCGCCGGGATCCTCTACACTGGCGGCCCCTACCCCTACGGCTACAGGGGGCTCGGTGACCTGTTCGTCTTCGTCTACTTCGGCGTCGTCGCCGTCACCGGCACGTTCTACGTCCAGGCCGTCGCAGTCGGTGACTTCGGACTCTTCCCGACGTGGATCCCCGACGGAACGCTCCCGCTGGCGGCCGTCCTCGCCAGTCTCCCCGCCGCGGGGCTCTCGACGGCGATTCTCGTCGTGAACAACATCCGGGACAGGGAGACTGACGCCGAGGCCGGCAAGCGGACGCTGGTGGTCATGCTGGGGTATCGCTGGAGTCGCGTCGAGTTTCTCGCACTCTTCGGGATGGCCTACGTCGTTCCCGTGGTATTCGCGCTCGACCCTGCGTACGGTCCCTGGGCGCTGGCCCCACTGCTGTCGCTCCCGCTCGCCGTCTCTGTCGCCCGGACCGTGCTCGAACGGACCGACGGTGAGGCGCTCAACCCCGCACTGGAGCGCGTCGGACAGACGCTGTTCGCCCACTCACTGCTGTTCGCCGCCGGACTCGCCGCCTCAGAGTTACTCGGCCCCTCGCTGGTATGATCGAACCCTTCAGCCTCCCACTCTCGTCGCCGCTCACCACCGCAGCCGGTGATATCGAACACCGAGAGGGCTTTCTCGTCGGCTACGACCACCGCGATATCAGGGGTATCGGCGAGGCGACGCCCCTCCCGGGCTGGACCGAATCGCTGGCGGAGTGTGAGCGTGCGCTCGACGGTGCCCTCGCGGCCGGTACGGACGGCGCACACAGCGAGGCGCTACTTACGATGGACGCGGCGGAGGTGCCCGCCGCACGCCACGGTTTCGCCACCGCGCTGGTGGACGCCGACGCCCGTGCCGACGGGATCCCCCTCTATCGATGGTTCGACAGCGTGCGACACTGCGAGAGCGTCCCCGTCAACGCGACGATCGGAGACGGCGACGTTCGAGCAACCGTCGCTGCCACCGAACGGGCGGTAGACGCCGGATTCGACTGTCTGAAGTGCAAGGTCGGGGCCCGTGAACTCGACGACGACCTCGATAGACTCCGCGCAGTCCGTGAGGCGGTCGGCGAGAACGTTACCATCAGGGCCGACGCCAACGCCGCCTGGGACCGCGAGACAGCACGCCGGGCGTTCGACGAACTCGCGACCATCGATGTCGCCTACGTCGAACAGCCCCTCCCGGCCGACGACCTGGACGGCCTCGCTGCCCTCCGCGAGAGCCCCAGTCCGGTCGACGTCGCCGTGGACGAGTCACTGGTCGAACACCGGGTCGCGGACGTCCTCGACGCCGACGCCGCGGACGTCCTGATACTCAAGCCGATGGTGCTGGGTGGGCCGGGCAACGCCCACACGGTGGCGATGCGGGCCCGGGAGCTGGGCGTCGAACCGGTCGTGACGACCACCGTCGACGCCGTCGTCGCCCGGGCCGCGGCCGTTCACGTCGCCGCTGGGATTCCGGACGTTCGTCCCTGCGGGCTCGCGACGGCCGACCTGCTCGCCGACGACCTGGGGCCGGACCCCGCCCCCGTCGAGAACGGGCAGATCACGGTTCCCCAGGACGACGGCCTGGGAGTCACGCTCACCGACCTGGGGGTTGACCAGTGACGTTGCCGGACCCGGACGCCTGGCCGGTCCACGCCCCGATAGACGACCCGTCCGGTGACCTCCTCCACGAGCGAGCCGCCTCGACGCCGGACGCGACCGCGATCGTCGATACCGACACCGGTGAACGGTGGACGTACGCGGCGTTCGACGAGCGTGTGTCGCGACGTGCACACGGGCTCGCGACACGGTTCGACCTCGAAGGCGGCCGTGTCGGACTCCTGCTCGACACGTCGGTCGCCTTTGCCGACAGTTACTTCGGCACCGAACGGTGCGGAGCGGCCGTCGTCCCGCTGAACCTCGACCTGCCGGCCGAGACGATCCGCCGCCAGGCAGAACGCGCCGACGTCGACTGCCTGGTCTGTGACTCCGAGACCGAAGCGCTAGCGACCGACGTCGCACCAGCCGACGTGCCGGTCGGGTCCGTCGATCCGCCCGAGAGTGACCCGGTCGTCTCTCTCTCGCTAGAATCGGAGGCTCAAGCCTCACTCCAATCGCAGACTAACGCCCCGACCCACCCGGTGAAACAGCCACTCGACGCCGACCGCGTCGTCCTCTTCACCTCGGGCACCACGGGCGACCCGAAAGGTGTCAGACTCACCCGCGGGAACCTCGTCGCGAGCGCCGTCGGATCCGCCGACAGGCTCGGCGTCGACCCCGACGACCGCTGGCTGGTCTGTCTCCCGATGTACCACATGGGTGGACTCGCGCCGCTCGTCCGCTCGACGCTCTACGGGACCACGACAGTTATCCAGCGCTCGTTCGATGCCCACTCGACGGCTCGCGTGATGGGCCGGTACGACGTCACCGGCGTCTCGCTCGTCCCGACGATGCTCGTCAGGCTACTCGACGCCGGGTGGACACCGCCGGAGTCGCTCCGGTTCGTCCTGCTCGGCGGTGCACCCGCTTCCGAAACGTTGCTCGAACGGGCGCTCGACCGCGATATCCCCGTCTATCCCACCTACGGTGCCACGGAGACGGCATCGCAGGTGGCGACGGCCACCCCCGAGGACGTCCGCGCGTGTCCCGGTACTGTCGGCCGGCCGCTCCGTGGAACCGACGTCGCCATCCTCGATACCGACGGTGGTGCCACCGCCGAGGCGGGACGCGGTGAGATCGTCGTCTCTGGACCCACGGTAACGCCGGGTTACCTCGACGAGGAACAGACGACAGCGGCGTTCGACGACGCGGGCTTTCACACCGGCGACGTCGGCTACCGTGACGACGACGGCCGGCTCTGGGTCGTCGGCCGGCTCGACGACCGTATCGTCACCGGCGGGGAGAACGTCCACCCGGCCAGCGTGGCCGACGCGCTCGTCGACCAGCCGGGCGTGGCCGACGCCGCAGTGGTCGGCGTCCCCGACGAGGAGTGGGGCGAACGCGTCGCGGCTCTCGTGGTTCCGGTCGACCCCGCGAACCCGCCGGCCGCGGAGACAATCCGCAATGGGCTCCGCGGTGCCGTGGCCGACTACGCGGTCCCGAAGACGGTCGCCAACGCGCGCGAACTCCCGCGGACGGCGTCCGGAACGGTCGACCGGGAGGCCGTACGGAGACGACTCGCCGACGCAGTCGAGTGAGGCCAGGCTATCGAGACGCCGCTATACTGAAACGCCGCGGGATTTAATCGCGCTCGTCGCGTACCCGACTCTGTGTGCACACTCGTTTTCGCCTGGCAGGTCTTCCTCGACGCGCCGGTCGTGGCCGCGGCGAACCGCGACGAACTGTTAGACAGGCCCTCGGAACCGCCGGCGGTGGTCGAGATGGAACCCCGTGTCATCGCACCCCGGGATAGCGAGGCCGGTGGCACCTGGATCGGGTACAACGAACACGGCGTGTTCGCCGCCATCACGAACCGCTGGACCGGCCACGAGCTGTCGGGTGAGCGCTCTCGGGGCCACCTCGTCCGGGACGCACTCCGCCAGCCCTCGGCCGAAGAAGCGACTCGCCTCGTCGAGCGCGAACTCGACGACCGGGACTACGAGGGGTTCAATCTCGTCCTCGCGGACGCGAACGCCGCGGTCTACGTCGAGTACGACGGCGCTATTCGCGTCCGGAACTTCGAGCCCGGCGTCCACGTCGTCGTCAACGTCGGCGCCGACGGAGAGTACACCGTCCCCCCGGACCGTCCGGAGGTGGGCGAACGCCAGGCCGAGAACGCAGACCGCATCAGGGCAACGCTCGCACCCGAACCCGGGGAGTCGTCCACGGACTGGCTCGACCGTGCCGCGGACGTCATCTCGGACCACGAATACGGCGTCTGCGTCCACCAGGACCGCTTCGGGACGCGGTCGTCCTCGCTGGTCACCATCGGGCAGGAAAGCTCGACCTACCGGTTCGCCGATGGGCCACCCTGCGAGACGGCGTACCGACGTGTCGAAGGCCACATTTAAACAGGGCTGACGCCGTAGGTTGGGACATGGCTGCTGCCGAGGAAGACCTCAACGAGGACGAGCGTGCGGGACTCGAACTCATCCGGGAGACCGGGGGGATCCACCAGAGTGACTTCTGGAAGGAGTTAG
>Ga0207718_100579_pt1 | contig 30250 bp, 20 predicted proteins | sample A23M2SouthBayCA_FD_187749 | JGI IMG/M metagenome (GOLD analysis project Ga0207718, IMG submission 187749) | Aerobic enrichment media microbial communities from Eden Landing Ponds, California, USA - A23 M2 (SPAdes) | ecosystem: Environmental > Aquatic > Marine > Unclassified | place: Emeryville... | reverse complement strand
CGAATAACGAAGTTAAAAATACCCCTTGTTTTCTTTATGATACTAATAAGTAAAGGCAAAAAATAATGGCAATTTACTGATAGTATCTACTTTTTTATGATTTTTCCCTCTCTTCCAACGGTTATTCCAATTCACTTCTGGGCACCATCCCAATATTGTTGATAGATCTATCCTTCCTCCCAAATCATCCGCCGCCACGTTACATTCCTCTACTCCTTTCGGTCAGTCGAAATACCATCATTGTTTGTAGGTTTTTCACTTACATGATTCATAAAATTATAATATCAAAGCTACAGATTTGATAACTATAGGCATCCCAACGTGCAAAAAGGAAATTCATATATCCTAAGAAAATCTAATTTATTCCCCTACTACATAAATCGATTTTCCCCTACATCAACCCACAAAAAACACCTATCCATTTCATTTGCCTCATTACGTTATGATAACTAAAAGAAACTAATAGCAGGATGTTTGTAACCATGAAAATCATATGTAATCTGATTTTAACACAATCTAGAACTGCAGGAGGTAACAACTATGACCACATACAATAAACAAGATATTTTTGACCTTTATGACTTAATGCTTGAGCAGTTACGAGATCTTTATGACGGTGAATTGCAGCAAATAAAATTTTTAGAAAGCCAATCTGAAATTGCAGAATCTTTTGAACTTAATGAACTTCTGACTTTTCATCTCAGGGAAACCAAACGCCATGCCCAACGCATAAAAGAAGTTTTTGAAAAACTCAATGAAAATCCTAAAGGAGAGAATTGTGACGGTATAAAAGGGCTTATAAAAGAATCACAAAAACTGGTAGACCGATGTATTAATGAAGAAGTACGTGATGCTGCCCTGATAACAGCTATTCAACACATCAATCATTATGAGATGGCAGGCTACGGCACTTCCATTGCCTATGCTAAAACGCTTGAACGACATGATATTGCCGAACTATTACTGGAAACTTTACGAGAGGAAAAACGTGCTGATATGGGATTAAGTGATCTGGCAAAAAATCAGATTAACCCTGATGCCAAGTGGTCAGCTATTGTAAATAAAGTGAGTACACCGACCCCGACCGAAATCAAATAGCTTTTAATGAAATCAATTACTTTTTATTGATTATGAAACATACATTAACACGAAACCTTAAAATAAAAATTAATCCAATATCCCTTTCACCTGCTGATATTAATAGTTTAGAACAGTGGGAAAATGAAGGTGGATTGAGTTCATCCCAAACTACGTTCTTAAAATCCTTAAGTCCGCTAAGAAAAGGAGAAATATTTGAGGTAATCGGTGGTGATATCCGTTTTGAAGACGGGAAACTTTATTATGAAGCTGAAATTGAAATTTTAGCTCTGCCTTGAGCTGAGAACTTTCTCTTGATAAACTTGACACCATTGCAAATTGCAAGATTATGTCATTATTGCATTTCATTTAAATTGGAATCCGATGTCATTAACGTTAAATATTTCTACCTGGAAATATTACTGAAAAAAGATTGATTCAGCACTCCTGAAAGAAAAATGGGCTCGGATCCGAAGGGTCAGGCAACCAATCGATAATGTATCTACATTCCATATTGGTCGCTTTGCAACAAACGTATTCCCACGCAACTACGTGAAAAAAAGTGGGCCCGGCAGGACTTGAACCTGCGACCAATCGATTATGAGTCGACTGCTCTGACCAACTGAGCTACGGGCCCTAATCTATGATACCTGCATAAATAATTATTTATCAGTTGATGAAAAGTGGTAGACTGTTATTTCATCACATTGATATCTCCGCATAATAAGTCATTTTAAAATGACTTTGGCGTTTAGTGTACCCGAGGCCGGACTCGAACCGGCACTGGCATTTGGATGCCAATCGGATTTTAAGTCCGACGCGTCTACCAATTCCGCCACTCGGGCAAACATGTTAAATGCTTGCCTGACAACGACTTAAGGCTTTAATTACAGCCTTCCTATTTTCTGCCATATCGTACTTTTCAGGGGCAAAATACCCCCTATTTCAAGCCAATTTGGTAACAAATAGGTAACAAAGTCCTGTCAACAATATTTAAATGAACACTCACTTTTGTGAGACTCCAAATATAAGGGATTACAAATTACTTCTACAAAGTAATTTTCTTTTAATTTCGTAACAGAACAAATAGAGAAGAAAGGAGATTCAGACATAAAAGAAACCATTTGCCATGGTCAACCAGACTGCAAATTTTTTACTATCTATTAAGTATTCTGATGGGTATCTCGGGTGACAAATATCATGTTGACTCTTCGCCGTATCTACAGTTAGTTTTTTATTTAACTTATTACAAAGGAATTCCGATATAACCGAACAGGAAGGCATCATGTCGCATATCACTTTGACCACCAAGATTTGAAAGATAGTCTACCATTTCAGCTCCCAAGATCAATCCATTATCACCGAGCTGGATATCAGCCCCAATTCCAAGTGGTACCGTGGATTGCCAACTCTCATCAACAGAAACTGATCCAGTTCCCTCATATGATATCTTTCGCAAACCAATCCCTCCAACTACATATGGCTGAACGATAATTCGAGGAAATGGCCGAAGCATTAGATCCGCAGAAAATGCGGTGAAAGTTTCAGGAATTTCGGTTTCAGTAATCTGATCATTTTGCAAAACAGTAGTAATAGAACCTTTCCGGTATAAGCCCGTTAGGCGAAAATCTAATCCGTTTCGGGAACCAAAATTTAGACTACCTCCGTAAGTAAGTACTGATTGCTGACCACTTAAGGTAGCACTCGTTTGACTAGGAAGACTACCCAGTGAGCCAACACCCGGGAGCGAGAGACCACCTTTGGGGGTGAGTGTCACTTTGCTATTGTCATCGGGTTTTTCTTTGTATAATTCTGAATCATTTTTTAGCTGATGGGTTTCTTGCATCCCACCTATCAACCCTCCGTATGCTGCACCGTCAAGTGCCAGTTGCTTGAATTGCTCAGGGGATTCAACTTCCGACTGTGCTATTACGGTAAGAAAGCCACGAAGTGCCATTTTAGTTGGTTTTTTGAAATGGGTTTCTCCTTCAAAACTATTGGTATTCCCTATAAACCGATAAGTACTCCAAGCAGATGAGGTCCCCTTATATCCGTCAGAAAAATTAGTTCCTACAGTTTTTACGATATCAATAGCGATATCAATTAAATTATTGGATGATCCATCGCTATTATCATCCTCGGAATCTTCTAAAGCACTAACTTTTCCAAATGATCGTACATCAGCCAAAGTCTTAATACTATTATTGTCGAGTGAATTAATGGCATCATGAGGCAGGCCAACCTTTAAACTCTCAAGATTCGTATCCTCTCCGGGAGTTGGTGTTTTAGGACTTCGAATTTGCAACTTCAAGGGTTCCGATTGATTTATCTTCACTTTAGCTAAACGACTAGCAACCTCTTCCCCCGCTTGTGTCATGATAGTTAATCGAACTTTCAAACTATCGCCGGCATTGGAAGGTTTACTGTATCCAAATGTAAAAGCTCCTTTTTCGTCGGTAATTTTGTTTCCTAAATCAATATCATCTGATTGGGATTGCAATATCTTTGCACGTATCCAAAAACCAGGCATATAATTATTTGTCTCCTTATTCAGAAGATGCCCTTTTAGATTATATTCAGAATTATTTTCCAATTCACCGGATAGCACCTGCATCGAGTTCATTGAGTTACATTGGCTGCCATTCGGTGATTGATTTATCTTTTTTTGAAAACCATCAAGCTTGCTGTTCAATTCAGAGTTGCTTTCAGCTTCACCTAAAAGATCAAAAATGCGGTTTAATTGATTTACACAAGATTTTGTTTGTCCCCCGTAATTGGAATTGCGAAGCTGCGATTCGGTTAGGGGAAAGGTGTTTTCATCGCTGCAGTTTTGGGAGCTCATTGCACACTCTTCGGTGCCTGTTTGTTCAAGAACCCCTTTAAATTTAGATACAGCATGTGATGCTTCATATGCTTTTTCAAGTTTCTTAGCTTTTCGGATTTCCTCGTACTTCTCATAGCCGGGTGAAAAACCACCCCCGTCACCGGCGTCCGGCGTACCGGGAGTTCGTGTATAATAGTTTCCATAATCGTTACCATGCCACTGCGAATGACCTGTTATATAATTGGTATTCCACGTATGCAGCGCTAATTGTTCAATTCGTTTTACACCACCGTTTTTGCCGGTCAGTTTGATATCCGTCAATATATGAGCAGGAGTAGACTCTTGGTCACCCCTGTGAACAGTTCCTGTAAAGGTCTGATTGCGATCCAGTCCCTCTAATTTAATATGAAGCCATAGCAGATTATCCCAAGTAATTGTCAACTTTGCCCTTCGACCATCTTGGCGACCTTCGTAGGATCCTATCCACTCTGACCATTGTTCCAGTTCTTTGGAGGTGTTCATCAGATCCCGTGGGGCGGCGCTGGCATTGACTCCGCTTTTGCTAAACGCCATACCATAGTCATTTCCACTCCACTCAGAATAGCCAGAAATATAGTTGGGATCAGAATGTAAGAAAAGGCGTTTTATTGTTTTTGTTTTCCCACTGGAACCTGTTAAAGTAAGATTTTCTAGAGTTTTAAACCGCCCATCCACAATCTGTCGGGCATCTGCTTGTCCTGTTAAGTTTGTTCCACGGTCCAGATCCTCGTAGGTGATATCCAGGTAGTACTTATCGCTACTAGGCTGAATGGTAAGCTTCGCCTTTCGGCCGTCGTTGCGACCGGAGTAGGTACCATACCATTTGCTAGCTCTGTCTGGCAATTTTACTAATTTTTCAGAGCACATTGCTCTTTTAATCTCATCATAGCTCGCATCAATATCCAACATCTTACGGTAGGCCTGTATATCTTGCTTGTCTACTCCATTATTATTTGCAATCACTAACTGAGTAAATCCAGGCCAGCTCATTTCAGCAATTGCCATTATATCCGTTTCTCCACGGTGGTCAATAGTATTTAGCAGCTCCTCAAAGTCAAGCTGCCCAACCCTGCAATTTTGGTATGGCTCCAGGCTTTTCCGAGTTTCAGTTTTGTCTAATGAGTCATTGGAGGTTCCAAAATTATATTTCCAGACATCCTGTTTATGTAAAAGGTTAAAAAAGTTAGTCCATCCCCAATCCACAAATTCTACGTCGGAAAATTTTCTAACCTCCTGACTTTTCATGCCTTCCCTACTTAAGGGCTTTTCTATATTATTAGTTGCCGAAGGAATTTTCTTCTTTAAAACTAAATTACCCCACTCAGCCAGACCCTCATGAAAGGCTACAAAGGTCCGATCTACTTTACCATGTGTTCCTTCCTTGAGATGACCGGCCAAATAGTTGGCCATTCTTTCTTCAAAAATGCTGTGCTGATATACCCAAATATGAAACAGCTCATGAAGCATGGTATCAATATCCTTGCCGGTATCCCATCCACTCTTTTTTACCAAGTAAATCACTTTATTTATTGGATTGGCATAGGGATCTAAATTAGGCTTGTTGTGTGGATATTTTACCTTGACTTTATTATGGAATCCCAAGCGCGATCCGTAGCTATTCATTGTATCAATCGCGGCTTGATAAAGTGTCCATATATCTGCGTGGAACCATGGTTCACGATTACTTAGGCTATGATTTCCAGAACTGCTGAATGTAAGATCATACAACTCTTTGTGGATATCCCGGTTACCATCGTTGGCACTAGACTCTTTGTAAACAGTATACCATGACACTTTACGGGCTTTGTCGGTAGCCATTCCGTGGCGGATTTCCAAGTCAGAATCTTTGAAGTGGACCTTAACCATGAACTGCCGCTCCTGACAATTTTTGCTACGGCTAAGTTTGAAATGCCCATCCGAATCTGTACGTACCTTTCCCCACGGAGCCCAATTTCCCCAGACACCTCCAAACAACTTTTTACGGGCTGAAACTCTGACGTGAACATTCCCTAAAGCAGTAGTATCACGACCAAGAAAGTTGGCCATGTCATTGTGATGTTCAACGGAAAGAGTACCCTCAACAGTGTAACTGCAGTCGACTTTTAAATCAATTACGGGTTCCCCAGGATTCGCTCTCAAAAGACTTGGTTGTATAGCTATGTAATACAAAAGAAATATTACTAGTAGACAAAAAGCTCTCTTCAATGCTTTAGTAAAAAACATATGATCCCTCTTCTTGAATTATCCATCCCTGTTATAAGCCGGTTCCTATTACCCCTTGAACCGATAAAGACGCTCTAAACTATTTTCTAAGCTTTAAATGTTTAGGCGGAATATCAAAGGGGATGTTTTAGTTAATTTGTAGCCTCAATTATAATTGGAAAAAATTCGGATTTTGTTTTTGAGGGCTGTTATCAATTCTTACCTTCCCACAAATTTTGAAAATCATCACAGACGTCTTTCATCAATGGCCAAATTTCTTACTGCCTCAGGTACATCGCATCACCTTGAACAACTCATTATAAATGCTACCAACGAATTAGTATTAGTAACTCCATATCTACAGTTAAGCCCCAATTTTATTGAGCGATTAAGAGACGCTGACCATAAAGGAATACATATAATTCTTGTCTACAGAACAAATAAGCTCAATCAAAATGAGTGGTACTTACTTAATGAGTTACAGAATATCGATATTTTCTCATGTGAAAACCTTCATGCTAAGTGTTATAAAAGCGATGATGCGCTTATCATTTCCTCGATGAACTTATATCAATACTCACAGGAAAATAATCGAGAAATGAGTATTCTTATCAAGGAAAAAACGGATGGGGAAGTCTATCAAGATGCTAATAGAGAAATTCAATCAATAATAAATTCCTCTTCCAGTGAGAAATCATCTGAAAGGATGGAAAAAGATCCCAAACCAAATGAGGATAGTCCAATTGATCAAATTCAGATTGACCCTGAATATAGCAACATGGGTAATTTTCATATTCCTTATTTATATGAACTACTTAGTCAATCATATTCCAATGTTGAATTTGAAATAATAGAAGGTGCGAATAGTACCAAATTAATTACAGCTGAAAATTTCCCATCAGAAGGAATCGATATAGAAATTGAAGACAGAATCTTTTTCCATTTTAATGACCAACATCAACGTGCCATTTGGTATAAAAAAAAGCCCCTATTATTCGACCAAATACCAGAAGCAAAGATCTATGTGGACAGCAATACAATCAAATTGTATTGGCGCGAAAGAACCAATACTGTTGTTAGTGAACAAAATCTCCCAATCAAAGCAGACGCTTATCTCGAAATTATTAGCAAGGTAGCTGAAATTCTAAATTAAATACCCCAAACTTTATTCATGTCAGAAAAAAACAAGAGACTTAAATCAATAAATATTCATGAGGGGCGGCTTCGCAAGCTCATTCAATTTTTAAAAGAAAAAGAAGCTGTTATCAAAGTTGACCATGACCCATACGGAAATGCTAAATCAACCAGATACAGTTCGGGTAATCAAACCGACTATAAATTAAAAGAGCTTATTCTCAGTCTTTGGCCTGAAACTACCGATAGCGCCTACTACGAGTACCTTAAAACTGACTACAAAATTCATAGGAAGAGTACCGCTAAAGCGAAACATCATCCATCGTATGAAAAATTCATTAAAGATATTCGGTGTACGTTTAAGGAGAATGCCCACATTGATCATGTTGATTATAAAGAGCAATTGTTCTTTTCCGGAGCTCGGCCCGAACAAACTAATATTTTAGCAGCCTTTCCCCATTATAGGCAAGATATTGTCAAAGAGGCTAAGCAATTCGTAGAATTACTAGAAAGCCAGAAAGAAGGTTTCCCTTATCAACAGCTTAGGAACCACACCTCTCATCGATGCCATCGTTTCAAACAACTTGAAAAGGATATATTCCAACACTTTAAAGATACCGACTCCTCTACATTACAATCAGTAAGAAGTAACTTTGCGAATGTTATGTCTTCTCTCGTTAAGCATTTAGAAATATTTGAAAACAACGGTGTTGGACATGAAGAGCCTGACGGGAAACAAGTGGTTAAAAATAGGCTACGTTTTAAGGAGCTCTCCGATCCGGAAGATATTGAAATGACGCCGCAGGAAGAGGATAAGATAAAAGAGATCGGATTTGAGAAGGCATTTTCCGAGCAATCCCGTTGGTTTGATGAACTTCGATTCAAAAAAATAACCTACTGGAAAAATAAACTTGTAGACTTACCAATCAAGGATTGGCCTCCTTATTTCCTGGAGCATATTCTGTTGGCTTACTTTGAATTAAATACCGTTTGTTCCCAAATTATCACACTTAGAGATCAGTTATTTGAAGAAGTTTGTTTTTATGTGACATACTCAAAAGATGGTCAGGAACTATTTACCGTTGAAGAAATCCTATCTCCTGATGATCTATCCACGTTATTATCAAATTATGAGTATAAATCGAATGCATTTGTTGATGCCTTACGGTCAGATGGGAACTTACTTCAAGAACCTCTTCAGCAACTCCCTCAAAACTTCGATAAAATTGCATCCCCGGATAATCTCTTCTATTCCCGAATACAAAAACTGATTTGGGAATACCTACTATTCCGCATGTGTGACAGTTGTCAGCTAAACAGAAAGCATCTCGCAGAGTTTTATACCCCTCTCTACAACCCTAATTAACGACCTATGATTTAGGGCAAACAAATATCTCGTCTGCCCAAAGGTTTCCCTTCTCTTTATGTGACTTTCTAATTGCAACGCTGGGGATAGTCCCTAGCATTAATCGCAATTAGAAAAGTCACATTATGTCAAAACTTAATGTTAAACACTATTTGACCTCCGGTGAGGCTGTGGACTATCTACAGCAGCAAATCAAACAGGAGGTCCATTATTACGATCTCGACAATCTCATAAGAGCAAATGCTATCAATCCACCACCTGAAATGATAGCAGGCCGAAGAATGTGGTCTCCGGAATCACTACGTGCCGCAGCTAAGGCCCTTCGTATTCGACGTGCTAAACGTCCCAATCTCACCCAAGAACGATCACTAATTAATGAGGAGGAATAACTATGTCTGATCCAAAACTAATGCTTAAACAAAATATTGAGCGTCTTATTCAACAACTGATCAACCATCAGTTTGAACATAAAACCGAACCCAGGTTTATAGATACTTCCATTTTTAAACATGGGTACCAACTTGAATACGAAGATAGCTCTCAGGATCTATTAGCTCGCTACGTTGCGTTTAAAGTCTTACCGGACGCTAGCGAACAACGTAAGTGGCAAGTGGCTGATTACTTGGCACCTATGATCGATCCATTTATTAAAGCAACCATAAGTGAAACGGAAATAGATCGATTACTTGGCATACCCAAAGACAGTCTACAGATATACATCGATATGGGGTTCCTAACGACTTTTAGTCATAAGGGACAGACCGTCTATTTCTGGGATGAGATCAGAAGCATGTTCGGACTTCCACCAGAAACAAATAAGAGAGGTGAATATGAGGTATAAAAGTAGAAACTATCTCCCCTATCAGCATACATACTTGCGATACAAGCTACAAAGAATGATAGGCCGAAGAATGTATAACGATTGCTATCATTCTGATTCGTTTCCGTTACCACATTCGAGTCAGAGTGAATGGTCTCCCAAGCTAAAAACAAAGGCTGGCCTAGAGTGGCCAGCCCTAAAACAGCGTTGGAACTTCAAACCAAAATAGCTGCGTGATGGATATCGAATATCAAATACGGTCGGTCTTTTCAGGAAATTTGATTTACAAGTCAGATTCTCAAAAGGAAGTAGCCCAAATGTTAAACAAACGAAACCCCAGTACATGTGACGTGTACTGGGTTATTCCGAGGTCGGGTGAAGTGAGGTGTATATCAACTGGAACATCATTTGTTAAGCAAACCAGGGATAGCCACTCCAAAAATGTCATGCAAACTTCATTAATAGATACATAATTATGCCAGGAAAGTATCTTGATCAACCATTTACGAGGGTACCAAATGCAAGCTTTGATGAATGTATGAAAGAGATGAGACCTATAGAGTTTCAGGTATATGCATTTATCATACGACAAACTATTGGTTGGGGCAAAAAATCAGATGAAATCGCTTTGAGTTATTTTCAAAAGTTTATCAAGAGTAGTATACCAACAATCCGTAAGGCTATAGATGGTCTCTTGGAAAAGGGATTTGTTAAACGAGCTCCCTGCCGCCGAAGCTATAAGTATAGCATTATTAACCCTCCTATTAACTATAAAAATGTAAAGCCCAATTTTGATAACAGTGAAAGGAATTTACAGGGTAAGGGGAAAGAATCTTTCAACGAACCTTGCAAGAATCTTACAACACAAAAGAAAGAACAAAAGAAAAAACTAAATACTACTAACGTGGATAGATCAAAATTTCGATCAAAAGTACCCGAGGATGAAATAAATGAAACTATCACAAACTGGAATAAAACGTTTAACAAATTAATAACTAACGATGATCAAGAGCTTAAAAGTTTGATCAAACAGGTCTTGTGTTACTTTACAGCTGATGAAGTTAAACAAGCAATGTCTAATCGGTTGCATTCAGATTTCTATCAAGGGAAATACAAACTAAACCTTCATAAACCCTACTCTTTCTTTGGATGGTTAGAAACTATTGAAAATGATTTCCTTCATAGATCCCCTTCAAAAATTATGACTCATGCAGAGATGGTTAAGCTAATTACAGAAGAGGGATATAATGAAGAAAGAGATTTCAAAACCCGTTGGGACCTCAAAGATCAAGAAGGAAATCCCAAACGTGAACTCATCACCAGCCATCAAACAAATTAAAACGTATAATAAAATCTATTTCTATGCTTAACTACCCCGAACAAAAGTGCCAAATGTGTGGCAAAGATATCTCACACAAGCGGATCGATGCTAAATATTGTGACAATCGATGCCGGATGAGGTACAATAGATACAAGGAAAAGGAAAATGTTATACATGATATCCTCGATATATGTACTCGTATCCCGCACAACACCGAACAAATACCGAATGGTATGACAAAATTACGAGTAAAGGACTATAAAACCGGAAATGTTAGATATTTCACGGTAAATGAGCTGGCAACATTCTCCCATAGCCGTCTAAAACAAATACGAAAGCAAAAATTGATAGAAGAAGTGACCTATCAGGCTACCGGGAAGGTTTCTTTGATCGGCTTTTATCAAACATTACATGTTCAACATTTAACCTTGTTAAACGTTTAGCACCTGATACATAACAAATGTATAACACCCAATTCTAGTCTATAGAAGGCATTTTGACCCAAATGTTATACGTTTTTTGTTATACAAAATCCTATGGTTTAGCCAATTTTTATGAGAACGTATAACAAAATCCTGCCCTTAAAAGTTAAACATTTGCCTCATTTTTAATGTTTTGCCTTTTTGAAGTTATGCAGTCTTATTGTTTTAACGCTCTAATGTTGAAATGTTTAAGTGTTTAAATGTTTATATGCATATGGCGTTTTAATTTCTCAAGCCAATAGTTATTCACAGTCTGATAAGTTCATAGATTTCTGCCAGTCTATAAGAGGATACGGTAGTGAGATACTATCGATATGATAGCCGCAGTCAAGGATTGTATAACGAACGCCTGTGCCCTTACTGTAATCCTACATATTTAAAGCACAGAATTGTATGACATTTGAGATGGGATAAACCATTGATATGTAGCTATGAGATTGGAAAATCCATTTAAAGGTATGACAATACTCCAATTATAAAACTGAATTAGTTTTATAAACATACTTCTTGTTAAAAGTGATATCCTATTAGATGCCATTACCTTCTAATCAGTTTTTTGATCAAGTATTTTTTGAAATGAATCTTCCAAGTTAGCATCTACGATACTCTTTGCAAGTTGATGCAATTGCGCGTTTCCAAGATTTGAAAGTATTACCCGACTTTGCGCCGTATTAGGTGCCTGCGAGATGAAAATGGAATCGGTATCAATACTTATTTGAAACTTATCGTCTACTTTTTTAGCCATAACAGTAATACAATCATTTATCCTTCTTATCATCGAGGTTTGGAAAAAACAACTGTCCCTGATTGGGTAGGTTGGGAATTTCTTTCGGCCCGTTTGGGCGGCGTGCATTCTTGAACTTGCCTTTCTCTGCGTTGGCATATTCCAAGGCATCCCGTAAATCAAAAAAGCGCTTCATGACCATTCTCGATTTGCTTTGCTCTTTAGCGCACACTTCATACATGCGCCATTTGTCTTTGACATCGACCTCATCCACCCACAAGTATACCCATTGCTCGTTGGGTGTAATGCGAACCGTTGCTTTTTCCTCCCAGTTGTCTTGGGTAATCTCTATAGCAATATCCTCGGAGTCAATGCCAAACAACGCATCTTTGCTGCTTGCCAATTTCCTGCTCGTTATCTGTGCCATACCTTCTGATTTTTTGGTCTGAAATTATGAACATTCAATTGCTATTCCTTCGAATCTTCAGGCTCTTTGCGATAACTGGCCATTAACTCGGAAGAATTCTCATAGGCATCGCGCGTCCCTTTACCGGTAGCTTCAAAATTGAAGGTGTTTTCGGCTTTGATCCCCATGCCCCCCGCTTCGGCAAAGGCATCCTGATTGGCACCGCCGTAGATAAACTCCCAGGCATACTTCGATTCCTGGTGCTCGATCATCTCCTTCACCTGTTCCTTGTTATAATCTGAGCTGGCGTTCTCCATGCCATCCGTCAGAATAAATACGATGACATTCTCGGGCTTCTCTGATTCCGGGAGTGCATCCAGGCGCTGCCCGACGCGATCAACCGTGCGCCCCACGGCATCCAGCAGCGCCGTCATGCCGGAAGGCTGATAGGTTTCTTCGGTAAGGTCGTCCACCTCATGGATATCTTTTCCGTCGTGGACCAGCCGGTACCGGTCGTCAAATAAGGCGAAGGTCACATTGGCCTCGCGATCGATATTGCGCTGCTGCTCCAGGAAGGCATTGAATCCGCCGATGGCATCCTCCTTGATGGCATCCATGGATCCTGATTTGTCGATAATTAATACAAGTTCATCTCTGCTCATAATAATAACCTCTGCTTTTTTTGAATGATAATGTCAATGATCTGATCCACTCAGTGCTCTATTTACGATGGCACCTTGTAATATACAATGTACACTGACAGATCCTGTCAGGTGGATTAATCTAACGCTCCGTCAGAGTGCTTGTCTTATCCTAAGAGCGTATCGATATCAAATATATGACGATCAATAAACCACTTGGTTTCTCCGAATCGATCCGTCTCTTCTATGTCAAGCCGTTCGGCGGCGTCGGTTTTCGTCATCCCTTCCTCAAAGATTACCACATCACCCGGCTTGCCCCGGTCGGTGTATTCAGTGACCACAATGGTATTGGCCTGAAGCAGAAACGCATTGTTGGGAGACCTCAGCCAAGTGCGAGCGACGATCTCGGCCTTGGATCGCCTCACTTTATTGGAATAGACCGCTTGGAGGTAGATGGTGTCGTGTTCCACCTTGGTGACCTCGGAGGCCAGGCCCATAAACATGCGCAGCCACTTATCCACGCCGCTGATATGCCTATCGTTTAACTGTTTGATTTCTGATTTGGAAAGACTGAAAGCATTTGACTGGGTACTCATATCAGTGTAACAATTTAGGTTAGAAGTAACGATTGTTACACCAAGACAAATGTTTAAAGATGGGACCCGATTAATTTGGAAGTCATCCCACATCATTTGGCCACCGTGCCTCGAGTGGGTCGGTTGGCAAGCCTTCCGGCTTTCTTGATGCAGTTATAAATTTATTGAAATAACATCACGAAATAAAAAATTAGTAGCGACTTTAAATCGATTGATTTAACAAAATTTTCAAAATTCATTCTTTGCTGCATGGGATGAAAAATTCTATTTTAAAGCTCTTTTGAAATTCTCAGTTATTATTTCTCGGAAAGATGAGTAGATATTCAACATACGCTGGTTATGTAAAATTACAGGATGATGAAGTTCTTACTGCTATCGAGAATATTAAGGAGGATGGTGAAAAAATCGATTTTGATCACAGATTACTTAGGGGGGCAGCGGAATCTTCACAAAAACGTATTGCTAGGGAAATTCTTAAACGATTACGGAATGCCCCTAAATCAATTTGGAAAGAGATACCTGCTCTTTCGTCAAAAGAACGTAGAATAGCGCTCTATTATCTCATATTAAAAGCACATTCATTTCTCTTCGATTTCCATATGGAGGTATTACTTCAAAAGTGGCGCAAGATGGACCGGTCCTTCAGTAAAAAGGATGTCCTCCGATTCATAGAAAAAAATATGGATGAGCATCCTGAGATGGAAAACTGGAGTGAAAAAAGTAAAAAAAACATCTCTCATACTGTAAATCTCTTGCTTGATCAAATAGATATGATTGATGAGAACCAAGAATTGCAACCGGTGCATGCTGCGGGATCACTTTGGGAATTATTTATTAGAGAGGGTGAGACCTGGTTTTTAGAGGCTATGCTATTGAATAAACAAGAACGTGAACGACTGATTAGTTCTATATCACAATGATGCTGGAAAACCTTATTGAATTTCTTAAAAAAGACAGCTTTCAGGATACGGAAGCTGGATTGCTTAGTTTTCCTGCATATGTGTATACCTATGATCCCACCAAAGAATATCAGATGCGGGATGAGCTAGCCACCTTGAAACAACGATTAGACCGTCCCAAAAGCTGGCAAGAATGTTTGATACTGAGTATTTATGATGAACTCGTTCAATATTTAGAAGAGCGTAAGCTGGGTAATGAATCAATGTGGGAGCTTATCCTTGAAAAGGAATCAGAGGATCCAAAAAAGGCACGAAGTGACCTATCAAGACATACTCATTCTGATGAGTTTATAGATTTTATCAACTCTAAAATTGTGGAACACTTGGAGGTTGAATCTGAAAAGGGAAAGTCTTATGTATTTATCCATGGCTGGGGATCGATCTTCCCTTTTTTAAGAGCCCATACCTTTTTGAATAAAATGGAAGATAAGATCAAACATTATAAAATGATCTTATTGTATCCCGGCCAGTATAAGGATGGCCAATACATCATGTTTAATGAATTACAAAGCGACGAAATTTATAGAGGCAGCTGCTTAAATCAACTAATCGGGAATTAGCCAATGAAACTTCAAGATATATACCAGCGGAAAATTGATCGATATATCAATCCAACCGCAACTGTTAGTGATCTTAAAGAGGACCACGTAGAAATTGAGATTAAGGAGTATGTATTTACTCAAAAACTCTTGGAACATCTTTACACCTTTTTGGATAGCCTATTCAACAAAGAGGATGGCAAGACCGGGGTATGGATTAGTGGTTACTATGGATCCGGTAAATCTCACTTCTTAAAGTATATTTATTATACGCTTCAGTCGGAATATCAGGAATTCGCTCTTGAGCGATTTGAAGAAAATGTCCGAGGATTTGATGATCCTTTGGAGCTGGAAAAGAAAGGCCTAACACCAGCTAATCTCAACAAGCTTATAAAAACTGTTGATCGGTATGATGTTGACACTATTATGTTCAACATAGATACCGTTTCCAAGGATCGGGAAGAAGAAAATAAGATCACCCGGCTGCTCTATAATCAATTCAATAAATTTCGCGGTTATAACGGCACGTCTCTTACTATTGCAGATTTTGAACGACAATTAGATGAGGCCGGAAAGCTTAATGAGTTTATTGAGGCTATTAATGACAAACTAAATATCGATTGGAAGCAGGATCAAGATGCAGCTGATGTAGTTGGGTATCGTTTGGATAAGGTCGTTGATGTGGCTGTAGATTTAGTACCATCTTTAGACAAGGAAGCTACGCGTAACTCTCTGCTTAAAGAACCAGAAACTTCCATAGAAGAATTTGTTGGTGCCCTAAATAGATTTTTAGAAGATAAGCCCGAAGATTACCGGCTTACCTTTTTAATTGATGAGGTTAGTCAGTACATAGGGGATGATGACAGCCTTCTTCTTAATTTGCAGACCATTGTAGAGAATATCTCTGACCACTGCAATAACAAGGTTTGGTTGGTTTGTACAGCACAACAGGAACTTTCTGATCTTAAAGATGCTGCAGCTGATCCTATTAATGACTTTGGCAAAATTATGGGGCGGTTTGAAACTCGTTTGTCCCTTGAAAGTCAAAGTGCGGATTATATTACAAAGAAGAGAGTTCTGGAGAAAAACTCTAAGGGAACCGAAAAATTAGAGTCGTTTTTCCATGATAATCGCACAGCCATAATCAATCAGTTTGAATCATCTTCTCAACTATATAAAGGTTTCAATGATGCTGAAGATTTTATTCAGGTTTATCCCTTTGTGCCTTATCAGTTTAAACTGATTTCAGAAGTAATTCGATCATTTAATAAACAAGAGTTAGTTGAGGAAGGATATCGTAATTCGGAACGAGCTATTATAGGCATCATTCATTATACGGCTAAGCAGTGTAAAGACGAAGAGGTGGGCTATGTAGTCCCTTTTGACGCCTTCTACAACAATAGCTTTCAGGATATGCTAACTCACCAGGCAAGAGGTATTATCGATAACGCTCTTAAATTAGATGAGATCCGTTCTGACGATTTTGCAAAACGTGTTACAAGAGCCTTGTTCCTAATTTCTTATCTGTCTGAAGAGCAAAGTCTACAATTTAAAGCCAACAAAGAGAATCTGGCTTTGGTGATGATGAATGAAGTAGATCAGCCGAAACTTGAACTGCAGACAGAGATCGAGACGGTACTGAGAACGCTCGAAAAGAATAGCATTGTTTCTGAAGAAGGAGGAAGCTATCGTTTCCTTGGGGATGAAGAAATTATTGTAAAAAAAGCGATTCAACATACTACGCCAACACAGAATGACAAGCTGGAAACGTTTGAGAGCGAAATATTGGATGATACTATTCGCATCAAACGGAATTATGATTACGCCGGTTCAAAAATTAATCTTTTTGCAAAGTTGGAGGACCGGCATATATACTCCTCCGGTGATATTGAAGTAAACTTCTATGTGTTTGATCCCATTAATAATCCGGAGCAGTTTGCACTTAGACAATCGGCACATGATCTGTCATTCTATTTATATAATGTATTTAGTGAAAGAGATCGTAAAAACTTTGAGTTTTGTGTAAAGGTTCAATCATATATAAGACAGCATTTCGATTCTGCTACCGGCAGTCGACGGGATGCAATGGAAACTTTTAATAGTCAGGTGCAGAAGATGTTAGATGATCTTAGATACCGGTTCAAAGAACGATTTAAGGAAGGGTTGGTGATTATAGGTCAACAGGTAGAATCGTTATCTGATTTTGGGAAAGACCCTTCCACGATCTATTCAAAAGTGTTAGAAAGACATATCAAGAATGTCTATAAGAAACGCGAATTGGCTTCTAATTACGCTTCCACAGATAGTGAAGTAAAAAGAGAAGCCAAAGATAGCCAAACTGTTACAGATGAACAGTTGACACCGGCAGAAAATGAAGTGTATAGTATCGTTACTGATGGCATTTCTGTTGAGAACGTAGTAGACAGATTTAGAGATATCCCTTATGGATGGAGTGATTCAGAAATTGTTCATGTGTTGCTGAAGCTCGATACCAAGAGTAAAATTCGGTTTAAAGACCACAATGAAGAGATAGATAGGATTGGTTTTGCAGAAAAAGCGTTGCGCAAACCTGATCGACCTGCTCTTACTCTTCACAAAGCAGAAAGCTATAAGCCAAGCTATCTGCAAAAAGTGGTGAAGGCCATTAACACTAAAATATTTAATAGTCAGCTCATTAAACCTACTCAGGACCATCGAGTTCTGAAACAAGATATTATTGACGAACTGGAAAAGAAGATTGAAAAAATCGAAGGCTTATCCAGTGAATGGGCAGGGTATCCTTTCCAAAAACATTTCAAAAAGTTCTCCGATGTACTACGTTCTTTAAAAAACAATAAACGTGAAAAAGAGTTTTTTGATAAAATTATTGAAAACGCAGATAAATGGGGTGCTCTAAATGATACTTATTTAGATTTGGAGGATTTTTTACAGAGAAATAGTGACAAATACCTAAAAATTCATTCATTCGTTGAAGAAAACAGATCAAACTTTGATGAGCTTGATCCTGCTGACAGATCAGATGCTAATAAGCTTCAAAGTTTTTTACAATCGGAAACTCCACATCAAGAATTTGTAGCTGCACAGAAGTCATACAAATCTGTTGGAAATTCCCTCGAGAATGAGTTAAATGAACAGCGGGAAGAAGCTAAGGAGCTCTATAAAGAAAAAGTTGAAGGTTTAGAGAAACAAAAAGTTGAGGAAGAAGCAAATGATTATACCGTTCCAGAACTGAAACGAATTGAGAAAGAAATTGACCGCATACAGTCAATTTCTCAAATAAAGAATAAAAAGTATGAGGCTGAAAACTTTTTTAGCAGTGAATTAGAAAAGTTACTCAATTCAACCGAACAAAAGCCTATTGAAGTTTCGGTTAAGAAAGGTATTACGATCAAGGATGAGGGTGACCTTGAAACCTATTTGGAAGAGTTAAAAGATGAGGTTGGCAATGCTCTTAAAAACGGGAATACAGTCATACTAAAATAGCAGTTTCCTAATAAAGAAGTATAAATCAGGAAATACGGGTTTTCATTTATGGATACGGGACCAATAGAGAATTTTGCACAAAAGCTGAGAAACCGACTAAGGGATGGTGTTAAACAGCGATTATTATATTGGGGATTTGATGACCAAGGGGGAGTAATTGAAGAGCCAGAGCCGGTAGAAGGCGGTTATTTATTTCGTGGTGAGGTTTTTAGTGATGAGACGGTTCCTTATCGATGGAAGCAGTTGAAGAAGATGATCGAAATTCATGATGTGGATTATGTAATTGAAGAAGGAGCCTATACATGGTTCAATCGCTTGATGGCTATTCGAATCCTCGAAAAAAATAATTACATACAGCCTCAGTTGGAATATGAGGATGGAACAAGTCTCCCCTACTTGTTGCAGAATGCACGTCGTGGAATTTTTCCCGAGATGCAGGAAAAGCAACTGGAGGAGCTAAACAAGAAACTTCGTGAACATAAAGACAATGAAGCCTTTGCACGATTGCTAACTCACTTTTGTGATTCGAATACCTTGATCAGCAATGTGTTTGGAAAAATTAGCTATCGAGAAGATTACACGGAGCTTCTATTGCCACAAAATCTATTGGATCAGGAAGGTATTCTGGATTTTATCGTGACAACGGATGCAATTACCGATGAAGATTTTGAACAGGTAGAACTCATTGGGTGGCTGTACCAATTTTATATTTCAGAAAAGAAAGACGAAGTTTTTAAAAGTTTTAGCAATAGAAAAAAAGCAGGGCCAGAAGAGCTCCCAGCAGCTACACAGATATTTACGCCGGAATGGATTGTACGGTATATGGTGGAAAATACAGTTGGACGTTTATGGATGGATCTTCATCCGGATAGTGACCTTATAGAGAGAATGGATTATTATGTTGAACCATCGGATGAAAACCCGAATGCAGAGCCAATCATTGAGGATGTTACGGATCTAACTTTAATGGATCCTGCTGCTGGTTCTGGACATATATTGGTAGTTGGATTTGAATATCTAATGGAGATGTACCGGGAGGAAGGTTATACGGCCCGACAATCGGTAGAAAATATTCTACAAAATAATCTCTATGGACTTGAAATAGATGAGCGGGCTGCGCAGTTAGCTCGTTTTGCTGTATTGCTGAAAGCAGCTAAGTACGACCAATCAGTTTTAGATGGAAATAAGCAGCCTAAAATCCAATCATTTCCAGAAAAAACAGAAATATCTACTGCTGAAATACGAGAATTTTTGGGTGTAAAGGGGGAAGAATATGTTGATGAGTTCAGAGATGCCTTGGATATCTTACAGCATGGGAAAAATTATGGTTCTACTATTCAAATTGATACGAGTTGGGAAGCAATTGAAGAGGCAAAAAAACGGATAAGCAATTTAGGGTCAGAGGCAATAGAAAATCTGGCTACTCAAGAACTGCTACACAAGGTTGAACCATATGTTAATGTCATTGAATTATTACAAAAGGAATACAAAGCTGTTGCAGCTAACCCTCCTTATATGAACAGTAAAAACTACAATTCAAACCTTAAAGAATATCTTTATGATAACTATTCAGATTCTAAGAGGGATTTATTTTCAATTTTTATTGAAGTTAGCTTAAATAAAATTCAAGAGGGAGGGATAGCTGGAATAATTAATCAACATTCATGGATGTTTTTAAGCTCTTTTAAAAAAATTAGAAGAAAAGTAGTTGACAATACTTGTATTGAGTCAATGCTGCATTTAGGCCCAAGAGCTTTTGATGAGATATCAGGTGAAGTCGTTCAGTCTGTCTCATTTACTTTTAGAAAAAAAATAAATAGTGGTTTTGTCGGTAAATACTTTAGACTAACTAAAGGAAAAAATACGGAAGAAAAGTGCCAAGAGTTTTTAAATACAAAGCCTTCTTCAGCATTCTGTGTAAATCAAGATATCTTTAGAGATATTCCTGACTCAACTTTAGCCTATTGGATATCAGAAAGAACTGCAGATATTTTTAAAAATTTTAAACGGGTTAAGACTTTTGCGGAATCTGGAGGCAGATGTAAAACCCATAATGATAGCAAGTACGTTAGATATTTTTGGGAGTTAGATAACACCGGTGAAAATGATTGGAAAATTTATAATAAAGGAGGTCCCAAAAAGCGATGGTATGGTAATATTGAGTATTTTGTTGATTGGTCTAAAAAGGCCCGTAAACAATATGACAAAAAGGGAGGATTAACCAGGGAAAAATACTGGAATACGAAGGGTATTACTTGGTCTGGAGTTAGTACTGGTAGGGCAAGTTATAGATTGAAAATTAAAGAATCTGAGTATTCTTCAGCTTCTCCAACTATAATGCTTCAGAATGGTATATCTGTTGAAGAATTGTTGGGATATTTGAACTCTGTGGTTTCAGAACATTTTATGGAAATAATAAATCCGACACTACAAATTAATGTCGGAGATGCACTTAAGCTTCCTTATAAGAAATGCAATGAAAAGGAGAGTGTTGAGCGATTAGTCAAAGAATGTATTGAAATATCTGAATCAGCGTGGAACTATAAAGAAACGTCTCCTTACTTCAAGGTTAATGAATTGATTGAGGTTAATGAACATGGGACACTTAAAGAGAGCGTTAAGCTTTTGGTAGATGAAAAAATAAATAGAGTTCAAACATTACTTAATAATGAAGAAGAATTAAATAGAGTATTTATCCAGCATTTTAAATTATCTGAAGAATTAAGTCCGAAAGTCGATGTAGACAGCCTTACTATACTTGATGATGAACTAAATGTTGTAAGTGAAGGTGAAGAATTTGAAATCAGTGAAACTGAATTAATAAAACAACTTCTTTCTTATTTAGTGGGAGTTTTATTTGGTAGATATAAGCTGGGTACGTCAGGGTTTTATATAACTAATTCAGATAAAGGGAAAATGGATAGTTATAAATTCAAAAATTCCCCAATACATTTAGATGATGATGGAATTATCCCAATAATTGAAAAAGATAGTCCATTTTCAGATGACTTACATTATAAAATTAAAGAGTTGCTTGGCATAGTTTGGGATGAAGAAAAACTAACAGACAGTTTAAATTTTATTAAGGAGAAGTTACGTACGAACCTTGATGATTGGTTATCAAATAAATTTTGGGATTATCACAAAAAGAAATACTCAAAGACACCTATTTACTGGTTGTTTTCATCAAGTAATGGAGCTTTTAAAGTATTAACCTATATGCATCGGATGGATAAATATACCGTACAAAAAGTCCGTCAGAATTATCTACATCCCTATATGGATTACCTTAGAAATGAAATTGAAAAATTAGACAAAAAGGATACGCTAAGTAGTGATGAATCTAAGCGTATGGACCAACTACGATCCGATCTTAATGAGTGTTTAGAGTATGATGAAATTCTTAAAGAAGTAGCCGATAAACAGATTGACTTTGATCTGGATGATGGTGTTGATCATAATTATGAGTTGTTTGACAAGGCACTTGCAAAAATATGACCTACTGTTCAATCCTTCGGTAAAATACTCATGGCTAAATTGAGAAACTAACTTAGGTTGATATGAATACAGGACCAATAAAGAATTTTGCACAAGACCTTAGAAATCAATTAAGAGATGGCGTTAAACAACGTTTATTATACTGGGGATTTAATGAAAAGGGAGAAGTAATTGAGAAACCCGAGTCTGTCGAAGGAGGTTATCTGTTTCGCGGTAAAGTTTTCAGTGATGAAACCGTGCCTCACCGATGGAAGCAGTTGAAAAAAATGATTCAAATTCATGATGTAGATTATGTGATTGAAGAGGGAGCTTATACATGGTTTAATCGGCTTATGGCTATCCGGATCCTCGAAAAAAACAATTATATACAGCCTCAGTTGGAATATGAGGAGGGTACGAATCTGCCTTATTTGCTGCAAAATGCCCGCCGTGGAATCTTTCCTGACATGCAGGATAAAGAACTGGAAGAGTTAAAAAAGCAACTCCGGGAAAATAAAGACAATGAAGTCTTTGCGCGACTGCTAACTCATTTTTGTGATTCGAATACCTTAATCAGTAATGTGTTTGGTAAAATAAGCTATCGTGAAGATTATACCGAGCTTCTTTTGCCGCATAACCTATTGGACAAGGAAGGAATTCTGGACTTCATTGTTACAACAGATGCAATTACTGATGAAGATTTTGAACAAGTTGAACTCATTGGTTGGCTTTATCAATACTATATTTCTGAAAAGAAAGACGAGGTTTTTAAAAGTTTTAAGAAAAGAAAAAAAGCAGGACCGGAAGAACTACCGGCTGCAACGCAGATCTTTACACCGGAATGGATCGTCCGCTATATGGTAGAAAATACGGTTGGACGTTTGTGGATGGATCTTCATCCGGATAGTGACCTTATAGAAAGAATGGGTTACTATGTTGAACCATCGGATGAAAATCCGAATGCAGAGCCAATTATTGAAGATATTACAGACCTAACCCTTTTGGATCCAGCTGCCGGTTCAGGACATATATTGGTAGTGGGATTTGAATATCTAATGGAGATGTATAGGGAAGAAGGGTATACGGCTCGGCAGTCTGTGGAAAATATTCTTCGGAATAATCTTTACGGACTTGAAATAGACGAGCGTGCTGCACAGTTAGCTCGTTTTGCTGTACTATTAAAAGCGGCCAAGTATGATAAATCAGTATTGGATGGTAAAGAACAACCTCAAATTCATTCCTTCCCTGAACAAACAGACATATCTACTGCAGAATTACGAGAGTTTTTGGGTGAAGAAGGAGAAGAATATGTAAATGAGTATAGGGATGCCTTAGATATCTTACAGTATGGGAAAAATTATGGCTCTACAATACAACTTGATATAAGTGGAAAGGCAATAGATTTTGCAAAAAAACGTGTCAATGATTTAGGATCAGAGGCAATAGAAAACCTGGCTACTCAACAATTGTTACACAAGCTGAATCCGTTTATAAAGGTTATCGCTTTATTGAAAAAAGATTTTAAAGCTGTTGCGGCTAATCCTCCATATATGGGCAGCAGAAATATGAATGGACAGCTTAAAGAGTATCTGAAGGATCATTATCCAGATAGCAAAAAAGATTTATTTGCTGTGTTTATAGAAGCTATGATCGATTTTCTGCAATCATCAGGTTATTTGTCCTGTATTACCATGGAGGCTTGGATGTTTTTAAGCAGCTATCAAAGTTTAAGAGAAAAAATTATTCAGAATTATTGTATTAATTCATTGACACATTTTGGGTGGCATGTCATTGGTATAGCATTTGGAACTGCAATGATGAATCTGAAAAAGCGGAAACCTAAACATCAAATTGGCGAATATTCATATTTAGAAATAGAAGATATCGACGAAAAAAATAATACTCCTTATAGTTATCCTATTAAAGATAATGGAAGATACTCATTAAAGGAACAGAGCGAATTTTTAAAAATACCTGGGAGTCCTATTGCTTATTGGGTTGATGAAAAAATTATCAAAATATTCCAAAATTATGAGTTGTTGGATAGCCATATTCATGCTTTTCAAGGAATGATAACAGGTGACAATAGTTATTATTTAAGATATTGGTTTGAGGTTAGTGAAAAAAGTTTGGCAATAAATTATGATGAGATTGAACAGATACAATCTAAAAAAAAGAAGTGGGTACCGTACAATAAAGGAGGAAGTTCATGTCGATGGTATGGGAATCATGACTATGTTATCAGGTGGGAAGATGGAGGCAATGAACTTACTCGAAATCGATCTAATAATTCTGATTTTTATTTAGCTCCAGGAATTACCTGGACTTTTATTAGTTCATCAAGATTTTCGGTGAGATATTTTCCACAAGGTTTCTTATGGGATGTCTCTGGTTCAAGTGCTTTCCCTTATGATGAAAACTTATTACCAATAATTTTAGGATTTTTAAATACAAAGTTAGCTAAAAAATTCTTAGATATTGTTAATCCCACCTTCAACTATCAAGTCGAAAACATTTTACAATTACCGTTTAAAGTACCTGATGATTTAACTCAGAAAAACATTACCCACTTAGTAAATTCAGCACTCGATATTGCAAAAAGAGACTGGAACCGGTCAGAATTATCTTGGAAATTTGATCAACACAAGTTATTGAACTTTGAGAGCACAAGTATTACAGAATCGATCAGTGAGTTAAAGAAAGTAGATCTGAATGATTTTGTTGAATTAGTTTCTATAGAAAAAAAAATAAATGAAATATTTATTGATTTTTATGGATTGCAAGATAATTTAGATTCCAATGTTAAACCTAATAAAGTTACACTATTAAAGGATGTATTGAGTAATAGTAAGCTTAAAAAAATATCAAATAATGATATAAATATTGCGGAATTAGATTCAGCTTATGAAGAAGACAAAATTATTAAGTCTTTTATATCATATAGTATTGGATGTCTTATGGGCCGTTATCAATTAGAGGAAGAGGGATTATATATAGCTTCCCCTAATCTATCAATGGAACTGACTTACGAGGTTTCTTATCCTCTTCTAAATGATCAAAAATCAAAGACAGAAAAGTTTGAGATAGATGATGATGGTCTTATTCCCTTGGTAGGATCTGATGGGCCTTTTTCAGATGATATAACTTATCGAATGAAGAATATGATTCGCCTTATTTGGGGAGAACAAAATTTAACTGAGAACTTAAATTATATTCAAAAAAAGCTTGATCAAGAATTAGAACAGTACCTTACTGAGAAGTTCTGGATGTACCACGTTAAATTATATAGTAAAAGTCCTATATATTGGTTGTTTTCCTCAAAGAATGGAGCCTTTAAAATATTGGCCTATATGCACCGAATGGATAAATATACAGTCCAGAAGGTACGCCAGAACTACTTGCACACCTATATGGATTACCTTAGAAAAGAGATTGAGAAGCTAGATAAAACAGGTACGCTAAATAGTAATGAATCTAAACATATGGACCAATTACGCTCTGATCTTAATGAATGCTTAGAATATGATGAAGTTCTAAAAGAAGTGGCTGACAAACAGATAGACTTTGATCTGGATGATGGAGTAGATCACAATTATGAGCTATTTGGTAAGGCACTTGCAAAAATATAGCATACCATCGTGAAAATAGTCGATAAAGCAAACGAAACATTTAAATCACAGCCAGGACTAAGAGCCCTTTTCCTATTTGATCCTGAGTTAGATTACAAAGAAGAAATAGCTGAAATAGAGTCAAATGGCATTGAGGTATTAACCGTATCCAGGGCTACTGGTCTAAAGGCAAAATATCGTATAGAAAAAGAAGGTGATGAGAAAAAGTTTTTAGTTTACTGTCCATTCCGGGAACCCAAGGGAGACAACCAGCAGAAATTTCATCTGATGGATATTCTCTATGCCAATAAAACCTTATCTCTTGATCCGGTTGACGACTTAATTGAAGAATATCAGCTTCCCAAAGATCTCTATGATCTTATCGATCAGTATCATGATACTGGCTTAAAGTATAAAAAAGACAGGAAGCCGCTTAAACCAATTCTTACTCCCTCACTTACTGAACGAAAGCTTAAAATTGGTCTTGTTCAACGAGTCCTTGGTTTTTCGAAGGTTTCCCCTTCACCATCAACTGATGAGACCATAGCAAAGCTGTTGATTATCGCAACAGATAAAAAACAATTTCAGAATGCTTTTAATGAGCTAAAGGAGTTAGAACTTGATTCTTTTCTGGGCCGTGAGTTGAGTCAATTTTTTGAGTTAGATGATAATAATCTTACAAGCGAAAATATTAAGACTGCTGCTCAAAAATTAAAATATAATCTACTGGTTGGTCCTATAGATCAAACAGAAGAACAAGACCCATATTTAAAATTACAGCTTCAAGGTCAACATGTACATAGCAGATTGTCGGCCTTTTTAATTGACTGGAAGCGTAATTCTAATTTAGAAGCTACTCCTGAAGCGATAATACAAGAACTGGCTGAGGATGTCAGTGAAGAAAATCTCATAGAAGTATATGGAGCCGATGCCCATTTTGGGTTACCTACTAAAGAGGTTATTTCTGCGGTATTGAAATACCTGGTTCCACTTGTGAAGAATCAGCCGAAGAAAGTATTAAATACACTTCAGAATTATCGAGATGATCTACGAGACGAGCATTCCCCTATTGCTTACTCTGTGGGTTCCCTTTGGCATATGGCCGTCTTTTACAACAGTCTAAAAGATCATCCGGTCAGCGAGTTAGATACTGCATCCGAATATATCGATGCATATCAAGATCATTATCATAAAGTTGATTATGAGTACCGTAAGGCGGTAACAGCATTTAAGCGTGTTAATGATCCACATCTTACGGGTGATACGAACTTAGATTCAGCCTTAAGTGATCTGTTATCATTCTACCAGACAGAATTTATTCAAAAGTTAAATATTGGTTGGCAGCAACGTTTAGCCGAGCAAGAATTTGACTTCAACAGTATAGATATAACGAAACAATTTGACTTCTTTGAACAGTATGTAGCTTCATCAGATATCAAAACAGCCATTATAATATCAGATGCGTTTCGTTTTGAGGCTGCTCAGGAGCTTTTTAAAGTCCTAAAAAGAGATACAAAGAAGGTTCTTGAAATTGAGCCCATGCTGGCTTCAGTACCCTCTCATACAGGCCTTGGCATGGCCAATTTGTTACCATCCGATGAACTGGATATAGATTCAGGAGATTATATAGCCGATGGCACAAAAACTGGCTCAACTGCTTACAGGAAAGAAATCCTGCAAAAAACTGATTCGGAGGCAACAGCAATTAATGCGGTTGATATTGATGGCATGAATAGAGATGAGCTCCGAGAACTTTTTAAGGAGTTTAATACTGTGTACATCTACCATAATTTGATTGATACTACAGGAGAGCAACATGCCACAGAAAAAGATGTCTTAAATAAGGTTGAAGAGACAATTGAATATTTGGACAACCTTATACGAGTACTAAATAATGCCAACGTTTATCGGTTCCTTGTAACTGCCGATCATGGATTTAACTACATGGAAAATAAGTTGGACGACGCCACTTTAGAAGACTTTCCTGATGTAAAAGGGAAAGTTAAGAGTGATTCTCGTTATGTCGTGGCAGAAGAAATTCCAGAAGATTTTGAAGGTTATAAGTTTCCACTTTCAGCAACAACAAAAATAAAAAAAGATTTAGAAGTTGGACTGCCAAGGGCTGTCAATAGATTTAAACATCGAGGCGTTGGATATCATTATGTACACGGTGGTGCAAGTCTTCAAGAGGTATTGGTTCCTGTTATTGAAGTGAATAGAAAGCGTGAGGACAAGGGCCAGAAGGTCGATGTAAGGCTTGTGTCTAATAATTATGTTATTACCACTGGATCGGCTCAAATTGAAGTGTTACAAGTTCAATCGGTTAATGAAAAACGTAATCCTCGGGTTGTGAAATTCGGGTTCTATAATGATGCTAAACAGTTAGTCTCAGATGAACAGGAAGTAGTCTTTGAAGCAACCTCAACGGATGCTACATTGCGTAAGAAGAAGATATTACTGACATTGACTTCTTCAGCTAATGAGCTGAACCATTGTACGCTTATGGGATTTGACGAAGAGGATCATAATAAACTTAATCCAATAGTTAATCAGCGTTATACTATAAGGACACTAATGGGGAAAGATGATTTCGAATCTTGAGGAAAAAATAAAAGACCGTTTTGAAGGAATGGTGGTCCGCAAGGACTTGACCAAGTTTGTCAAGGGAAATGCCGTAGTTCCTACCTATGTATTGGAATATTTATTGGGTCAGTATTGTGCTTCATCAAATGAAGAAGTCGTCCAGCAGGGTATCGAAAAAGTTAAGAATATTATATCTAATCATTACGTACACCGGGATGAAGCTGAGCTTGTAAAGTCTACTATTCGAGAGAAAGGTAAACACAAAATAATTGACCGTATTACGGTTACCTTTAACGATAAAAAGGATAATTACGAAGCCGCCTTTGCTAATTTAGGCCTTAAGAAGGTAGAAATTCGCTCATCCCTGGTAAAACAGCATGAAAAGCTATTGACAGGTGGTGTATGGTGTATAGCTGATATTTCTTACTTGTTTACCGAGGATAAAAGTTCTTCTCCTTGGGTTATTGAGGAGCTTAAACCTATTCAACTTTCTGCATTCAATTTTGATGATTATGTTGAAATGAGACAGGAATTTTCCCGAGATGAGTGGATAGCGCTTCTCATCCAGAGTATGGGATTGAATCCTGAAGAGTTTGGTCCCCGGCAACAAATGCTGCAGCTTATTCGCTTAATCCCTTACTGTGAGCGAAACTATAATCTGATGGAACTTGGTCCCAAGGGAACGGGTAAATCTCATATTTATTCAGAGTTTTCACCTCACGGCATTTTGCTTTCCGGTGGGGATGTGACAGTAGCCAAGCTTTTCGTCAATAATAATACAGGGAATATTGGTCTCGTAGGCTATTGGGATGTTGTAGCTTTTGATGAGTTTGCTGGCCGTAATAAGCGTCCGTCTAATAAGTTGGTCGATATAATGAAGAATTATATGGCCAACAAGAGTTTTTCCCGAGGCAGGGATGTTCTTAATGCCGAAGCCTCTATGGTATTCGTGGGCAACACCGACCGTTCTGTGGCCTATATGCTGCGTCACAGTGATCTCTTTGAAGCCTTGCCTGAAAGGTATCATGACTCAGCTTTCCTTGACCGATTACATTACTATTTGCCTGGATGGGAAATAGCTAAATTGCGCAATGAGATGTTTAGTACTGGCTACGGTTTCGTAGTAGACTATTTGGCAGAGGCTCTTCGATATTTAAGAGATAAAGACTTTTCTTCGATTGCAAAGACACAGCTTTCATTCTCGAATGAAATGACTTCTCGTGACCGTGATGGAGTAACCAAAACCTTTTCCGGTTTAGTGAAGCTTATCTATCCTGATGGCAATGTGCCGGAAGAGGATATCATTGAGTTTACGAAGCTTGCCATGGAAGGAAGAAAGCGTGTAAAAGATCAGCTTGTCCGTATTGATGATACTTTCGAACCGGTAAGCTTTCATTTTAGTAATGGTCAAAGTGAAGAACTGCATATTGAAACGCCTGAAAACAAGCGATTTCAGGACCAGATTCTCGACTACCAAGAAGAACATGATGGTGAAGTGGATACCCCTGTGCAGGAGCCGAACCATGAAACAGTGAAAACGATAAAAAAAGAGGTCCCAAGTACTGAAGAAGCAGAAATTGAGCCTGGTTCTCAAAAACGCGTAGAAGAGAATCAAACAGGTATTACCTATGATGATCTTTTTGCTCCTTGCTTAAAGGATGCAACCAAGATAAGAGTTATTGATCCATATATCCGTCTATTTTATCAGATTAAGAACTTCATGGAATTCTGCGACCTGGTTATGAGGATTAAACCAGAAGGTGAAATGATGAACCTTGAGCTGGTTACTACAAAAGATGACGATCCAGATGTAGCCAGAGAGCAGTTCGAAGGATTCGAAGAGCTTAAAGGAATGCTATTAGAACACGACATTGTATTCGATCATCGTTTTGATGAATCGATTCATGACAGGTCCATAATTACTGATACCGGCTGGAAAATTGACTTAGGTAGAGGCTTGGATATTTTT
>Ga0207718_100577_pt1 | contig 30330 bp, 31 predicted proteins | sample A23M2SouthBayCA_FD_187749 | JGI IMG/M metagenome (GOLD analysis project Ga0207718, IMG submission 187749) | Aerobic enrichment media microbial communities from Eden Landing Ponds, California, USA - A23 M2 (SPAdes) | ecosystem: Environmental > Aquatic > Marine > Unclassified | place: Emeryville... | reverse complement strand
TGTCGAAGTCAAGCTTCCATTGGGGCAAGGTGTCGAAACAAGGCGAATGACGCTCTCAGAAGCTCTTGAGCAGTTCGAGACTACTATAGACATCTACGTCAGGGAGGGTGAGTCGCACAATAGCTACGCACTCTCCAGGCTAGAGGACCTAGCGACAATCTTCGAGGTTGACGATCTGCATGCCAAAGCAGTCGTGACTGACGGCTACGTCTACATTGGGTCTGCAAACATCACCAGAGGTGGACTCTTGACGAACCGAGAGCTCTGTGAGGTTATCGAGAATCAATACGATAGTGTCGATGCGTATTTGCGATCTGAGCTGGATTTACCCTGAGTTACCACACTCGTTGGGCGACTCTGTTCCTCCCCACGTAGTTACTCTTCGTCCCAAATTGAGAGTGTAGACTGTTCTCCAGGAGCATCGATATCGAGGAATTCTGCGAGGTTCTCTCGTAAAATCCGCTCGTGTTCGTACAACGTTCGCTTGGTATCGTCACTATGTCCCGAAAGTTTGATTTTGTCGACCATTCGAGAGATGTGCTCAAGTTTCTGTTTTGTGCGGTTGTAGGGTTCAGACCGGAACCGCTGTTCATCGTCTGAAGCGAGCGCGACAGAATCGTCCGGACAGGTCGGGTCAATGTGAGTCTTCACATCACCCACGGCAGTCACTTCTTCGAAATTTAGGTACGGTCTGTAATGGGCAAGGAGTTGTTCTTCGGCGTCTTTGTCGTGCGGCGTTTGCCACCAATCGACCCGTCCGATGTCCCAGATGTCTAACCGACCATAGCTCACCACGCTCGAGTCTTGTCGGACGAAGTGTTGGCGTAAGCGCGAGCGAAGATCACTTGATCGGCCGGCATAAGCCGGCTCACCATCGAGATCAAACATACAATAGACCCCGGATTCACCACTTGGGACTGTCTTCAACTGCTCGCCGAGCATGTATAGATGGTAAATCCCGGGGGGATATTATTCACGTGGTGCCGATTTTACACAACGTCTGGTAATGCGTCCGAATTGTTTGAGTTGAGGTATCACTCACGGCCGCAACGCGCGCCTGCGTGAGCGGCCAGTCCCGCTCAGTCGCAGCAGTGTACACACACGCTGCCGCGACTGCATGCGGATTCGCGCCCCGATGAGCCCACTCACTACTCGATGTCTCAGCTAACGACCGTGCTCGTCGCCGAATCCGGTCTGTCACGTCAAGCGCATCTGCCACCCGCGGAACGAACTCAACCGGTGTAACTGGCTCCGCAGGCAGCCCGAGTTCTGTATTGAGTGCGTTGTACGCCGACCGAACGCGCGATTCAACCACCCGTGCGAGTGGGACAAGTTCAGCGAGCGTTCGCGAAAGCCCCGAACATCGGCAGGCCGCGTGGACGCTCGCAGCCGCGACTGCTTCAATCGACCGCCCCGGCAACAGATCCGCCTGCTGAGCAGACCGGAAGCACCGACAGGCTTGGTCACGCAGGCTGTCGGGGAAGTCGAGCGCGCCGGCGAGTCGCCGGACTTCGTCCAACCCATGTGCGAGTCGACGCTTGCGACTCGACTGATACCGACTCCGACTGTGCTGGGTGCGGAGCCGGGAGAGTTGCTGTCGGCGTTCGCCCGGAAGCGGCCTCCCATTCGCATCGACGTGTCGGCCGATTTCAGTAGCGAGGCCGTGATCGTGTCGCGTCGGCGTTCGCGGCGCCCCGACCCGCTTGCGCTCGTCACGTTCGAACGACCGCCACTCCGGGCCGTGGTCGATGCCGTGGTCGTCGATGATGAGCCCACAGGACTCACACCGTTGCTCGCCAGCGTCCGTAATGACTTGACCGCCACACTCCGGACAGGAGGCGTTTCCACAGGATTTCCCGCACGATTCGTCGAACTGTCGCTCGTAGACATCTCGTGTTGCCATCTCGAACACCGCGGGACGCATCTCGCTGCGCCCCGCACCCTTCAGGGGCTCAAAAAACGCCGTCGCCGTCTCGGACAGGTTGGCTTCGGTTGGCGGTCATTAAATGACTGAACCACAATACCAAACATGCTAGCAGGTGGATTACCGTTGCAGGCTCGTCGTGTCACACAAGACGTGCCCTGTTCTGCAACGGGTGCGGAATCGCGTACCAAGCTATCTGCATCCACCCCTTGATAACTCCCTCGTGGGCCTCGTGCCCACCGAGTTTCGTGCACTCGAGTTATCGATATCTGTGGGCCACGAGTCGCGGACTGCGGTCGTAGGAATCTCTCACCAGGCGAACAGTTAACTGAGACAACAAATTACTATCTGGTATGAGTAGCTCACCATGGACTGCGAACTTTGCGACTGAAAAAAGCGAATGTGCAGCTGACGTCCAACGCCTCCTCAACAAGTATCCCCAGCCAGTCGTCTACGAAGTGATGAGCGAACTGCTCCGTCGAGAGATGCGCGAGCAGTTTGCTGGTGCGTACGCTGCGTCCCAGCAGTCCGACGACTGATGGGTGATTGGTGACGTACGAGGCCCTCACCAACGACTACTCAGACAGCTTACGCCGCCCAGCGACGATACAGTTCCAACAGGGAAGAGCTTCAGAGAGCTGTTCACACTCGCAGGGCAGGTCTGTTGTGTCATCATCACCGCGTGATGTTGACCCACCATCTGCGACGACGCGCATCTGGACGGCGAGGTCGAGTATTCGTGGGCGGATCGCGACCGCAACTCGATGCTTACACGGACCGTTACCGCTCGCATCAGCGGGACACGAACACGAATCGGGCACGCCATCACGAATTCGAACCCGGTACTCGTGGGCAGTCGGCTCAGCATAGCTCTCGTTGCGAACACGGACATCGCCCTCGAGGAGTTCGAATGCAAACGCCTCGTACTGCGCCCGCTTGAGGACGCGTGCAGGTGGGTCGAACTCTGGTAGTACAGGAATCATGGTAGCCAGCACGCAATGCGCGCACCCCTTCGGGCGCATGAAAAACTACACTGCCGAACAGAGTGACAGGTGACACAGAATCTGGTGGGATTCTTTGTGCTGTCCTGTCCTGATTGTCCTGCAGTCAATACAGGTGCGACACCGACTAGGGGAGTTGCGACTGAAAGACGTATTCAGAGTTGGCAGGGTCGCCCAAGTTCTCGTTCGTACTGCGATTTAATTTGCTCGAACAGGTCTTGGCCGAGTTCTGTCCGGAAGCGAGGCGCGGCGGTCGCAAAGAACTCGTCCAGATTCTCGAACTCGGCAAAGTGGTCGTTCGTCTCGTCCTCGTCGTACCGACCTTGGCGCTCGTACTTGAGCGCCTGGAGACAATTATCAATCAGATCCATGTCCTTGACGAACTGTGCTGTCGGGGTGTCACGAGCTTCGTACTCTTCCCAAAGCGACAGCAGTTCGGTGTCCGCGAACGGTCCGACAAGATCGGTTACTGCACTCCGTTCAGCTGCCTCCTTCTCGGACGTGGGAATGGTCTGGCGTCCGTCTTCCGCGCGGGTTGCGATATCGCCCGTTCGAGCTTCGCCGAGGTCATGAATGAGTGCCATCGTCACTGCTTTCTGAGGGTCAACGTCTTCCTGCTCGGCATAGAGCAGACAAAGCGACGCTGTCCCCCACGTGTGGGCCGCGACCGATTCAGGCGAGTCGATATTCCGAAGCACCCATCCCGTCCGAAGTTCGTCCTTCAACTCGAACCATTCGAGCAAGGAGTCGAGTTCGTTGGTCATCATATCGTGGAGAAGGGAAGTGGCCAGTTCAACTCATCGAGACTATTCCACCGGGGCACCGACATTCAATCAATAAATCCCCAGAAACGGTGTGCCTAGCAATTCACCGCTGGACCTGCGAAAACATCACCCTGTGAAAAGTTCTATATACCCTGTTACAGACAAACTACGTCTGACAAAGAGGCACAGAGCAGCGACAACCGAACCACAGATAAGAGATCTCAGACCGCGTCGAGTGTTGAGAGAATCTCTTCAGCCGTCCCGCTAATCCGACCCAGTCGCTCTTGCAGCACGTCTGTCTCGTCGCCCTGCCACGCTGCAAGGTAGAACGCCGACCCACTCGTATCCAAGCCGAGATAGCGACCGACGACGTACGCAACGGCCTCCGCTTCGACCTCACGTTTCGCCCGCTCGGTCGCGTCGGTGATGTCGAAGTGCAGAATCGCGTGGGCGTACTCGTGGATGATCGTCGACGCGAGGTCGGCACGGTTCGGCCGATTCTTCACTTCCACGAGTGGGGTGAGGTCTTGGACGCTCCGCGACTGGCAGACGCCCTTTGCCTCCCCATGTCGCCACTCGTCGGAATCGACGATGCGGATGGTCACGCCGAGGTCCGACGCGATGTGAGTGAGGTCGTCGACGAGCGTGTCAGGCTCACTAGTCGCCGCCGTGTCCAGCCTTGGGAGTGGCTCACCCTCAGTCTGCGAAATGTCGAAGACTGGAGCGGGCTTGAAGCCCACCAGTCCCTCTGACCATTCCTCGGGTGGCGTCTCGTCGTACTCACACTCGCTGTTTTCGTGATAGCTCGGTGCGTTCCCACACTCGGGGCATTGGGTCGTGATGATCGGCGCCCAGATCCAGATCGCCGACTCGCCTTCCTCGACGTATCGGTCGAACTCTGCTTGCCACGTCCGGTAGCCAGCAATCTTCGTCGCCTCAGGGCATTGGAGGGTGATGAGGAGTGTATTGCGGTGGGAGTAGTCGTGGAATCGGCTCTGGATGTCCAGCCATTCTTGGAACTGCTCGCTCGCCCGAGCGTCGTCGACGTCGTCAGCGAGGTCAGCAAGCCACTGTTCGATCGTGCGATGCATTTCATCGTGTCGCGTGTCGGTCTCGTCGAACGACACCGACGGAGAACTCGTTGTTGCCATTGGTTTCAGTTCTAACACGTCTCTCTAGGACGCGCCGCACCCCTCTGGGGCGCACAAAAAAACAGCGGGGCGAACTACTGGTCGGTGTCCTCGCACTCGAGGCTCCGAAGGTACTGTCGACACTCGCCGAACAGGCCGCTTGCAGTCGATTCACCGGTTGTGAGGTGGCGAACCCACTCAATCGCCCAGCAGTACACGGGATCGGACTCACCTGTGCCGTGGATGTACCACCAGCGAGCGGCTTTGAGCACAACGAGCGGATTCGTCGGCGGTTGTTCACTCAGAAGGTCCCACGAAATCGACTCGATTGCATCGGGAACGTCGGCTCGGGTGAACTCCGAACGATGCACGAGGTCGAGGTCGACCGGAACCTGATCGATTGACACGTCTGACTCTGTTTGTTGGTGACTCATGGAAATCACGTCACACGGACTGTGTCTTCAGCCCGCACCCATCACGGGCGAAAAAATAACCACGGCGCGCTAGTACCGACGGGTCTCCCGACCGACGCTATGCGAGGTGCGACACTTCCTCCGGTTCGGACTCGTCAGCGAACTCGTTGCGCTCGACTGGCGTCCAATCTTCGGTCGTGGTTGGTGCCCACCAATCGACGTGGTAGTCACCGGGCGCACCGAGAATCTTAACTTGTGCTTCGTCGTCCGGGAGCGGCCGGCGAAGTTTCTCGTCGACGTGGAGATTCCACGTCGTCGTCGCGTCGAATGTGATGATGACCGCCTCATCGTAGCCACGCGACTCAGGCGACTCACGGTACGTCACGCAGGTATTGCACTCAGTACAGAACACCCCCTCGAAGGGAATGTGCGTGAACGCTTCCGTGCCACACACCGGACACCACAAAAACTCGAACAGCGCCTCGTCGTGACGGGACACGCGCTCGAGACTCATCAATCATTCACCACCGGAGCAAGTATCACGAGCGGGTGGTGTGGGAAGTGAGACAACTCGACTGCCAGCGTTGGAATTTGTATCTGTTACTGCGCCTCCGCCCCTTTGGGCGGCGCAAAAACAACACCAAGCGCACCACCGTCCTACTCGGTCGCTCAGTCTGTGTCTGCTGCTAACTCCGCGAGGACATCATCGTGTGAGGTCGTTCGAACGCGCTCGACAAACGCACGGGCAGCAGTGTCAGTCGCAAACACCGACGCATCATAGCCGACGGAGCCACCGAACACAGTCCACTCGTCGGTCACCACACCACCGGACAGCGGCGTGTACTCGACACGATAAGTGTCAGCCACGTCGTCGATGACGATTCGAACAGCAATACCACGATCAGGAAGCGGCTCTCTCAGGAGTACCATTGGACACAGCGTCGACTCAGTAATGGACATCAGCGGGAACGATCCACAGATGGTCGTTGGACCCGACGAGCTGCTCAAGCCGCTCGCGATGCCGAACCCCGTCAGCGAACTCGTCGTAGAGGTACACCGCCGGTCCGCGGTATGCCCCGAGGTTGTGGCACGCATGCCTGACAAGATCCTCATCGCGCATGATCGCCGCAGCGTCGAGGTTGTCAACGCCCTCTCGAACACGCTCGAGGTTTCGCTCAAACTCGCGTGTCGTCGCCTGCCACCCGCGCTCAAGGAGCTGTTGTCCGTCTTCTGAGCCAACAGGCTCTGCAACCGGGAGGTCACCCCACCGGGCGCTGCCGGCGACTGTTGTCGAGTCGTCGTCGAACGTCACATAATAGTCGAACACCGCCTCGGCGTGCGGGGCGGCCCCCACCAGTTGATCGAATACGTCAGCGGCCCGCGAGAGGGCTTGGTCTGTTGTCGATGCAGTCACGAGTGCGTAGATTACCTGGTGCATTCGTCGTCACCTCACCGGCTCAAGAGTCGAAGTCTGTCCGACCTCCTGCGCCGGCGCCCATCGCCGGCGCACACAAACACAACCCACTACGACACACCAGATTTCACGTGTACTGTTGCTCTTAACGAGGTTGGATGACGCTTCAGACTGCTCTGTTGAAAGCCCAGTCGCTGGCAGTCGTTGAAGCCGTGCTGAACTCAGGGTGCAAGTTGGACCAGGCATGATGTCTAGCGAAGAGAGAGTCGAATCGCTCAAAACAGGTAAGCTACTACCCGTCTATTAGTTTCACCCGGTGGTGACCCTTCTTGTTTCTTTACCACAAGGGACGAAGTATGACTCAGCGTATTCCACTCACTATTGTCTCACGTGACAAACGCATCGCGTACGATCTCATCGACCCCGATGAGAAACGAATGGCGATGGGAATGTCCAATGAGATTGCTGATGGTGTAGAGATTGAATTTAATGGGGCTCTCATCCAGAAAGGCATCGACACGCCACCTGTCGCTGATTTCGTACTATATGTGGGAGGATCGGTGGCACTGAATGTTGCGAGTTCCTGGCTCTATGACAAACTGAAAGACAAAGATGTGTCGCTCAGAATCGGCGACGAATCCGTTGAGTTGGAAGAGGATACGATACAATCGAAGCTTGATGAGTTCAGGGAACGCTAAATTCGCTGAATTGCTCAGCCGTTGTATAACTATTGATCAGACTGTCGCTGTCCTGTTTTGCATACGTGGATTCCGCCGGTATCGCTCAAGAATTCCTCGCGATGACCACACGGTCAGTAATCTCAATGACTGGCACCCAGGTCAGGTCCGTACTGCGGCGTTCGACATACGGAACACCGCCAGACAGGCTCTCCAGCCCACGCTGCGGGTGGGCTGTCGTCGCGTGAGTCGAACCGATGCGGTGTCTGCTCACCACACGACTGACAGCGGAGCAGTTGCCGTGTTGGTGAGGCTGACGACGACTGTGATGGCGAGGCGTCGACAGACGCTCGTCGAAGCGCAATCGCTGGGACAACCCACGTTCTCGGGTCCGAAAGTAACTGCTCACGACGGGGTTCCTCAGTAATCTGCGTCCCAGCAGCGTCGTACCACCGGGAAGCAGAACCCTCCGTCAAAGGAGAGGCGGACCACAACGAGACTGACCGGGCTTTCGCCACGAAGCCATCCTCCCGCGACCCAGTCGCTGGGACGACGTCCGGGAGGTGACCCCATCGAGTTCGAAGTGGCTCCGCGATCGGCTGTTCGAGCGCTGCAACAGGTGTACACTCATCGATGGGGGACGAGTGGGAACGCTGCAGTAATCGTGCTGCTGCAGTTCCTTTTGCGAGTGCACCCCGCGATGACTGCGACGGAACGAGCAGACAGATGATGCCGTGGAGCGATTGCTCGTGGGGCGCAGAGGTGCTGTCTGGGACCGAGACGTCCTGATCGAGGCAGAACCGACACTGGCTCTGGGTCCGAGGAATGGCCCGCTCACAGGTCTGACAGGTGTCCGTATCCCGGTCGTTACCTGCAGGGTAGTCACGCTCCGGGATTCCGTCGCCGTACTCGGCATGGTCAGTTTCCAACTGTGCGTCTGTAATCTGCGTCGCTTCGCCATATGGTCGAAACTCCGCGGTCGGGTCACGGTAGGGCGGCATATCGCATCGTGGCTGTACGTTCCGATATAAACGTTCGTCCAGCGAGGCCGCTCTGAAACCCGGCCGATAGCCAACAAACGTATATGTATTCTTAAACTAGCTGCGGGCAGCAAAATGTACGATTTGACTGGGTTCCAACGCGACCTGCTGTATGTCACCGCCGGCTTGGAGGAGCCACACGGGCTTGCAATCAAAGACCAACTCGAGGACTACTACGAAACCGAGATCCACCACGGTCGGCTGTATCCCAACCTCGATACACTCGTTGAGAAAGGGCTACTCGACAAGGGCGAAAAGGACCGCCGAACAAACGTCTACGCGATCACAGCTCGCGGTCGCCGAGAAATCGAAGCCCGCGACGACTGGGAACAACAGTATACGAGTACACTCACCGAGTGAGAACGAGCAAGGCGACCACACACAGCAAAGATACGGTATATATCTTGTTGCGAGCTATTCTTTGCATCGAATTCTGTTACCGCTCGCTTGATTACGACTGGTCGACGGCTGACGCGACCTGAAGCAACCCGCATTAATCCCTGGGGGTAGTACTCATCGCTATACCCAAAGATTCGATTGACAGCAGCCCGTGGGACAGCAACCTCGTCAAACTCAGTAATAGTGTAGATGAGATTCGACGGTGCGTTCCGCCAGAACGTTGTGCTTTCCCAATCGGAAGAATCCTCAAATGTTAGCCCAACGAACCCAACACCTACGTATTGACCATCCTGATAAAACAATACAAGATCGTCTGACACCATTTTCTCGAAGTAGTTTCGGTTACTCTCACCATCACGGGCACCCCAGAACCGGACAGACTCAAGGTTGGAAAGTGCAGCAGGGTGATCCGGGTAGTCATCCAATTCAACGTGGTTTAGAACTGTTCTTTGGAAGTTTCCGGGGTCACATGGGACGAGAAAGACATTTGCAGCCATTATAGTTCACTACAAATACATATCTTATAGAACTTCTGGACCACACATTATTAGATCGTGATTCCTGCTGTTCGGCTCTGTTGAAATCCTCAGTCACAGATAGTTTGTTGAGGCCGTGCTGAATACAGCGCACGAATGTGCCACCCGAACTGCTCCCATTTTCACGTGTCAATCGTTACTAACCAAAGATATAATGTACACTAATTGAATGATAAACATATGGCGCGAACAACGTTCTTTAGCTTTCATTACGATAACGACATCTGGAGAGCTAGTCAGGTCCGGAATTCAGATGTTGTTGACCAGAGTATTGAAGAATCTGGATTTATTGATGGTGCAAGTTGGGAATCAATAAAACGTGAGGGGGATGATGCAGTTCGAGACTGGATTAATAGGCAAATAAAGGGTTGTTCTGTGACCGTTGTTCTAATTGGAAGTGACACATACGATAGAAAATGGATAAATCATGAAATCGAAAAAAGTTATGAAGAAGATATGGGATTAGTCGGCGTTAGAATTCATAAAATACGGGATGAAGATGGAAACAGAGGTCGGCGAGGTAAAAACCCGTTATCAAGGTATAAAGATCCAAACACAGACCAAAAACTGTCTTCCATTTTTAACACCTATGATTGGGTAAGTGACGATGGCCGGGAGAATTTAGGGGATTGGGTGGAGGAAGCAGCTCAAATTGTTAACCGGTAATGGGAGACGGCCCTAATATATCAGATCTTGAATTTATTCAAGACATCATTTCCCGTTTAGCTGGGAACTCATTTAAAATTAAAGGATGGTCAATCACTCTTATTGTGGTAGTCCTTCTTTTCCGGACTAAAGATCTGCATCTCCTAGTTGCGTTTATACCTCTTTTCGGATTCTGGATATTGGACGCATACTACCTCAAACTTGAGCGAAGATATCGGTCTATGTTTGAGGATGCAAGGACGGGTAACGAAAATAGGGCCCAGTTCGAGATGGATGCATCTGCGTATAGTGTAGACTCAATCCCGAAGTTAATGCTCTCAAAATCGCTATTGCTTTTCCATGGGACAATTTTTGCTCTACTACTAATATATTCCATTTTGGTTTTCGTATTGTGGTTATCTCTTGAACTGAGTGGTGTATCACTATAGTCAATCATATTATATACACTATGAGGGTCTAATGGATTTTAGCGGCAGCCATTAAACACTGGCAGAACGAATAATGACTTCTGGCTGTAACGGTATCACTATGGAAGATTGTGAGTTCTGTAAGATCGTAGCTGGAGACGCGCCGAGCAGCGTTGTTTATCAGAATGATTGCATCTTGGCTATGATGACTCTCCGGCCGATGACCAGAGGTCACGTCCTCGTGATACCAAAAACACACACAGCCTCACTGTCAGATATGGAATATAAGGCCGGAGGAGAGCTATTTGAGGTAGGTATGAAGGTAGCTGAGGCGCTCAGAGCTTCAGAGATAGAGAGTGAAGGAATCAACTTTTGGCTAGCAGACGGAGAAGCAGCCGGTCAGGAAGTGTTTCATGTTCATCTTCACGTGTTGCCACGGTCAGCAACAGACAAAATTCGTTTGGAAGGTCCGCGACTGGACTTGAACCGCTCGGAGATGGACTCCGACGCGGAGATCATCAAAAAGGAATTGATGGGAAGTGAACACGAATTTTAATTTCGTACCTGCTCAGTACGAACGGCCATACCAACAACTGATCCGGCTTTTAAGTATATTTCTTGCCCTCTGCTGACCACCCACTTTCTGAGTTGGTCACGACGGTTGACGAAATTGATGCAGTACTTCGCAGGACCGGATATCGAATCGATCAACGAGATGTACGACTTCTGAATACGCGGTAGACTATTCATTAATCTAGTTGGTGAGCTGGGTGAGCGACTATCACCGGGTGAGTTTAGCTGAGAAACTGATCAATATTTCAAAAGTGGGTGTTCAAGAATTCTTTGAACCTCCTTCCTGTTATTACTTTCACCGCGGTCGGGAAATTTTGATACTGGTAGGTATTCAATGGAGCTATAAGTTCAAATCATGGTTCGAAGAGTCTTCTTCAGTTTTCATTACGAGAGAGACAAGTGGCGAGTCAACCCGGTTAGAAATGCGTGGGTGACGCAAGGGAGAGAAGCGGCTGGTTTCGAAGATGCTGCGGACTGGGAGGAAGTAAAAAAGCAAAGCGAGGAAGAGATCAAGAACTGGATAGGCGACCAGTTACACGGTACCTCAGTAACAGCGGTTCTGATTGGTAACAAAACCGCGGGCCGGAAATATGTCAACTACGAGATCAAGGAGAGCGTCAGGCAGGGTAACGGGATAGTCGGCATCAAGATCCATCGGTTGAGAGACAAGGAGGACGGCCAAGATTTCCAAGGCTCCAACCCGTTCAAAGATTTCGTCATCGAAACCAAGGACGGGGTGAAGAAACTCTCCAACGTATTTGAGACATACGAATGGAAGAGAGATGATGGCTGGGATAACATAGGGGACTGGGTTGAAGATGCCAAACAGCAGGCCGACCAGCTCACTAAGAAGGAAAAGATGTCGGTCAGAGAGATAAATAGCGGAGAGAAGTTTGTGAAAGTCCTCCAATCTGCAGGTAAAATAGGAGGAATCGTCGGGGGAGGCTATCTACTGTACAAATTTCTGCAGAACGCCAATAACGACTCTACTCCTGTTCAGAACCAGAATGGGCCTGAACTACCGAACAACCATCAGCAAAACATGGGTGACATCGACGTAGAGTCTCTCGTAGAGGATTTTGCTAACTCTGGGATTGACCTCATCGATCAGGACGACGATGACAACGACGGGTTGATCTGAAACCGCTGAACGAATACTGTTCTCTGATTCCAGTCGTGACCAGACATATGATTTTTGGGGGCCAGATACTCAGGGTTGTTCGACAGAACGAGGACCGTCTACTGCATACATCCTCTGTCTGTGTTACGCAGGTTTGTCAAAATCTAAGGACTTCCACAGAGCCTGCTGTTCATATCAGAGGGGTTGCCGCCATGAACATGGATCTCGATGTTGAGTATGGACCAAGGTCGTGGCTGCGCGCGCAGCGGAGTCACTCGTGAGCATCGCGAACGAGGGCACGTGAGACGAGCGAATGCGAGTCTCACGGAGCGAGCACGGAGCGGAGGGTGGGGCGGTGGGGTCTGGGTCGGCCCGGCCACCAACAAAAAAGAGGGCTGCCTCGCGCCGTTAGGCGTCCCACCAAGCGTCACGCTCGGGGAAATGCACGGTCGTCCACCCCGTCAGCGCCACCGAGACACGCCCGTCGTACCAGTTCCGCGCCGCTCCGTGAATCCGCACGCGTTCGCCCTCGCGAATCCACGGCACGTCCGACGCCTTCCAACTCGTCAGCTTCACCTGCCCGCTTTCGTCTTCGAGTATTCCTGCTTGCTGAATCGCCGGTGACTCTGACTCCCACATCGTCGTCAGCCTCCCTTCAATGCACACCTCGCGTCGCGACACGCCCTCCAGTTTCCCGATCGGCACCATCGTCCCCGGTGCACCTTCGAGTTCCTCGAACACGCTCACAGTTGCCGACAGCATGTCTTTGCCGCTTAATACCGCTTCACTCAGCCGCCGACTGATCGCCGCTCGCGACCACCCATCCAGCTTCTCTGCCAGCCGTTTTGCCTGAGAGTTCACTGCGCCCAACTGTGCTTGGGTTAGCTCCGTCCGGGGATCCGCCCGGTCGGGGTCCGCCATCGGGTTCACACTCGCTGCGCGCTTCTGAAACTGCCGCCGTCGCGCAGCGCTCCGCTCGGCCGCAATCACCCGCGACCGTGCCTCACGACCCTCTTGCGAGCCCAGTTCCGCACGGGCACTAATCCGTTCGAGTTCAGCTTCCCGCGCTCGAATGCGTTCTTCTTGGGCCAACGTCATCCCGTCAATCCGCTCGTCGCTCGTGTCTGCAATCCCATCTGGGTGGTTCGCATCCACCTTTGCTTGGATCTCCTGTTGCACCGTCGCCTGAAACGTCGGCGTCTCGTCGACGACCTCGAACCCGTCTTCGTCGACTGTCTTGTCATCCGCTTGCTCGAACGCCTGTTCAGCCACCGAAACTACCTTTCGACTGGAGTTGTTACTAGACATCGTTGTTCCTGAAGGCGCTAACGCGCCGACGCCCGCGACACCACTCGCGGGATTCTCACGAACAAACCTACTCGAGCCACGGCTCCGACGTCGACCGATGACGCCGTCACCGAGGTGTCCGCGCCGCGCCTTCACGCCGGACCCTGTCCGGCGCGGCGCGGCACCGACGGCACCCCGACAAACGAGTGCAGGGGGTGAACCTCGAGGTGAGCGCGCGGTCACCACCATATACCCAGCCGGTCACCGCGGGTCGGCGCCTCGCCGACACCCGTCCGTCGCAGACGCAACGGCAGCGGCCGCGGCGCCGAGGCGGCACGGCCGGGGGGTATACGGTGGTGAACGGCGTCGCATACGGCCACAGCGAGGCCGCAGAGAGCGAGGACCCGCCGGACCAGCACCGCGCCCGGACCCGCACGAGCCTGTCCCGTCCGTCGCAGACGCAACGGAAACGCCTCGTGCGGCAGCCCGGTGCGGGCTGGACGCCCGCGGACCCACAGCTCGTCGCGGCCGAGTTTGAGCGCATGCCCGGCAGGCCGCACAGCCGGCCCTGAGTGAGCCCCGGACCGTGGCATATTGGGGGTGAGCACGGCGAGCCCCCAGTAGCCACCGCAGCCCGGGCGAACGAGGGGTGAGGGCAAGTGCCCGAACGGTGAGCAGCCCGCCCGGACCGCGCAAGCGGCCACGTCTGAGCCAGCCGGCCGGCGGCGCGACCGCATCGAGGGAGCGCTGACGCAACGGCTGGTGAAGATGCAGCCAGCCCGGTCTCGGTCAGGGCCCGGATGCGGGTCGAGTGCTCGCAGACCCGCCCTCGGGGCTGACCGGTATCGGGTGGCTGCACTTGGCCCGACCCGGCCCCGCGACCGTGCCCCGTCCGTCGCAGACGCAACGGCAGCGCGAAACGCCCGGGCCCGGCAGGAACGGGCTGCCCGCCGGAGCGTGCGCAACCCGAGCAGTCGCCCCCCAAACGTACCGACACGACTTACCTCCCAAACACGTGAGATTGCTAGTTTCTACTCGCTAGCTTGCTATCCAGATCGTTGAGGACGTGGGCCTCGTCTCCATCCCAAATGAAACACAAACAACGGAGTATCTCACGCTTGCTTCGAACATCGCAGCAGTACGAGGCCATCAGAGATGCTCTCGAAAAACTAACTCAGCAGACGTCGTCCAACTCTCACCACGTGATCTCAAATCGTGCGCCACCTTCAGAACCCGTTGTAACGGCAATATCCCAACCATGGCCCTCGACAATTTGAGAGACGATCGAGAGCCCATAGCCAGTTCCGTCAGCAGTTGTCGAATATCCATGGGTAAATATCTCTGACCGAATCGGCTCAGCGATTCCGGGGCCATCATCTTCGATATAGAGTCCCGTATCGTCAAGGAGGCTTCCAACAGTCACAGTCGCCCCAGCACCAGCATGTTCAACGGCATTGCGGAACAAGTTCTCTAGTAGTTCCTGAAAACGACTCTTATCCGCGGCGATCACTCCGAGATCATCGTCTAGTTGGAGCGTCGCTTGCTGTGTCTCAACGCTACTCCACGACGCATGGAGACACTCACGGATATCAACCGATTCGGTCTCACCAACGACTTCGCCTCTTTTTGAGAGGGCAAGAATGTCGCTGACGAGATCATCGATTCGAGTGAGTGATGCTAAGACCCGCTCCAATTCAGGACTCTCGGACTGTTCATGGGCGATCTCAGTGTATCCGTACGCGATCGAGAGTGGGTTCCGAATATCATGTGTTAAGATGTCGGCGAACTCATTCAGCCGGTCCTTCTGCTCTTGAAGTTGGGACTCTCGCTGTCGCTGCTCGGTGATATCCCGAATGATGCCAGTAAAATACTGTTCCCCATTGTGTTCGTGTTCACGAAGGCTGATAAGCGTCGGAACTTCGTGTCCGTCCTTGTGCAACGCCGGGAGCTCGATACCATCCCAGTCGATATTGCGCTCTCCTGTCGCCACATACGAGGCTAATGCAGCCACGTGGACTGGTTCTAAGCGCTCTGGGATGATTTTCATCTTTGAACTCCCAATTAACTCAGCGGGTGCATAGCCGAGGATGTCTTCAACGGCTGGATTGGCATACACGATGTTGCTGTCCGAGTCGATCGTCAACATCCCTTCGGCTGCATTTTCGACAAGTGTCTGGTAGAAATCATCAGCGGAAATTGGTGGTGGTGGTGAGTTAGTCATATGTAATCAGTACGGATTTTCAGTAGTTAAGGATTCTTCACGACATTGCTAAGACGTTACTTGTATGTCTATCAAACTGAGCTGTCACATCACCTACTGCAGATTTCGAATCGGGTATTCCCAAGCGTTCGTCTCTCGTTAATCTGAAGTGACTATCCCAGAGTAACCACGATTTAACGAATAGTTGTGAGACTCTAATTCAATAGCCCCGTTCCGGAGTTTCGTTGAAAGCCCATGCTGAATACTTATCTCAGATAAACTTAGTGACTCTCAAACTAGTAACTTTGGCTCTGTTGAAACCCTCTTCACGTCTTGCGATTTGCTGAGAGGCTAGTTTCTAACCGGATCGATGAAAGCCACTAGGATGAATAGCTCTTCTCAATGCTAACTCTGAAGGATTTCAACAAAGCCGTAACTTTGTGATTGACTCTGTGGGCGGACGCTCTAATATGAATTGTCGCTTCTGTTGAATCGTGCCCAACAGTAACCGGTACACCAAGCTACATATATTACTATCTGACAGACGGGTTCAACGTGAAAGGGGATCTGACGCGTTTCAGGCCGGGCAACCCGAGACACGACAATGCTGGTGGATTAGAGGCACTCAGTATGGTAGCAAACACCTAAATTTGTATTCAAACTGCCGGTGTCGGTTGGTTCTTCCCTAACTCGCAATTATATTCTATTATGGAATAGAGAAAGTATTGAGATAGAATATTAACTGCAAGATTAACATTTAGCCACACTACGCTCATTCGTTGCTGGTGGTGATGTCTAGCCAAAAACCACGGAATTGCAGCATCCAACGGATTTAGATCCAGAAAATCGATTACGTGATCGTTGAGACGGCGGGAATTCGGACTTCGAGAGTCGCATGACTGGGAGCAGCCTGGAGTTTTCCATCAGATTTCGCTACCGTCCAGTCAAGACACCAGAGCGCTAGTCCCTCCGCATGATTAAGCGGTGTCTCCTCTCCTGATTTCACAGCCTCAATGTCTAATTCTGGAAGACCATTGGCATCATCATCAATTTGGAGAACAGCCATCTCATCATCTGAATCAATATTCGTAGTGGTGACTGAAACAACGATATTAACATCTCCATCGTTGTGTGTCGCGATTTGCTTGACAACGTCAGCGATCACGACCGGGAGTATCTGTGTCGCCTCAACCAATATCTCGTGTTTGCTACTGTCAAAGGCGACGTTCGCGCACGGAGTATCGACTTCAACGTCTGTAAGCTTCGATTCTAACACAGCATTCAACTGGAAGATTTCAGGTTCCGCTCCCTCATCAGAAAGTAGTTGTTTGATATGCTGTGTCCGAGTCGAAATCGTACTGAGCTCCCACGCTGCATTCAGAACGGTTTCGAGATCTGCCTGGGCCTGCTTATCATCAATCCGTGACGCAGCTAACTCAGTTCGTCCAGTAATAACATTCACCTCATTTCGAACATTGTGCCGTAAAATACGATTTAGAACGTCAACCATCCTAGAACGTTCTTCGAGGACGGCGTTCGAGGCTTCAAGCTCTGATTTGGTTTCACGAATCTCCTCGATATGCTCTTGTAGGGCGTCGCGTGTCGATGCTATCGTCCGATTGAGATCGCCGAACTCATCCCGACGGTTGGTATCAAACTCAACGTCGTACTGGCCATTTTCAATCTGCTCCGCTCGGGTGGTTAGTCTGGCGAGGGCCTCAGTCACGTCTTGACCGAGAATACTGACAACCCCCACGAGTCCGAGCAGCGTGAATACTCCAATCCCACCAATCCATTGGAGCGCCTCCCGAGAGATGAGATATGCCTCACTAGCCGGTGCATGCTCGATAACGACCCAGTCAGTATTAGGGACAGCAGCATACGCCGCAACATATTCACCCTCTATCTCAGCACGGTTTTCGTACGCGGGAGATTTAGTAAACCCAGAGTCTCCACGGAGCCCACTACTGACAGTCGAGGCTCGGCGAGGCCCCTCGCGATATTGTGCGTGTGTGGCTTCTGCATCATCACTAAACACGACTGTACCGTTCGAGTTGACTACTCGCGTGAATCCGTTGTCGACAGGGTGTTCGAATCGGTCAAAGACACTCGCGGTATTTACTTCAATGACGAGCAACTGTTCTGGTGACTGCCGGATTGGAGAAATGAAGCCAATAACGGTTGTTTCGTTTGCGACTGCGTACGGCTCGGTTACTTGTACGTCGTTGAAATTCCGAAAAGAAAACCGTTCATCCCAGGCGAGTTCGTCGACAGTCTGCCCCTCTACTGTGGGGTTGGTACTCGTCGTGACGGTCTGACTCCGCCGGTCAAGCACGTAGGCGCGAACGATTTCGGCATCAAGCCCATCCATCCGTTGAGTCTCTAAATACTCTCGAACTTCGGCTCGGTCACCGTCCTCGTAGATGGGATGCTCAGAGAGAATTCGAACAACAAGTCGGTTCCGCTTACCCCACTCACTCAATTCGTTTGCTTCCGCCTCGGCAGCCGCCGTCATCGACTGTTCGACGTTTTCTTCGAGTAATCCACCAACCTGTGCGTACAAGCCAACCGTACCAATACTGATTACGAGAAAGACGAGAAGGAGTGCAGTTGCAAGTTTTCGTCGAAACGACGATTGAACGAGATTGAGAAGAGACCCGAGAATTGGAACCGTAGAAAGCGACCTACGCATTGTCAGCGACCTCCTCGTCTAAAAACTGTGCTGCGACCGCAAATGGGTGGTCTCCGTCGATTAGCACCTGTCTATTGAGGTCCCGCATCGTCGACTTATCGAGTGCCGCAGCCACCGGCGAGAGTACCTGGAATATCTCTGGATTCTCGTCAATGAGTGGTTTATATGCAGTAGGTGCCGGTCGATAGGGGACAAAGTAGTTCCGGTCGTCATCAAGGACGGTGATTGTAGTGCGGTCAAGTTGAGGGTCAGTCGCGAACCCACTCGCGATTTGGGCGCGGTTCTGCTCAAGTAATTCATACGTTAGCCCAATCGACGTGACGATGAATGTCTCGGGTTCGAATGTCCGCCTGTCTACGTCACTAATCTCATAATATTCAGCGAGTCCATGCCAGCCGTCCTGCCGGTGATAGAACTCCTCATTAACGGCAACCACCGGGTTCTTATCCCCGTTGTTGAGATAGGCTGCCAGTTCGCTGATAGTCGACACATTTGTCTGTTCCGCCCATGTTTTGTCGGCGACGATAACGTACTCGTTCGAGAATGATGCCGGCTCCGCCATTCGGAGCTGCTGAGAGTGAGCGTCCGGTTGCACGCGTTCAAAGAGCGACTCGTGGTTCGTGATTTGCACCTCGTGCCGCGGGGGGAGTTGGATCCACGCAGTCCCCGTGTACTCCCAGTACAGGTGTTGCTCACCCGCCGCTGTTGCCTCCCAGTTCGATAGCGAGTCTCCGGAGCCGATCTCGTCAACAGCTCGAATCCAATTGACTGTCTGTAGCTGCTCGTACGCCAGATATCCTAGAATCGTCTGCTCAGCGAATGGCTTTGATCCGATCCGGACGGTCACTAGCTCTGATTCGGCTTGTTCGTTGCCGGCACAGCCGCTTAGTATGCCGGCAGCCAGCATACCGCTGGCGTGGCCGACACGACAGAGATACTGCCGGCGCGTGATCGACATATGAATGTTATGTGTTGTCGAGTGACATATAATCACAGGGACGATTGCAGCACTATTCAATGTGGCCTGCGTCAGATTGTCCGGACGAAACGTCAGCCATAATGAATTTACTAGCAGCAACTACGTACAAAAGCGACATCACGCAGACTGATCTTCCCGGATGATACAGTACTGACCGAATGTTCAGGCATCAAGTACTGCAGAGATAGGGCGAAAGGATGTAAAAGATAATTTCAATACTTATGAATTTGAGGCGCATGGTTCCTTGCGGCAGTCAGCCATCAAATGCATCAGGCTTCCTCAAAATTGCAGGGCATAGTGATAGTCACGATACTTCCACGTGGCTCGTTTGAGTCGAATTCGAGTGTTCCCCCACCATTCGTCACGATCCAGTAGACGAGCCACAGTCCAACTCCTGTTCCATGAAACAGTTGTTCTTCTTCGGTACCCAGCACATCGGTTTCGATCTGTGCGATTCCTGGACCCTCGTCAATGACTCGGATCTCGACCCCGTCATCCAATATTGAAACCGTCAGTTCAATCGATGGATGCGCAGTATCACCGTGTTCAAGTGCGTTTCTCGCCAACTCGAAGACTGCTGACTTGAGATGTGCTGACGTAGTGACTATCGTATCTGCCGGCGCATCGACAACAATGTCAGCATTTGGGTCGAATTCCATCAATTCCTTCGCAATCTCGTCCATGGCCGTAGACAAATCTATTCTTCTGAATTTCGGAGATAATTCAAGCTGTCTTGCGATTTCTCGGTTTTTTTCTGCCAACCTGATAAGGCGCTCACTCGTCGTGTGAATTACCTTAGCGTACGCTGCCACCTCCTCATCGGTAGACTCGGAGAGTAGTTCCGAGTAGCCACTCACGACATTCAGGTCGTTTCGCAAGTTGTGACGTAAGACACGATACAAAACAGCCAATTGTTGGGTCCGCATCTTCCGTTCGGTGATGTCTTCTGCCAGTCCGACGATTCGGTAGACACCACCATCTTCATCAAAAACTGGAACACCACGGTCGTACACCCAACGAATGTCGCCGCTTGGTTGAATAATACGGTATTCTTCTTCGTATTTACCGTTAGCTTGGTCCTGTACCGCTTCTTCAACACGCGTCCTGTCTTCGGGGTGAACTGCTGCGAGAAATGAGCGAGAGTTCTCATACAGCGAGTCTCGTGAGCTCCCCCACACCTCCTCATAGGAAGGATTGACGAAGAGAATCTCACTAGTCGCCGGATCACTCACCCACAGCACTTCCCGAACGTTCTCTGCCACCTCTTGGAATAGCGCCTCACTCTTCTGGAGTTCTTCAACGTAATGTCGCCGCTCGATTCCCCCTTTAATTAATGAAGTAATCGTCCGGCAGAGCGCGTACTCTTCTGCGAGGAATGGGCCCTCGTCAGCTTCCGGCTTGGACTCGAGATAGCACACCTCAATACTAATCTTCGCTCCGTCAGATGTTACTGTATCCACTTTGAGCATCTGATCACTCGTACTGAACTCCTCAGTCGTAACCGCCGTCTCGTCAATGCGTACCCTCGCTTCTGTACTCTGTGGATACTGGAATGATTCAGGAATCGCATCAACAACAGGTTGGAGGATATCTGTGAGTGGCCGCGTAACTGGATCTTCGAGGAGATTTGCGATTTTACGAATCCCTCGGAGTTCCTTGAGTCGTTCACGGAGCGTCAGGAGTGTCCAATTGGAATCGATGGCTGCTTCGATTGTCTTGGCCAATTCTGAGATGTGTCCTGGAGATTCAGAGTACGGCAGATATTCAGTCACACCCGCAGAGATTGCCTTCGCAGCGAGTTCTTCAGACCCATTTGTGGGATGCAACACGATGGGCAAATCGGGGTGACTCCGGCGGATCAATTCGATAAAACTGAAACAATCGATACTCTGAAGATGAGCCGGACAGATTAGACATTCAATATCTGGACGCTCAAAGAGGATCTGCGTTACCTCCGATGCAGTATTCGTAGTGAGAACTTCGTACATCGGCTGCTCTCGCAAGCCCGTTTCGACTCCAGATGTCTGGCGTGTCTCGCTTGGAATATACAAGATCGGAGTCATCGAAAACTACCTTATGATATCTGTAGAAGGAGTCATAAAATTGTGGGTAGAGAGCCTTAATCGCGGATATTTTCTGATATCTGGGATTGGTGGGTTCTTTCCATCCGGTTACTCTCGTTCACAAGGCCTTTTGTGCACTACTGCACACACAGCGTAGTGAGAAAGAACGGTAGCTCGTAATCACCGGAAGTCAAGTCACAGAACGGGTGCCGTCGCCGAGTGTGAGAAAGTCTTGACTTCGTTTATCTACAGCGTTAATTCACACCACACCCTTTCGCTCCCAACCTCAGTACATCACAAAGCCGGTTAGTTGAGACGTCTGCTTGCTGAAGGTGTGTCTAATACCAAGCAAGCAGACGATGAAATCCACGAGGACCAGCTCCTTAACTTCCTCGTCAACTCCATTGACGAGGAAGTTACTCTCACACTCGCTGAAAACGCCGAACTCGAGGCTGAAGACATCTACGAGGTCCTCGTCGGCGTTGCGCCGACGGGACCTCGGTCTCGACGCTCTGTGAGAGAAGCGAAAATGCACCCCACGAAAACTCGGTTCTCTACCATCTCCGCACCAAATTTGACCTTAAGACCTCGAACAAGTTGGAAACACGCTCCTCCAGAAGGACGTTCTCGACATCCTCCCCGAGCAGTTGGAGGTCGTTTCAGACCTCCACCTGCGGCCCTACTATGGAGACGAAGACGACACCGACGGTCTCTATCACTCCCAAGCGAAGCGTGGAACGCGGTGGTTCCACGCTTACGCGACACTCTACGCGCGTGTGAAGAACAAACGCTACACGCTGGCGGTGCGCCGCCTGACCGACGGCGACACCGCCAGCAGTGTCCTCGCAGAGTTTCTTGATATTCCCCACGGCCTTGACCTTGACGTCAAGGCCGTCTTTCTTGACCGCGAATTCTACGACAGCAAGTGTTTGACGCTGCTTCACGCGCATAATCACGCCAACGTCATGCCGGTCGTCCGCTGGGGAGAGACTATCAAGCAAGAACTCTCGGAAGGCTGGAGTCGCGTGATTCAACAGTCTGACGGCGAAACTCGACGGTCACAGCTGGACCGCCGAGTTTCCCGTCTACATCGACTGTACCTACCAGAACGGACGGTACGACGACCATGGGGTGGCGCGTCACGGCTACGCCGCTGACGCGCCGTTCATCGACTCACCACGCGACGCTCGATTCCACTACGCGAAACGCTTCGGTATCGAGGCGAGCTATCGGCTCCCCGAGCAAAGTATGGCTACGACCTCGACACGGAATCCGGTCGTACGGCTGTTGTACGTCGTGGTGAGTTTGCTGTTACAGAACGTCTGGCAGTATTTGCACTGGGAGTGCGTGGCGACGCCCCGCCAAGGTGGGCGTCGCCTCTGACAGTAGTCGTTCAAGGAGTTCATCAACATGATCCGACGGGCAGCGTGGACGGCCCTCGCGGTGCGTCGGGCCGTCCCCGCGAACCGGTCACCAGACGACCGGTTTAGCCGGTAACTCCTGACCGGGCTAGCCAGCGGTGTGAGTGGCGACGCTGTCGCGTCGGCGGCTGACCGCCGCCGACAGCGACAGCTCTCCATCGATTCGTCCATGATTCTCTCGTCGAGACCGTCAGTGCAACTGCTCCGACACAGAACTCAGGCTTCAGAAACAGCTAGCCGAGGATGCTTTGTGAGGTACTGAGTCTCTGCCTCAGTGTCCTCGTCAGCAGGCTCAAGCCGACGCCGTTGATGGACCTCAGCAAGAACATCTTCAAGCGTGGCGAGACTGTTGATTGCCGTGGCCTCGCTCACAATATTGTCGATGAGTTTGGCGTGTTCGACAGCATGGGGATCACCCTCAGTTGTCTCGATTGAGTCGATGGATACAGACCGATCTTCACACCAACCACAGTCCCAACAGTTCCGTGTAATCACCAATACTTCGTCTTTGCCAGCGGCGAGTAGTGCGTTCACTATTGAGGTCGTGGGAGGTAGGTCTGGCCCAACCTCTATCGTGATTAGGCTGCCGCCGCACGCAGGGTACTCCATAGACCGCAGATGACCTCTACTGGTTTTAATATGTGGACTGTGCTACATCATGTGTCCGAAACAAAAATGGGCACAGAGACGTTTTTCCTCGATTATCTGTAAACATCGGCATCGTCAGGTGCGGCCAAATCCAACGGCTCGTCCTCGAGATCTGCTTTGAGTAATCGGAGTCGCTGGGCAGTCTCGACACCAATTAGCTGCTTGACCGTCTTGAATTCGAGTTGGTCGTCGTAGTACTTCGTTGCGACCAAATGCTGAACAGTTTCGCTGTTAGCAGTATCTTCGATGTAGTTCCGGATCACTTCTACGAGGAGACCAGTCCGATCTTTTTCGAAGAGATCGGTAAGTGCGTCAAGACGCTCAACGAGATATTCGGGAGATTCAAAGTGTACTCGCCGTGGATTGTCACTCGCATCCATTCCATGTGCAAGTCTGCACACAGGCGAATAATGGATCCACCGTTCGGTGACATCGAGGATTCGATCAAGGCAATCAGGTAGTTCTTCGGAGAAAGCTTATGTCTACACGGACGCATAGCACACGTATATGTCTGATGCTGATACAGGGTCCAGCAATAACGGCCCGGAGATGGTGCAGATAAACCTCCGGCTAAGCAAAGCCTTCCTCGAAGACATCGACGCAACGTGGGAAGAACAGGGGTTTAATTCACGGAGCGAATTCCTTCGCTACGCTGCTCGTGACGCCATCAAACATCCCGAATTTTCGCGAGAAGGATGGAAGCAAATCGCAGCGAGCGAACACGACCTCCGGTCCGGTGAATCAGATTTAGTCTCGCGAGACGAAGTCCTCGAAATGATGGATCGAGACACGGATGGTGAGTGAGGAAGACTGGACGTGGAAGTTCTCACCACGCGCTGCGAACCAATTCAAAGGGCTCGATACGCACGTTCAAGACCGGATCGTCTCAAAGCTCGACGAGATTGTCGACTCAGAGTGGCGAGATCCTGACGACTTTGTTGAGCCGTTAACTGGTGGGCCATTCTCGAAACTCCGTATCGGACAGTATCGTCTGGCTTGTGTCTTGGACTACGATGAGTCAATCCTCGAGGTCCATCGAATCGAGCACCGAAGCGGGGCGTATACTGCCGACGATTGAACTTCAGAACAAGAAGCATCAGTATCTCAAATTAGCGGCTGGTTTTTGAGCAATGAAGTATCCTCAGTTCGGGAGTGATACGACTATCTTAACCAACAGAATCGAGATGGTGTTGCCTCTCGTTGGTTAAAATTGCCGATTGTAGAGTTGCCGCACCGGCTTCACCCTGAACACGTCGGTCGACTCAACAGGAACGCTGTAACTACGGTCGGTCGCGAGTGAATCAGTCTGCGAAAGTCGGTCTATTAACTCGTTGCGTACAGATTTCCGGCTGATTGTCGTCTCATGCCACCCCAGACGCTCGTCGTAATGACGTTTGTAGAACGTCTCTGCAACGTCATCAACTGCGATGAACTGCGTCCGTTTTGTTCCCCACACGTTCGATGAGACGTACTCCGCACCAACGTCCTCGTGAGTGAGTTCGACGAGAACACACTCAACAAACGCGACAATCGAAATGTAGTGACGGTTATTTGGGACAGTCAGTTGGAAGTTTGACCACGGAGAACTGGATTGGTTCGAATTATTCAGCGGTCTCTCGTTGCTACGTGTGTGTTGCTGTTGCTCAGAATGCATACGTTGTCTCCAGGGCACACAAGTTGCCCCGTCACCCCTAACGGGGCTACAAAACAGAGACAGCTATCAGATACTACTTGGAGTTCTCGCTGAACAAGCGTCTCGTTCGGCCGAGTAGCGAGGTATTGTCTGAGTTGTCTTCGCTGCCACTGGTTCGTTGTTCTTGTTCACGATTATCCTCACCACTACCTGCCGAAGGCTCTGCACTGAGGTCCTCAAGCTGGCTTTCGAGTTCTGCGATACGCTCGTCTTTCTGTTTAATCGTCGCCTCAAGCTCGCTCACACGGGTAGACAACAATTGGTTCTTCTCGATGAGGTAGGCGTTCTGGCGGTTCGGTTCGTCGATACCCACGTCGGTGGTCTCAGGCTCTGTTTCTAGCTTCGACTGCGTCGATTCGTTTCTTGGACTGGGGTCGTAGAACTCCGATGTCTGCTGGACTGCTCGCTCAAGTGTCTTCTCGCCGTATGTCGACCCGTCTGCATAGTGGACTTCGTCCCATTTCTCGCGGTACAGCCCCGACTCCCGAAAGAGGCGGTCCATCTGTGGGTGGTTCCCGCCCGTCCAGAACGCGAGTAGACAGCAGAGTGCCATATCTGCCTCCGAGTGACTCTCGTATCCACTCGTCTGGCCGCGCCACAGTCGATCGAACTTTTCACCGTTCGCTGCTTCCCTCGCTTTTGTCAGCACAACCTCGTCATTGAGGGCAGGCTCACTCGCGTCATCACGTGCTGCTGCGGGTGGTGTTGCACTCGGTGGCTCCGCTGTTGGCTCAGTATCGGGCTGGACGTATTCACGATGAATGTCGACAAGTGCATCCTGCCGATGTGTGATCGCTGTCGGCGTCCCCGCAACGTGGGCACCGGTTACTGTAAAGAAGCGCGCCGTATCGTAGCACTCGACACTCCCGCGGCGATTCCGTCCTGCAGGAAGTTCACCCGCAACGAGGATGTGGAAACCCGTTCCCGATGGCGACACCTCCGTGTAGGAGTCTAGCTGTGTGATTATCGCCTGTGCGTCGTCGTCAATCGTACCTGTCTCGGGGTCTCGACAGTCGTCTAAATCCACACCGACAAACGGGTCGTCATCGGTGAACACAAACCCAATCCCATCAGCGTCGTCTGACTCGACGGCCGCAACCGCAGTATCGAGATCAGCCCATGTCACGGAATCGGTGGCCGAACCGAAGCCGCCAGTCGTAGGGTTGACTGGGACCTTCGTCGCTTTGTCATCTCGCATCTCACTCCGCCAGCAAACCCACTGCTCACGCTCGCGAAGTTCGGGTGGCAGCTGGTCTATATCGAGGTCAATTTCATCACACATTCGTTGTTCCTCGCTGACTCGCAGTCATTTCAGAGTCCAAATACGTCTGCATTGTCTGCTCACTTTGACAATACCCAGTTCCGACGGGGTCCCCCCTGTCTATACTAGTCGGATTCTGTCGTAACCGACAATCCGAATCTGTCCAAGATACGCCGTTCAGTCCCGCTATTATCCGAATTCTATCGTAACGGCTGTCGTAACTCTGGGCGATACTATCGTAACCTGTCGTAACCATCCGTCTGAACACTCCTTCGGCCGATTTCTTGTTGAATCGGCTGTTGTTCGTCTGACCGGGGACAAACGCTGACAGACCAGTATCAGTCATTAGATAATTCCTCCTGAGTGAGGGCGAGCCCATCGTAATGACGAGTTGTGGCATTCCCGTCTTTCTTGACCGTGCTATCGAACTCAACGTGCTGTCTCAGCCGGCGTGTGAACCACCGCTTTGAGTCCGGTGAAAGCCCCTGTTCAGTCACCCACGACTGATAGCAGTTGTAAACCCGTTCAGAGGAGACAGATCCGTGGGCTGTCTCACGGAGGAACTCCTCTGCGAAGCGGCCCACAACAGCATCAGGGTCGTCTGCAAGCTCCGATACGTCGACCAGAGACTCGTCCGACTCGTCTGATGTGGGGGTTGCGGCTCTTTCGGCCGCTGCGGTATTGGATTGGGTTGGCTGTGCGACGAGATCCAGCTCCGAGAGGTCACTCAAGGGCCGTACTGTGCCGTCCCGATAAATTACTGCGTCACCGTCGTTCCGAAGAATGACGATAAGATACTGCTCACTACTGAATCCTGGATACGGCAGTTCATCTTCGGGGACGAATGGCCGCTTGAGCTTAGTCCAGTCAGCAGTAAACGCCTCTTTCGAGTCGTAGACATACTGCTCGCCCCCCGCATAGACGACGTACTCATCGGCCACCGAATCATAGCTGTAAACCGCAGGCAGTCGGCTCTTCGAGAGTTCGTCTAATGACTCAACTCGAAGCAGTTCACCCCCAGCACCGTCTTCCAAAACAAGATCCCCATCGACTCGTGACCAGATCGTCTGTGCGCTCTCAGGTGACACGGGTCGAAGTGCCGTCAGACCACCCTCCTCGCTCGCACCACCATTGAACGAGATCGTTGTATCAGTCGTATAGAACCGCGTGTCTCCTGACTGGAGTTCACGAAGCGGTGGCGACAGCACCTGTTCGACACGTTCTGCCCAGTAGGGTTCCGGCTCACCAGCCCGAACGACAAACATCGGGATTTCCCCCGCCTCCTGTGCTTTGCGGAGGTTCGTGAGGACTTTCGCAGGCTTCCCTGGCGTTGTCGTCTCGACCTCGATGGCAAACGGAGCGTCAAACGCAGGGTGCGTCGCACGCCCATCCGGTTTCTCGCTCCCGTCTTGGCTGAGTATCGATACTGTACAGCCATGGGTCGTCAGTTCTGCTTCGATCTGTGCAAGAGCAGCGTCATGCTTCGAACTACCAGCAGATTGGACTGCCCCAGTGTCGGGGGCAGCAACCGCTTCGCCCGCTTCAGTTAGACGAATCACGAGTTCGTCTTGGTCGAGGTGAACCGTCGTTTCAAGGAAGCGAGAGCGCTGGCGAATCGTCGATAGTTCGTCGTACGTCGGTGCATCACCACCTGATTCGTCGCACAGACGGCGGAGTTCATCATCAACGGTTTCGACTGAAACCCAGCCGTTTGCCTCACGTTCGGACAGCCGAAGTTGCACCGCTCGAACGACTTTCGCAAGAGCCGTGTCGAGTTCCCCATCAGTAATGTCAAGCGTGGTACTGAGTTCGTCGGGGAGTTCTGTCGCCGGTGCCTCAGTCGTGGTCACGCCGTACGTCTCGTCAACGCGGCCCTGCATCCGACTGAGCGTCTCACTAAACCGAGACTCTTCACTCTCGGTAAGAGGACGGTCGCTCTCAGGATGCCCATCCGGAATCGGCAGCGGAGCGAGACTGAACGGATACGGCCCAGTCTCACCGAAGATCGGACTTGGAAGATTCGCAATCCACTCACCACGCGGAAGTGACCGGATTCGGTTCGCGAACGCTGTTGGGTCCATTTCCTCGTGAGCCATCGCCCTAGCGAGCTCACGGTCAACGTTGATCTTCCCCACAATCGGACTCCCGATATTGTTGAGGACGTTGAGATAGGCGCGCCGCCCCCCTTCCGCTTTCATTTGCTCGGGGAACTGCATCGAGAGCCCGACTGACAGCCGGAAACTCCGCCCTTGCTCGAGTAGTGTATTCATGACATCCGAAACAGCAACCGACGCTGCCTCATCAATCAGGAGATTAACCACGTAATCCTCGGGCCGCTTACCGACATCCTGGTTCTCTTCTTTCAGGGCGTCCTCGAGGTTGGTCAGAATCACACCGGTCATGACGCGAGCAGCATCCTCACGGAGATCACCCAGATCAAAGAGAATCACCGTATCGTCGTCGATGACATCGCGGAAATCAAACCGTGGCTCGGTGTTGTTGAAGATTCGACGCAGATGTGTGTCGTCCGAAATAACTGAAAGACGATTGCCGACACCACCCAACACATTCGAGAAGGTCGTCTTGTCTGCCTGTAACTGTCGTCGGAGTGACCGCGAGACAGCCTCGTCACTCGATTGCGGGGCAGCACTCAGATCTGGCTGGGGTGGCCCTGCTTGCCAAAGTTGGTCAAGCACAGACTCCAACTGCCGATGAGCGAAGTAGTCCGCTGACTCGCGATACTGGCCGTTTTCGCGACCATGCGTCTCGTCGAACAACACTTTGATCAGCGACTTAATCAACCCAGGTGCGACTGTCGCCCGCTCGTAGCGGTCAACCCCCATAACGAGTTTCAGAATTTCCTCGTAATGGTCGGCCTTGCGCTGGACAGCATCTTCTCGCCGGAGTCCGTTTTCAAGCGACGGCTCGAGATTGAAAAACGAGAATCCGGGGAGGACGTCTGGGAGAGAGAAGTAGATAACATTCTCTCTGAGGTCGTCCAAGCCGAAACGCGCAGCATGCGCACGCATGTAGTTCTCCGCCATACCGTCGCCCTTCGGTTCGATGAGAATCGACGGCCCAGTCGTCGCCTCGTAGAGTGAGAGGAGTTCATTAATCTGTGCCTTGGACTTACCGGCCCCAGTCGTCCCAAACCGGCCATAGTGTGTCGGCAGCAGTCCGGGAGGTATTCGAGTCGGTTGCTTCTCCGCTTCACCAGTCTCATCAAGCGCGTAGCCGATTGCCATGCCCTCACGGAACTCGCTCATGAGGTCCGGATTCGGACGGGCAAGCGGGTTCCGGCTCTGTTGCTCAGCACGCGTCCCACGAGAACCCTCCATTGTCAATCGTTCCGACGAAGGGACAACCACGAAGTTCGCAAGCTCAGCCCCACAGAGAACCAACTCCGGCCGGGTCTTACCACGTCCAGTCGCTACCTCTCGCGAGAGGAGTCGCTGGAGCGCTGCTCGCGCGTTTTGTTCTTTCTTCGATTGTCGGAAGCCACGGTCTCGAAGTCGCGTCGCTTCGATCTCGTAGAACGGGCCGTCGAGTGGGTCAAAGACCGGCGCGAGTGACGACAGGCGGTCATCAAGGGCGTCGCGGCCAGCCTCATTCGTTGGTACACCAATCGCCCGGATATTCGTCGTGTACGAGCGTTTGGGGTTAACCGCATCAATCGCGTCAAGCCGCTTGACGACGATGTCACTCAACTCGTCACGGGTTCGACGTTCGTACTCTAGTTCGGGGTCAAGCAGGTCGCCAAGGATTTTCTGCGACAGCGTATCCCGGCCATCATTCAAGTCCTCTTTGCGGAGTTCTGCATCTGCTTGCCAACTCTCCCGGCGCTGAAACACGACTTGGAACGCGAGCGGTTCGCGTGCATCGTTCAGATGGTCGATCAGCGACGCAAGCACAGCCCCCGGTTCGTCCACGGCTGGCAACGTACTTTCGTCAGGCGTCGCCGTCAACGGTGTCAACGACGACATCCAGTCTTGCTTCCGAACTGCCGACCCACACCACCGCAC
>Ga0207718_100574_pt1 | contig 30634 bp, 34 predicted proteins | sample A23M2SouthBayCA_FD_187749 | JGI IMG/M metagenome (GOLD analysis project Ga0207718, IMG submission 187749) | Aerobic enrichment media microbial communities from Eden Landing Ponds, California, USA - A23 M2 (SPAdes) | ecosystem: Environmental > Aquatic > Marine > Unclassified | place: Emeryville... | reverse complement strand
GGTCAGGTTGATGACCTTACTGGAGCCATTGAGAGGAGGTGCATGGCCGCCGTCAGCTCGTACCGTGAGGCGTCCTGTTAAGTCAGGCAACGAGCGAGACCCGCACTCCTAGTTGCCAGCAACACCTAGCGGTGGTTGGGTACACTAGGAGGACTGCCGCTGCCAAAGCGGAGGAAGGAACGGGCAACGGTAGGTCAGTATGCCCCGAATGTGCTGGGCAACACGCGGGCTACAATGGCCGGGACAGTGGGAAGCCATCCCGAGAGGGAGCGCTAATCCCCTAAACCCGGTCGTAGTTCGGATTGAGGGCTGAAACTCGCCCTCATGAAGCTGGATTCGGTAGTAGTCGCGTGTCAGAAGCGCGCGGCGAATACGTCCCTGCTCCTTGCACACACCGCCCGTCAAAGCACCCGAGTGAGGTCCGGATGAGGCCATCATGCGATGGTCGAATCTGGGCTTCGCAAGGGGGCTTAAGTCGTAACAAGGTAGCCGTAGGGGAATCTGCGGCTGGATCACCTCCTACTGACCGGGACTGGGGTTCGCCCCAGCCCACCTGGTTCCGTTTACGGAACCATTCGTTAGGAGTGAAGATCGAGGCCACGCGGCCGACCGAGCACCTATGAACTGCCAGGGCTAACGCGGATCCGGTTGGATCCGCTCAGTACGGCGGCCGGGCCCATAGCTCAGTGGTAGAGTGCCTCCTTTGCAAGGAGGATGCCCTGGGTTCGAATCCCAGTGGGTCCATGTCACGTGCCGCGTCCGAAACGTGTCCCTTAAGTGGGGCACGGCGTTGGACTCGGTACGGCAGACCGGTGCACCACCCCGTGCAAGCGCGGGTGGGAAGGGTCGATGCACGCACTGCCACCACAGGCGTGCAAATGATACCGTGTGTACGTGCGATCCAGGCGTCCACTGGACTCGTTCAACCGAGTCTCAACAGCAGACGTCGTGGGGTCTTACGACCCCACAACCACAACGTGGCTACTGTGCCACCTGGTGGATAGCTCGGCTCGGGAGCCGACGAAGGGCGTGCCAAGCTGCGATAAGCCTGAGGGAGCCGCACGGAGGCGAAGAACTCAGGATCCCCGAATGGGAATCCCCACCGCAATTGCTTCGCGCAATGGGGAACGCCGAGAACTGAAACATCTCAGTATCGGCAGGAAGAGAAAGCGTAATGCGATGTCGTCAGTAACTGCGGGTGAACGCGATACAGCCCAAACCGAAGCCCTCACGGGCAATGTGGTGTGTGGGCTGGCTCCCATCGTCCGACCATCGCCGTGAAGTCCCCTGGAATGGGGCGTGAGACAGGGTGAAAACCCCGTAACGGCGGTCAGTACGACGTGCGCCAGTTCCGGAGTAGCGGGGATTGGAAATTCCTCGTGAATATAGCAGGCATCGACTGCTAAGGCTAAACACTCCCCGAGACCGATAGCGAACAAGTAGCGTGAGCGAACGCTGAAAAGCACCCTCAGAAGGGAGGTGCAATAGGGCTTGAACTCAGGTGGCGATAGAGCGACGGGGCACAAAAGGTCCCGTGAGTAACGACCCAGACGCGAGTCTGCAGTAGGAATCACGGGAAGCCGGTGTTCCGTCGTACGTTTTGAAAAACGATCCAGGGAGTGTGCCTGTATGGCGAGTCTAACCCGATCATCGGGGAAGGCGTAGGGAAACCGACATGGCCGCAGCGCTTTGCGTGAGGGCCGCCGTGTTCAAGCGCGGGGAGTCATACGGGCACGACCCGAATCCGGACGATCTACGCGTGGGCAGGGCGAAGCGTGGCGAAAGCCACGTGGAGGCCCGCTAGGGATGGTGTCCTACAATACCCTCCCGTGACCTTCGCGTAGGGGTGAAAGGCCCATCGAGTCCGGCAACAGCTGGTTCCGACCGAAACATGTCGAAGCATGACCTCCGCCGAGGTAGTCCGTGGGGTAGAGCGACCGATTGCCGTGTCCGCCTCCGAGAGGAGTCGGCGCGGCTGTCGAACTCCGAACCCACGGACGCCGTCGACGCGGGGAGTCCGGTGCGCGGGGTAAGCCTGTGTACCATGAGGGAGACAACCCAGAGCTGGGTTAAGGTCCCCAAGTGTGGATTAAGTGCGATCGAAGGTGGTCTCGAGCCCTAGACAGCCGGGAGGTGAGCTTAGAAGCAGCTACCCTCTAAGAAAAGCGTAACAGCTTACCGGCCGAGGTTCGAGGCGCCCAAAATGATCGGGGCTCAAATCCACCACCGAGACCTGGCCATGCCCGTGACAGGGCAGTTGCGTAGGTCGGCGCTCCGCGCGGGTGGAAGCACGGGTGAGAACTCGTGTGGACCGCGTGGTGACGAAAATCCTGGCCGCAGTAGCAGCGAAAGTCGGGTGCGAATCCCGACGGCCGAAAGGGCAAGGGTTCCTCGGCACTGTTCGTCAGCCGAGGGTTAGCCGGTCCTAAGTCACATCGTAACTCGCGTGTGACGAAATGGGAAACTGGTTAATATTCCAGTGCCGCTGTGCAGTGAAAGCTGACGCCCTGGGGTCGACCGAGCCGGGCCTTCGCCCGGCCGAACTGTCCAAATCCGTGGAAGCCGTAACGGCACGAAGCGGACGAACGGCAGGATAGCGAAAGTCGGTTCAACCTGGGGCCCGTGAAAAGGCGAGCACAGCGACCGTACCGAGATCCGACACAGGTGCCCATGGCGGTGAAAGCCTAGGCCTGTCGGGAATAACCGACGTTAGGGAATTCGGCAAGTTAGTCCCGTAAGTTCGCGATAAGGGATGCCTGCTCCTGACAGGAGCAGGTCGCAGTGACTCGGACGCTCCGACTGTCTAGTAACAACATAGGTGACCGCAAATCCGCAAGGACTCGTACGGTCACTGAATCCTGCCCAGTGCGGGTATCTGAACACCTCGTACAAGAGGACGAAGGACCCGTCAACGGCGGGGGTAACTATGACCCTCTTAAGGTAGCGTAGTACCTTGCCGCTTCAGTAGCGGCTTGCATGAATGGATTAACGAGAGCGTCACTGTCCCAACGTTGGGCCCGGTGAACCGTACGTTCCAGTGCGGAGTCTGGAGACCCCCAAGGGGAAGCGAAGACCCTATGGAGCTTTACTGCAGGCTGTCGCTGGGACATGGTCGCTGATGTGCAGAGTAGGTAGGAGCCGTTACACAGGTGCGTGCGCTAGCACGTCGCCGAGGCACACATGAAACACTACCCGTCAGTGACTGTGACCCTCACTCCGGGAGGAGGACACCGATAGCCGGGCAGTTTGACTGGGGCGGTACGCGCTTGAAAAGATATCGAGCGCGCCCTAAGGCCATCTCATCCGGGACGGAGACCCGGAGAAGAGCGCAAGAGCAAACGATGGCTTGACAGTGATCTTCCCAACGAGGATCGCTGACGCGAAAGCGTGGTCTAGCGAACCAATGAGCCCGCTTGATGCGGGCCATTGATGACAGAAAAGCTACCCTAGGGATAACAGAGTCGTCACTCGCAAGAGCACATATCGACCGAGTGGCTTGCTACCTCGATGTCGGTTCCCTCCATCCTGCCCGTGCAGCAGCGGGCAAGGGTGAGGTTGTTCGCCTATTAAAGGAGGTCGTGAGCTGGGTTTAGACCGTCGTGAGACAGGTCGGCTGCTATCTATTGGGGGTGTTCGGTACCTGACGGGAACGACCGTATAGTACGAGAGGAACTACGGTTGGTGGCCACTGGTGTACCGGTCGTCCGAGAGGGCGCTGCCGGGCAGCCACGCCACACGGGGTAACGGCTGAACGCATCTAAGCCGGAAACCCACCTGGAAAAGAGGTACCGCCGAGGCCGCTCGTAGAAGACGAGTTCGATAGACTCGGGGTGTACGCACCGAGGTAACGAGGTGTTTAGCCCGCGAGCACTAACTGGCCAAAGCCACCATTCATTCTGCATTGGGACTTGCGAGAGCGAGTCCAGGCGCAAACTGGATCGCACGTATCACGCGGCCACCGCATCGACCACCGATCTCGGAGCCACGGAGACGTTCTCCGTGAGTCGCGGTTCGACTCCGCGAGTCGGCGTTAAGGCGGCCATAGCGGCGGGGTCACACCCGTACCCATCCCGAACACGGAAGTTAAGCCCGCCAGCGTTCCGGTGAGTACTGGAGTGCGAGAGCCTCTGGGAAACTCGGTTCGCCGCCTACCACTCATACCGGCGCGACCTGCGCCGGCCATCCATCACCCACACACAGTGGCGACGCTGTGTGTGGGTGTTCGTCGTTTTCCAGTGACGCGTGCCACCGTCCGTTCCTGACTCGAATAGTGACAGCTGTACGGAACGACTTTCACGCCGGTTGCCGTAGCCGACCCCATGCCGCCGTTCGAAGCGATGGACGACCACGTCCGCCCGCGCGCTGCCACCGCCGCGTTGCTGACCATCGACGTCCAGCGCGACTTCACGGACGCCGACGGCGCGGCGACGATTCCGGGCACGGCCGAGGCAGTCCCGGCCATGCGTCGGCTCGTCGAGGGGTTCCGGGCCGCGGGTCGACCGGTCGTCCACGCGGTGCGACTGTACCGCCCCGACGGCTCGAACGTCGACCGGTGTCGCCGCGGTGCCATCGAGTCGGGTGACCGCGTCGTGGTCCCGGGCAGCGACGGCGCTGACCTGGTCGATGGCCTCACGCCAGCGCCCGTCGACCTCGACGCCGAGGTACTCCTCGACGGTCGACTCCAGGAACTCGCCGGCGACGAGTTCGCGATGTACAAACCGCGCTGGAGCGCCTTCTACCGGACGCCACTCGAGGGCTGGCTTCGCGACTGCGGCCTCGACACCGTCGTCGTCTGTGGCTGTAATTTCCCGAACTGCCCGCGCACGACGCTCTACGACGCCAGCCAGCGCGACTTTTGCCTGGCGTTCGTCCCAGAGGCAACATCGCGCACCTACGACCGCGGGTGTGCGGAGCTGTCCGACGTCGGCGTCGGCGTGGCTCCCGTCGACGAGGTGCTCGACTGGGTCGGGGACGGCGATTGACGGACGGAGCCGTCGGGCGACCCCGTATCGTCGCGCGGGTCATGCCGTTCGTTGGTGCTGGCGGGTGCCCCGGTTCAGACGTTAATGGCTGCGGCAGTGGCGCGCCGCCCCATCACAATCCCTAAATCGATTCACTGCGGAGATACTCCTGCGCCACGGTGGCAGAGTCCGGCCTAACGCAGCGGCCTGCAGTTCCGAGAGACTCGCATTGTTCGTCTCTCGACGTCGCGCTCTCACGAGTTCGAGCGCGACAGCCGCCCATCGCCGGCGGATGGTGTCGGACTCCGCCCTTTCACAATTCATAAATCGGTTCACCTCGGAGTTAGTCCTGCGCCAAGGTGGCAGAGTCCGGCCTAACGCAGCGGCCTGCAGAGCCGCCCATCGCCGGTTCAAATCCGGCCCTTGGCTCTTCTCGCGAACGCAGTGAGCGAGTGAGAGCCATTCGGCCGCGATTTGAGCCCAGAGGACGAGCGTAGCGAGTCCTCGCGGTTCAAATCCGGCCCTTGGCTCTTGAGGTCGAGCGGAGCGAGACCTCGACCAGTCCCGAACGGTGCGAGGGTGACCGGATGGGGACCTCGGTAGGACGAGCGGCGAAGCCGCGAGTTGTCGTTCCGAACTCGACCGCTCGCGGTCCGCCGCCTTACTCACTCTGGCTGAACGCCGATGGGTCGGCCTCGTACGCTTTGGCCCAGCTGTAAACGTCGACGAAGATCGGTGCGAGGGCTCTCGTTTTTTCGGTCGCCTCGTACTCGACGCGTGGTGGAATTTCGTCGTACGATTCGCGGGTGACGTAGTCCCCCTCGACGAGTTCGGAGAGCCGGTCGGTGAGCGTCGTCGAGGAGATGTCGAGCGCTGTCTCCAGATCCGTGAACCGGAGCGGCTCGTCGGCAAACACGAACTCGTACATGATTGCGAGCGTGTGTTTCTTCCCGAAAAACGAGAGCAGTTGCGGAACGACTTCCCTGGAATCGAAGTCGTGCAGGTGGTCCTCCTCCAGGGGGTCTGCCATATCCGGGTCCGCCGACTCGGATCGCTCCATGTCCGAACCTCGGGTGCTGACCGCTTATACTTTGGAGTGTGCGGTCTCGAGCCCGTCTCGGAGTGGTCCATTACTCCGAACGTTCGGCGTTACGCCAGGGCTCCAAACTCGATAATTTATCACTCTAAAATATAATGTATGCAACAGTGGCTCACGAACACCGAACTGTAGACGAGACGGCTGGCAGGACCGTCGGGGCCGGCCCGGTACCCGACCCGGTCTGGGTTCCGCCAGGTGCCCGATGACAGCAACGACCGCACTCGTCACGGGAGCGTCGAGCGGCATCGGGTCCGCAGTGGCGGAGTTGTTCGCGGCGGACGGGGACGACGTCGTCCTGGTCGCACGGCGTGAACGGCGCTTGCAGGAGCTCGCCGAGACGATAGAACGGCAGTTCGCGGTCACCGCGACGGTCATTCCCCACGACCTCGCGACGCCGGACGGACCACGACGACTGTACGAGGCGGTCCGCTCCCGGGACATCGAGGTGCACACGCTGGTCAACAATGCAGGATTCGGAAACTACGGCCGGTTCGACGAGACGGCTCTCGAGACCGAGACGGCGATGATCGCCCTGAACGTGACGGCCGTCACGCAGTTGTCGAAGCTGTTCGTCGGTCCCATGGTCGACCGTGGTGAGGGGGCCATCCTCAACACGGCATCGATGGCCGGGATGGCTCCCACGCCGAGGCAGGCAGTGTACTCCTCGACGAAAGCGTACGTGCTGTCGTTCTCGGAGGCGCTCGCCCACGAGTTGGAAGCCGAGGGAATCACCGTCACCGCACTCTGTCCTGGTCCGGTCGCCACGGAGTTTTTCGACCGTGGCAACCTCGACGAGTCCGCCATCGAGGACCAGCCCCTCAACGACCCCGCGACAGTGGCACGGGCCGGCTACGACGGACTCAAACGCGGGAAGCGTGTCGTCGTCCCATCGAGGAAGATGCGGGCGCTGGCCCAGGTCAAGCGGGTACTGCCCCGGCGGTCGGTCGTGTCGCTGGCCGAACGGACGGTGTCCGAATAGATGGTCGGCCTCTCCCTCCCGAGTGTCGTCGGACTCCCCGAGCGACGATTCTCGTCGACTGTCCGTTCACGAGAGAGACGACACCGACCCACTCGCCAGACGCGGGTGAGCAGATGAAGGCGATCGTCCGCTCCGAGTACGGCGGCCCCGATATCCTCGCGCTCGACACGGTGGACAAACCGACGCCGGCTGAAGACGAAGTGCTCGTCGACGTCCGGGCGACGGCCACGAACGCGGCGGACTGGCACATCCTCCGTGGCACGCCGTTTCCAGCCCGGATGATGGATGGGGGCCTCTGGCGGCCCACCCACTCGATTCTCGGCTCCGACGTCGCGGGACGCGTCGAGGCGGTCGGCAGCGACGTCGAGCGGTTCCAGCCCGGCGACGCGGTGTTCGGCGACCTCTCCGACGCCGGCTGGGGCGGGTTCGCGGAGTACGTCACTGCACCTGCGGATGCAGTGGTGTCCAAACCGGCGGACGTCTCCTTCGAGGCAGCCGCGGCGACACCCCTCGCCGGCGTCACCGCCCTGCAGGCGCTTCGCGAGCACGGCGACCTCCAGTCGGGCGACTCGGTCCTGATCAACGGCGCCTCGGGTGGCGTTGGGACCTTCGCCGTGCAGATCGCCAGAGCCCTTGGCGCGACTGTCACCGCCGTCTGCAGTACGCGGAACGTCGAGACGGTGCGATCTCTCGGCGCCGACCACGTCGTCGACTACACGCAGGAGGACTTCGCCGACAGCGACGAGCGGTACGACCTGGTCGTGGCCGTCAACGGGTCCCGGTCGATTTTCACCTACCGGCGGGCGCTTCGCTCTGACGGCACGTACGTGATGGTCGGCGGCTCCAACACACAGATGATACAGGCGGTGACCCTCGGCCCGGTGCTGTCTGCCGTGGGTTCGCGGAACCTGGGGAACATGATTGCGGAACCCGACCGGGACGACCTGACCGACCTGCGTGACCTTCTGGCGGAGGGAACCGTGGAGCCGGTCATCGACCGCCGCTACCCGCTGCCGGCGGTACCCGACGCCCTCGAGTACCTCGAGGACGGCCACGCCCAGGGGAAGGTCGTCATCACGCCGTCGTAGCGATACCGTGCGGCACTCGCGTGCCAGACCGGCCCGGACGCGACGGTCGACTTCGCCAGCACGAACCCGCCAACCGCCGACCGACGCGGGACGCAGCCCTGACCCGTCGACGCTCAGTAGGCCGGCGTCTCGGCCTCGACGACCTGCGTCAGATTGTCGAGTTCACGGCCGAGCAAGCGGAGGACGTCGTCGTGCGTGACGATACCCACGAGCCGCCGATCCTCGTCGACGACTGGGAGGCGGCGGACCGACCGGTCGCGCATGACGCGGGTCATGTCGAGGAGGCCTGCGTCTTCGGGCACGACGACGGGGTCGGGCGTCATGACGTCCTCGGCCGTGGCCTGGGCCGGGTCTACGTCCCTCGCCGTCCCCTTGACGGTGATGTCCCGGTCCGTGACGATGCCGACGGGTCGCATGTCCTCCTCGATGACGATGCTCCCGATGCCGGCATCGTCCATGCGGACGGCGAGTGCCTCGAGCGTCGTGCTCGGACCGGCCGTCTCTACGCCTTCGATGATGAGGTCTCTGTCTACCATGGCCTGTCGACGTGAACTCGATTCGCGACGCACATGTAGCGGTCGGTGGTTCCAGCGTCGCGGGAACGTGGCCTGTCTACCGTCCCGCGGCCTCGTGGCGGGACTGGAGACCGCTACGCCGTCGGCTCCGAAACCCGAGATTACCCGTCGCGCCCGGTGGAGGCGGCGGGACCATTCGTCCCCCGTCGTATAGAATATGCCACATAACATTGACACTGTAGTCCTCCGGGACTGGCGCCTCGGCGGACGGGGCACACGACCATGAACCAGACTGACGCGATTCGACGGACGCGGAGCGGGACAGACCGATGACCGACAGGCGGAGTCTCCTCACCACGACGCGGCGCCGAGCACTCACACTGGGTGGTGCAGCCGTCGGCGGCCTGGCCCTCGGTGGGGGATCGATCGCACAGGCACAGCAGACGGACGACTCTGAGGGCGACGACGATGCCGACGACGGTGGGAACGGCGGCGGTGGCGACGCGCGCGTCTACCGGGTAACGGTGGCGAACCTGACGCGAGGTCAGCCCTTCACGCCGCCCGCGGTGGCGCTCCATCGGCCGGACGTGGAGGTGTTCTCCGTCGGCGAGCCCGCGAACGACGCCGTCCAGGCGCTCGCCGAGAACGGAAACCTCGACCCGCTGCTCGACGTGGTCTCGGAGACCAACAGCGTCCGCGCGGCGGCCGTCGGGGACTCGCCGCTGGTCCCCTCGGCCGACCCTGGTGAGACGGGAAATCCGAGTTACGCGACGCTGCACCTCGCGGCGGACGCGAGCGCGACCCACCTCTCGTTCGCGAGCATGCTGATCGCCACGAACGACGGTATCGTCGGCCTGGACACCGTCCCCCTGCCCGACGAGGTCAACGAGTCCCACCCCTACTACGCCACCGGCTACGACGTGGGAACCGAGCGGAACACGGAGGACTTCGACGACCTCGTCCCGCCGGCCCAGTCGCTCATCCAGGGCGGCGAGGCCGACGGCGGTACCGGCGAGAGTGACCCGGCACTCGCCGAGGACGGCGTAATCCGACCACACCCGGGCATCTCGGGCGACGGCGACCTGTCGCGGGAGACCTACGGCTGGCGCGAACCGGCCGCGCTGGTGCAGGTCGAACGCATCGACGAACTCCAGGAGGACTTTGAGGCGACCCTCTCGGGCGGGAACGAGGTACCGCCCGTCGACACGTCGGCCGCCGGCGAGGCGACGTTCGCCCTCGCTGACGGCGGCGACGCGGTGGAGTACGAGGTCACCGTCTCGGACATCGAGAACGTGGTTGCGGCCCACATTCACTGCGGGCCAGTGGACGCCAACGGCCCGGTGGGCGTGACGCTGTACTCGGGCGACCCGGTCTCTGAGGACGGGACCCTCTCGTCGGGGACGTTCACCGAACCCGACGCAGAGAACGACTGCGGCTGGGCGTCCCTGGACGACGTGCTCGCGGCGATGCGCGGCGATCACACCTATGTCAACGTCCACACGCAGGCCAACCCGGCCGGTGAGATCAGGGGTCAGATCCACTGAGTGGGGCCCGCCGGCCCTCGCCACGGCACCGGTGAGGGCCCCGCCATCCCGCCCACCGTAACTGGTATCCGCCCGTCCCCGGTGTTCACGACGTATGTGCGCGAGTAACACGACTCGTCTGGCGGTGGGAGTGCGGGACCCGCCATGACGGAGCGCACCGCGGTCATCGCGGGCGTGGCCGAATCCGACGCGGTCGGACGCGTGCCCGACGCGACGGTCCTCCAGCTCCAGGCCGAGGCCGCGGCCAACGCGCTCGCCGACGCCGGACTGGAGAAGGAGACCATCGACGGCGTCTTCGCCCAGGGGTCGGGGCTGCGCGAGCGCTACCACTTCCCCCAACTCACCGTCGCGGAGTACCTCGGCCTCGAGCCGGCGATCGCCTCCTCGAACGACCTCGGCGGGGCCTCGGCCTTCGGCCACCTCCAGTACGCGATCCTCGCCGTCGAGGCCGGCCTGTGCGACGCCGCGCTGATCACCTACGGGAGCACGAACTACACCGACCGCACGGAAGGGCGCGCGCAGTACCCCGCGCGCGAACCGATCCTGACCCGGCAGTTCGAGACGCCCTACGGCACCCAGTTCCCCATCGGCGCCTACGCGATGGCGGCCCGGCGGTACATGCACGAGTACGACGTGACACGCGAGGACCTGGCCGCGGTCGCCGTCTCGACGCGCGAGTGGGCGACGCTGAACCCGAAGGCGACGATGCGCGAGGACCTCTCCGTCGAGGACGTCCTCGACGCCCAGCCGATTTGTACGCCGCTCGGGAAACTCGACTGCTGTCTGATCAGCGACGGCGGCGGGGCCGTCGTGGTGGCCGCCGCGGAGGTCCTGGCCGACCGGGACGCGGACGCCCCGCCACCCGTGGACGTCGCCGGCCTGGCACAGACGGTGACCCACGAGCAGATCAGCCAGCTGCCCGACCTCACGACGCCTGGCGCGCACCGGACGGCGGCCCAGGCGTACGACCAGGCCGGGATCGACCCGGCGGACGTGGACGTCGCCGAACTCTACGACTCCTTCACGATCACCACGGCACTCCTGACCGAGGCCGTCGGACTGGCCGACCCCGGCGAGGGGACCGCCCCCTTCGTCGCTGGCGAGACGGCGCCTGGCGGGGCGACGCCGATCAACACGAACGGCGGCGGCCTCTCCTACCTCCACACCGGGACCTACGGCATCTTCACCATCGTCGAGGCCGTCCGGCAGGTCCGGGGGACCGCGGGCGAGCGCCAGGTCCCCGACGCCGAGGTGGCGCTCGCCCACGGCGTCGGCGGCGAACTCTCCGCGCACGCGACGGCGGTGCTGACCTGCGAGGGGGGTGGCGAATGACGGGCCCCGACGACTGGGGCGACAAGCCCGTCCCCGCGGTGGATCCCGAGTCAGCGCCGTTCTGGGACGCGGCGGCAGACGGACGGCTGGTCGCCCAGCGCTGTGAGGACTGTGGAGAGCACCAGCTGTACCCACGACGACTCTGTCGTCACTGCTGGTCGCGCGACCTCGCCGTCGTCGACCTGCCGGGGACGGGGACGCTGTACTCCTACACCGAGTGTCACGTGGCCGGCCAGCCGGGCTACGAGGCCGACGTTCCCTACGCCGTCGCGCTGGTCGACCTCGACCTGCCCGCGCCGAACCCGAGCGGCCGGCCCATCCACCTCACGACGCACGTCGTGGACGCCGACCCCGAGGACCTCGTACTCGACGACTCGGTGACGGTGGCCTTCCGGCAGGTCTCGACCGATCCCGAGATTCACCTGCCGGTGTTCGAGATCGAGGCGTAGCGAGCCGCCGAGACCGTCACAGGCGCTTCCAAACCCTCATACCGTGCGGTCTCGAACGGGGGGCGAATGCCGCTCGCGACCGACGAGGTCCACCGCCTGGTATTCGACGTGGACTTCCCGCCCGGCCACGCCGCCGCCTACCTCGTGCCCGGTGAGGCGCCCGTTCTCGTCGACGCCGGGACGCTCGGGAGCGCCGGCGAGGACGACCTGCGGGAGGGGCTGGCGGCCCACGGGTACGCGCCCGCGGACGTGGCTCACGTCCTCGTGACCCACCGCCACGTCGACCACCTCGGTCAGGTCGGGACGCTGCGGGAGGTCGCCGACCCGACGATCCACGCCCCCACGACCTTTCGCGCGCCACTCGACCGATCCCTCGACGCCCTCGAACGCACGGCCCGGTCTGTCCTGCGCGACGCCGGCGTCGTCGACGAGGAGACCGTCGACCGCTTCGTCTCCGAGTTCGTCTCCTCCCGGGAGATCATGCGCGAGGTCCTTCCCGCGTCGGCGGTCGACGACTGGATCCGGCCCGGCGAGTCGACGACGGTCGGCCCCATGACGGTCGACCCGATCCACACGCCCGGCCACCACGAGACCCACGTCTGCTACGCGGCAGACCTGGCGGACGAGCGCGTGCTCTTCTCGGGCGACGTGGCCCTCGAACCGTTCCGCGCGCTGACGATCCACGCCGGCCTCGACGACGGCATCGCCGACGGCGTCGACGCCTACTACGAGGCACTCGACAGACTGGACGCCCTCGCGGTCGACCGGGTGTTCCCCGGCCACGGTCCCGTCCACGCGGACCTCGGGGGGACAGTCGCGCAGGCGATCGACGGGCTGGACCGTCGGCTCGACGGCTGCGAGGCCACTCTCCGGGAGGGGCCGGCGACGGCCCTGGACGTGACCGCCACCATCGCCGACGGCGAGCAGGCCATCGGCCGGACGCTCCCGGAGGTCGTCGCCGCACTCGCAACCCTCGAGCGCCGGGGCCGCGCCCGGTCGTCCGTCGATGACGCCGTCCGCGTCTACGAGGCGGCCTGATCAGGGCGGCTGGTCGGTCGAGTTTCCCGGTCTCCTCTCTCGTGACCGAACGGCTTACGGTCGAACGGCGCCTAGTAAGGGTCGGCAGAGGGAGCCCGGCCCCCGTGCCCCGGCCCGCGCCACCTGGCGCGCCAGGGGCATGAGGAAAGTCCCCCCACCGTCCGGGCAGGCGACCGGGCGCAAGCCCGGAGCGGGAGACCGCTGGCTCTGGAACAGCAACGACACGTCGCCGTCCGACCGATGAGGTGCGCGAACCCCACGCGAGCGAGGCCCTCCGGGGCCGATCAAGCACGGGGGAGCTAACCCACCGAGGGCACGTGGTGGCCTCGCCACCACGCTGACGACGGCGGACCGATGGAACGGCGAATCCTCGCCGGTGCAAGCCCGGTCCGGTAGGTAGCCCGGAGACCGCCACACGGCGCCGGACCGGCCGCGTAGCCGAATGCCGGGTCGAACAGAAGGGGGCTTACTCCCCTCAGCCGCTAGACGCCGAGAGCCGTCCGGCCGAACGGCGCCGGGTGTGGCTCGGCTGTCGAGTCCGGACGAAGCTTCAAGGCCAGGACTGCCGACTGGCCGTCTGTGGACCGTCCCCGCCTCCAGGAGCGCCTCGACCGGGAGTTCGACGGCGACCCACGGGAGAGCCGGATCGTCTCCCGCCAGGCCCGCGACCTGGCGGACTCCGGCCAGCTGGCCGCCGACCTCGACGTCGATCTCACCGTCGAGACGGTCGTCTCCAACCTCGCGGACGCCCCGGACGACGACACGCTCGCCGAGCGCTGGAACTGGTGGATGGACGCGCTGACCCTCTCGCACGGCGATTACCGCCGCTTCCGGGTCCGTCCTGACGTGATCGGTGAGGAGAGCTAACCGGCCGGGCCGCCCGCGCGACACACGCGCCAGCGTCAGCGAGCCACGAACCCGTGTTCTTCGCGCGCGTGCTGGAGCAGGTCGTCAGTCGTCTCGAAGGTGGCACCACAGCTACAGGTGTGGTACGCGTCGGTGGACGCCTGGCGTGTCGCCATGGACAGACATTCGAGGTGCAATATTATAATTGTTTACCCCGGCTCTGCACACGAAGCGGACGGGGCGAACTCGCCTATTCGAAAACCTTCGATAATAGGCGAAATAATGTGTTGTATGTGTACTCTACTACCACTCTAACTGTCCCAATCGTTCATGAAGGACTGGCGGATCGCTCGGGTCGACTCGAACCGACGCCGGGAAACGCGCGGAGCGGGTAGCCCGCGCCGATGGACCTGCAGTTCCTGGGTGGGGCCGGCGAGATCGGTCGGAGTGCGCTCCTGATCGACGACACCCTCCTGCTGGACTACGGGATGGAGACGTCGACGCCGCCCCGGTACCCGGTCGGCGACGTCGATCCCGAAGCCATCGTCGTCAGCCACGGCCACCTGGACCACGCCGGAGCGGCGCCGGCACTCCTCGCGGGGGACGCCCGGCCCCCGATCCACTGGACCCCACCGACCCGGGACCTGGCGACGATCCTCGCCGAGGACACCCTCAAACTCCACGGGAACTCGCCACAGGTCCCGTTCACAGACGAGCACGTCCGCCGCCTCTCCCAGGTCTCCGAGACCCACGGCTACGGCGAGGCGTTCGAGGCGGCCGGGTACGAGGTCACGTTCTTCGACGCCGGTCACATCCCCGGGAGCGCACAGGTGTTGATCGACGACGGTGATACCCGACTCCTCTATACGGGCGACTTCCACACCGACTCGCAACGCCTGGTCGCGGGGACGACCGCCCGCCCCGACGCCGACGTCGTCGTCACTGAGAGCACCTACGCCGACGTCACCCACGACGACCGCGCGACCGTCGAGGAGCGGTTCGTCGACCTCCTGCGGACCACCGTCTGGGAGGGCGGCACCGTCGTCGTCCCCGCGTTCGCCATCGGGCGCACCCAGGAGGTCATGCTGATCTGCGAGGCCCACGACGTGGACTGTTACGTCGACGGGATGGGGACGCGCGTTACCGACCTGTTCCGGCGCCACCCAGAGTTCGTCCGCGACGCCGACGCCCTGCGACGAGCGGCGTCGAACGCCAGGGTCGTCGACGGCCGGCAGGGCCAGCGCGAGCGCATCGCCGCCCAGAACACCGTTATCGTCACGACGAGCGGGATGCTCTCGGGCGGGCCCGCGATGACCTACGTCCCCGAGATTCACGACGACCCCGTCAACGCCATCGCGCTGACTGGCTACCAGGTCGAGGGGACGCCCGGCCGGGAACTCCTCGACACGGGCAGCGCCGAGTTCGACGGCCGGGTGCTTCCCGTCAGCGCCCGCGTCGAACAGTTCGACTTCTCCGCGCACGCGGACGAGGCGGGGCTGCGGTCGTTCCTCGACGCGTATCGCGACAGCGAGGTTCTCGTCGTCCACGGCGACGACTGTCCCGGCTTCGCCAGCGACCTCCGGGCCGACGGCTTCGACGCGGCGGCCCCCGCGGTCGGTGACGAGCGGCGCGGCGACTGACCGCTGCCACCTGGGACACCATTATGCTGCTCCGCCCGGCACCCCCTGTATGCACCGCCTGCGGGCCCTGGGGCTGGCGCTGACCGTCCTCGGCCTCGGCGCCTACGGGGTCGGCGTCGGCGTTCCCTACGAGGGCAGGGCCTTCTCGTTGACCTTCGTGATGGTCGGCCTGACCGTCCTGACGCTCGGAGGGTGGGAATGATCGACGCCATCCGCTTCGGGGACGGGGGCGTCGACCGACCCGACGCCGATTCGGCCGAGGCACTGCGGGCGGCCCGCGACGGGACACGGACGACCTGGATCCGGGCGACAGAGGCGACCGAGACGGACCTCTCCACGATCGGCGAGGCGCTCGACCTCCACGACCTCACCCTCGAGGACGTCCGCCAGGACGTGCGTCCGAAGACCGAGGAGTTCGACGACTACACCTTCGTCGTGCTGAAGGACGCCGAACTCCGTCGGGGTGAGCAGGCATTCCGCGACGAGATCGACGCCGAGTCCCTCGGGATCTTCGTCGGCGAGAACTGGCTCGTCACGGTCGCCACCGGCCCGGTTCCGGCGGTCGACGCCGTCTGGGACGCCGTCGCCAGAGAGGACTCGCGGCTGCTGGCCCGCGGGCCGGACTTCGCGGCCTACCGCGTGGTCGACGGCCTGATCGACCAGTACTTCGACATCCTCGACCGCATCGAGACCCAGATCGAGTCCATCGAGGAGAGCGTCGTCGACACGACGGACATCGAGGTCCTGGAGGAGATAAACAGCGTCCGGCGGGACCTGCTGGCCTTCCGGAAGATCGCCTGGCCCTCCCGCGAGGCGCTGAACGCCCTCGCAAGGGGTGATCCGGAGTACGTCACGGAGCCAACGGAGAAGTACTTCCGCGACGTCTCGGACAACCTCTTCCAGGTGGTCGACCTCATCGAGACCTACCGCGACCTGACGACGGGGACGCGGGACATCTACCTCAACACCCTCTCGCAGTCGACGAACGAGGTGATGAAGGCGCTGACGGTCGTCGCGACCATCTTCATCCCGCTCACCTTCGTCGTCGGGGTGTACGGCATGAACTTCGCGAACACCGGGGACGCGCCGCTGAACATGCCAGAACTCCAGTGGACGTACGGCTACCCGGCCGTGATGCTCGGGATGGCCCTCGTGGTCGGGATTCTGGTGCTGTACTTCCGGCAGCAGGACTGGATTTGACTGCCACCGGCGGTCGTGGCCTTCATCACGCGTCGCCGCGAGGACACGACCAGCAGGATGGTCGCAGATCAGTTCGTCGACCTCGTCGGGACGGACCCGCTGGTCCAGGGGCTGGTCGGCGGCGTCGTCATCGCGGCCCTGAACCTCGTCGGCGCCTCGCTCGTCCTCGTCTGGCGCAACCCGAGCGAGCGGGCACTCGACGGTGCCCTCGGGTTCGCGGCGGGCGTCATGCTCGCCGCGAGTTTCACCAGCCTCATCCTCCCGGGCATCGAGGCGACCCCGGGTGGTAGTCCGCTCCCCGTGCTCGGCGGGGTGCTCGTCGGCGTGGCCTTCCTCGACCGCGCCGACGTGCTCGTCCCCCACGCCCACTACCTCCTCTCGGGCCGCAAGCGGACCGACGCGGCCAACCCGGGCGAGACCCTCCCCGTCTCCGACGAGCGCCTCGCCGCGCTCGTGTTGTTCGTCCTCGCCATCACGCTGCACAACATGCCCGAAGGTCTCGCCGTTGGCGTCGGCTTCGGCTCGGGCGACGTCGGCAACGCCCTCGCGCTGATGCTCGCCATCGGCATTCAGAACGTCCCCGAGGGCCTGGCCGTCTCCGTCGCGGCGATCAACGCGGGCCTCGACCGGCGGCTCTACGCCGCCTTCGCCGGCCTCCGTGCCGGCCTGGTCGAGATTCCGCTGGCCGTCTTCGGCGCCGCCGCGGTCGGGGTCGCCTCCGGCCTGTTGCCCTACGCGATGGGCTTCGCCGCGGGGGCGATGCTGTTCGTCATCAGCGACGAGATCGTGCCCGAGACGCACACGCGGGGCAACGAGCGAATCGCCACCATAGGGACCATGCTGGGCGTCGTCGTCATGCTCTTTCTCGACGTGTCGCTGGCGGCGTGAGAAGACAGGACTGAAGAGTCGTCGCCGGCAAGCTACGAACATGGGTTTTGGAAGCTACGACGAGTCCGAACAGGCGGACGGGGACGAGAACGACTTCGACGAGGAAGACGCCGTGACGGTCCACGAACACGCCCACGACGGTGACCTGGACTTCGAGTCGGACGCGTCCCGGGCGGAGCTCCTCGACCAGCTCGAAGAGATGAAGTGACCGGCGAGCGGGCGCGCGAGACGCCCGGCGTGTGCCAGCACCGTCAGTCTGCCCGGTAGTCCGCCCGTCTCAGGCCGGAGCGCCGTCGGGCAGTTCGATGGTGACGGGCTCGTTGAAGTCGGCGAAGGTCATCGTCATGTCGATGGAACTCTCCTGTCCCTGTGCCGTCATGTTCATCGCCATGTCGATCTGGCGGACGTGGTAGGTCTCCGCGTCGACGTACTGCGTGACCTCGATGTCTTCGAACTCGACGTTCTCACCGATACCGCTGGTCCCGGCCTGCTGCGAGACCATGGCCCGGAGGTCGGCCGGGTCGGGTCGGAGCGACACGACCCAGACCGAGTTTCCGTCGACGGTGTCGCTCCCGGTGACCTCGATGGAGGCGTTCTGGAGGATCTCCTGCTGGAGCGCGAGCTGATTGTTGTTCTGCTGCCAGAGGTTCTGGCCGCTCAGGTCCTGGGTCTGCCACTGGTCGTTGACCTGCATGTAGGCCGTGTTGCCGATGACGTACTGGGTCAACTGGACGCTCCGGCCGGCGCTCATCTCCAGGGCCATCCGCATCCGCTCGTTGGGGATGTCCATGGCGCCGTCTGCGGTCATCGTCACCTCCTGATTCGGCGAGGAGACGGTCATGTCCATCGTGAACGTCGCCGTCTCCACGCTCTGCATCTCTCGCGTGACGTTCTCCTGGAGCGCCTGGGCGGAGGGCGCGTTCGAGGCGTCGAGGGAATCGCCGCCACTGGAGCACCCCGCAGACGCGACGAGGAGGGCGAGGAGGGCCGTGACGACGAGTGTACGGGTACGTGTCCGCATACTACACACCCGGTGAGAGCAAGAAATAAAGGTTGCCGTTCGGTCGACGTCGCCCCACCCACTCCGAAACGGGTGGATATTGCCGATTCACGCTCGCGGGGAGTGCTCCCGCCCCCGTGACGGCCCTCCACGACGCGTCGTCGCGGCGCCATCTGGTGGTTTCTCCGGCCGGTCGGCCCCGATTCCGGCTCGCGGCGGTCGCGTGGCGGGTGGCGACGCCCGACGACGGGTGCACCTCGCCAACGTCCCGGGTTCGGCACCGGCAGAAACCGGGAGTGCCCGAGAGCGCTCGCGGGTGGGCGTCAGAGATACGTGCAGTGGTTGCCGGTAGGCGGGAGTGCGGGTAGCGTTTACAGGAGAGCGCGGCCTTATGAGGTGAGCAGCCATACGGTACGTCGATGACCGACCCGTACCCGACGCGCGTCGGGCAGAGACGACGCGGCGTCGGCGAGGAGGGACGACGATGACGCAAGGAGCAACGGACGCACGGACGACGGAGGAGCAGGGCGACGACCACCTCGACGAGATCGAGGACGGGGCTGGCTGCACCGAGATCTGGGAGCACCTCTCGGAGCGCCGCGACGCCGACGACTGACCGTGGCCGGACGGGACCCTTTTACCAACGCCTTTCCTACTCGACAGCCATGACAGAGGACGGGGACGAGGTGCAGCCGCCGACCGACCGGGAGTCACCGGTCGGGACGCCGGTGATCCGCGGCGACCCGTCTTTGACCGGCGAGCGGGCCCGCGAGGCCCTGGAGTTCGACCCGGACGACCCCGAGAGCCTCGCGCTCGCGGCGGAGACGGTCGGCGCCTTCGCCGACAATACGGCGGGGGCAGACGACAACGTCTTCATGCTCCGCGGCGCGGCCGCGTGTGCCGCGCTCGTGCGCGGCGAGGGCTCCTACAAGGACGCCGCCGAGCGGGCCGGTGACGGCGTGACCGTCTCGTTCATCCGCAAGTGGTCTCGCGTCCACGACCTTCCGCGGTCGATCCGGCGCCACGTCGCCAAGGGCGAGATCGCGCCCACGGCCGCGAAACACGTCGCGCGCGTCTCCGGCGAGGCGCGCCTCCACCTCGCCTGGGCGGTCCTCGACCACGCCATGACCGTCCGGCAGGTCCGCTCGGTCGCCAGCGCTGTCAACGACGGCGCCGACGTCGAGACGGCCCTCGCCCGGCAGGGTATCACGCTGGGGGAACTGGAGATGCGGCTCCCGCCGGACGTCTACTGTGAACTCCGGCGGCGGGCGTCGCTGGACGACAGCGAGCCGGGCCCCCTCGTGGCCGAGGCCCTCGAGACTGCCTTCGAAGACGGCTGACCGTAAGGACTTATAGGCCGACTCTCGGACTGTTCGCCGAGGGCCGGTAGCTCAGTTAGGGAGAGCGTCTGGCTTTTAACGCAGTCGACCACGCGGTCGGTGCGGAAGAGACCAGATGGTCGGGGGTTCAAATCCCTCCCGGCCCGTGCAGGGAGGAGCGTCGCGACGACCGAACCGGCAGGACGGATTTGAACCCTGCCAGCGGCAGCCCGCGGAGCGAAGCGAGCAGGAACCGCTGGCTCCGGTTCAAATCCCTCCCGGCCCGCTACACCTCTTTTTTACGCCTCGGGTGGCTCGCGGCTTCGCCGCTCGCCACCGCTCAGCGCAAAAAAAAAAAAACTAGGTGAATACAGCCGGATGCTCGGCCTTCGGCCTCGCATCCGGTGAAACGCCTCGCAACGCTCGGCGTATGCCTGGCTCGGTGTGGGGAGGTGAGCCACGCCGAACCCCGTACTCACTGGGCCTCGTAGAACTCGTCGACCTCTTCCATGGGGACCGCGGGCGTCGCTGCGGAGACGTACTCCAGGGCGACATCGCCGGTGTTCTCGATGCCGTGGTCGGCAATTGTGGGGACGTGGACGAGGTCGCCCGTCTCCACGGTCCTCGTTTCCTCACCGACAGTCGTCCGGCCCTCGCCGGCGACGATCACGTAGACCTGCTCGGGGTCGTGGCTGTGGATCACCTGCTCGGATCCGGGGTCGACCTCGACCCAGGTGATCGTCAGGTCGGTCTCGGGACCGTCTCGCTCGGAGTGGAGGACGTGAGAGACGAGACCGTCACCACGCGACAGCGTCGGTGCCGTCTCGCTGTTTGATGCGTGCATCGAATCGCTCCACGTGGGTACTGCACGCACGACGAGGTGAGCCGTGGGGAAGGGCGGAGGGTGCACGACGGGTCGATGTCGCGACGGCCGCCTGACCGCGGTGGTGGGGCGCGCTTACGGTGTCCGGTCAGGCGACTTCGATCGATCCGTCGGCGGAGACGGTCACTTCGGCGTCCTCGACGTCGAACGTGACTGCGTCGTCCTCGCTCTCCAGGACCGCCCGGAGTTCGTCCCAGTCGACCGCACCCTCGAATCCGTCGAGGTCGTCTTCGTCCAGGTCGGTCGCGTCCACGACCGCCTCGAGGATGGCAACGCTGGCGGGTGTCGGATTGACCCACTCCCCCTCCTCACCCTCGCGCATGATGTAGACCTCGCCCTCCTCTGAACTCATACGGGTCGGTAGTTCCGCAGTATCGGTTATAACTCCGGGCCAGAAATTTCAGGATCTGAAGCAGCCCAGGCCCGGAAATTGGCACTTCGACCGGCGCGTGCGAATGCCGGACCGTGCACCGGCGACCGGTCCGCTCCGAGGGCCGGGACGTAGCAGGGGCTCGACGGATCGAGCGTGGGACGGGGAAACCCCGTCCCGGCCGGTTGGAGGATGACGTCGCCGGTTAGGAATCTGTCAGAGGCACGGTCCGGTTCGCTCTCCCCCCAACGCGGCAACCTACACGACATCCCGGATCACTATAGATGTGGGGCATGAATATTCAGGGGTGCCGCGGTCACGTCCGGCGGTCGGCGCCCGTCCCGAGTCGATCGGACGGGCCGTCACTCGCCCCCTCGCCCGGCTGGACGGTCAGTCTACGTTCTCGCGCTGGTAACTTCCCTCGTATGTGTCCGCGTGGGCGGCCTCTGCCAGGACGAGCTGGGCGATTCGGGCGCCACGTTCGAGTTCGATGGGGTGGTAGACCTCGAGGAGCCCCTCGCCGCGGCCCTCGTAGCCGGCGTCCCAGACGGCCGTGTCGAGCATACAGGAGTTGCGCAACAGCGAGGACCGGGGGTACAGAAAGCCCACGTGGCCCTCGGGGATTTCGATGCGGTCGCCGTACCTGACGACGTATCCACCCGGGCCGAGACTGTAGACGTCGTCGGTCGACGCGACCGCCTCGCGGTCGCCGACGGTCTTGCCGGCACGCTCGATCCGGCCGGGTTCGACCTGTTCGAAGACGGCGTCGAGGGTGAGGTCGACGCCGTTGGGCTGGATCTGGTCGTCGCGCGGGGACGCGACGTGGTCCGCGACGAACCGTCCGCTCTTGAACATGACCGGCCCTGCGACCACCGGCGCCTTAGCGATACCGGACGGCGTCGGGCTGGGCCGCGGTTCCCTGGCTCGGTTCCCGGCGTCGCAAGGGACGTGCGATTACACATGATTTATGTCTACGGATGGCCCATCTCGGAACGCTATGGGACAGACGCTTACAGAGAAAATTCTCGACGACCACCTCGTCGAGGGCGAGCTCGAGCCCGGTGAGGAAATCGGGATCGAGATCGACCAGGTCCTGACGCAGGACACGACGGGGACGCTCGTCTGGCTCCAGTTCGAGGCCCTCGGCCTCGACGAGGTCCAGACGGAACTCGCTGCACAGTACTGCGACCACCAGACCTACCAGTTCGACTTTAAGAACACGGACGACCACCGCTTCCTTCGCTCTGCGGCCGGCACGTTCGGCGCCTACTTCTCCCGTCCCGGCAACGGGATCTGCCACAACGTCCACCGCGAGAACTTCGCCGCGCCGGGCAAGACGATGCTCGGCTCGGACTCCCACACCCCGACGCCGGGCGGACTCGGGGAACTCGCCATCGGCTCGGGTGGCCTCGACGTCGCCGTCGCGATGGGCGGCGGCGCCTACTATATCGACATGCCCGAGGTCACGAACGTGCGCCTCGAGGGCGAACTGCCCGAGTGGGCTACCGCGAAGGACGTCATCCTCGAGATGCTCCGTCGCCTCTCCGTGAAGGGCGGCGTCGGCAAGATCTTCGAGTACACGGGCCCGGGCGTGGAGACGCTTTCGGCGCCCGAGCGGATGACCATCACGAACATGGGGACCGAACTCGGCGCGACGTCGAGCATCTTCCCCACCGACGAGCGCACGAAGGAGTACCTGGAGCGCGTCGGCCGCGGCGACGAGTACGAGGAACTCCAGCCCGACGAGGACGCCGAGTACCACGATCAGATCACGATCGACCTCTCGGACCTCGAACCGCTGATCGCGCAGCCGTCGATGCCCGACAACGTCGTCCCGGTCAGCGAGGCCGCGGGCCAGGACGTCGAGCAGGTCATCATCGGCTCCTGTACCAACGGCGGCTACGAGGACATCCTCCCGGCCGCGAAGATGCTCGAGGGCCGCTCGATCCAGCCCGACACCGAGATGATCGTCGCGCCCGGGTCGAAGAAGGCCAGCGAGATGCTCGCGCGCCAGGGCTGGACGGCCGAGATGATGGCCGCCGGCGTCAACTACTCCGAGTCGACCTGTGGTGCCTGCATCGGCATCGGCCACGTGCCCGGGAGCGACTCGGTCTCGCTGCGGACGTTCAACCGCAACTTCGAGGGTCGCTCGGGCATCGAGGACGACAACGTCTACCTCTGCTCGCCCGAGGTCGCCACCGCGGCGGCCATCGCCGGCGAGATCGTCGATCCGCGCGACCTCGCCGACGAACTCGGTGACCTCGAGGACCCCGGCTTCGAGCTGCCCGACGAGTACGCGGGCGCCGAGAACGACATCATCACGCCCGACGACCCGGTCGACGACGACCTCGTCAAGGGCCCGAACATCGGCGACGTGCCGCTGAAGGACCCCCTCGACCCCGACATCGAGGGTGAGGCCCTCCTCAAGATGGAGGACAACATCACGACCGACCACATCATCCCTGCCACGCAGGACATCCTGATGTACCGGTCGAACATCCCGAAGCTCTCCGAGTTCACCCTCTCGCGCGTCGACGACACCTTCGCGCAGCGTGCACTCGACGCCGACGGCGGCTTCCTCGTCGCCGGCGAGAACTACGGCCAGGGCTCCTCCCGCGAGCACGCGGCCCTGTGCCCGATGTACCTTGGCATCGAGGGCGTCCTCGCCCAGAGCTTCGCCCGCATCCACAAGGCGAACCTCTTCAACTTCGGCATCGTGCCGCTGGAGATCGACGCCGCCGACTACGAGAACATCGAGCAGGGCGACGACATCGAGATCGTCGACGACGTCGCCGAGGCGGTCCGCAGCGGTCAGGAGGAGTTCACGGTCCGCGTGAACGACGACTGGGAGCTGACGGCCACCCTCGACGCCTCCGAGCGCGAGCGCCAGATCCTCGCGGACGGTGGCAAGCTGACCCACGTCAAGCAGCAGCACGACGAGGGCGGCGCGGCACCCGCCGACGACTGAGCCGACACCAGCTTCTCCGTTTTTTCACGGCCGGCCGAGCGTCGCGTCCCGAGGACAAGCGGTATTGGCCTTGCCCGTCTCCGCCCGACATGGACCCACGCGTTCGCGACCACGCCGAGACGCTCGTCGACTGGAGCGCCCGGATCGAGCGAGGCGACGACGTCGTGCTGCGGGTCGATGAGGGCGCCCACGACCTGGCCGTCGCCGTCGCCGAGGCACTCGGAGAGCGCGAGGCGAACCTCTTGGCGACCTACGATTCCGGCGAGGTCTCCCGGGCCTACCTCCGTGCCCACGAGGGCAACTTCGAATCCGATCCCCACTTCGAACTGGCGCTCTACGAGCGCGCCGACTGCGTCCTCTCACTCGGCGGCAGCCGGAACGTCAGCGCAACCGCCGACGTGCCTGGCGAGCGCCGACAGGCGTACGCCCGGTCGCGTCAGGCCATCCGGGAGGCGCGCCTCGACACCGACTGGGTCAAGACCGTCCACCCGACGCGGGCGCTGGCCCAGCGGGCGGACATGGCCTACGAGGAATACCAGGACTTCGTCTACGGGGCCGTGTTGCGCGACTGGGAGTCCCTCGCCGACGAGATGGGCCGCCTGAAGCGGCTCCTGGACGAGGGGAGCGTGGTCCGCCTCCGGAAGGAGAGCGACGGGACAGACCTCACCACGTCCATCGCCGGACGGACCGCGATCAACAGCGCGGCGTCGGTGGCCTACGACTCCCACAACCTCCCGAGCGGCGAGGTGTTCACCGCCCCCGAGGCGACGGATGGCGTCGTCCACTTCGACGTGCCCATGACCGTCGAGGGTCGGCGCGTCCAGGACGTGCGACTGGAGTTCGACGACGGCGAGGTGGTCGACTGGGCGGCGGGCGCCGGCGAGGCCGCCATCGCCGAGGTGATCGAGACCGACGAGGGGGCGCGGCGCCTGGGCGAACTCGGCATTGGGATGAACCGCGGCATCGACCGACCGACGGACTCGATCCTCTTCGACGAGAAGATGGCCGGGACCGTCCACCTGGCGCTGGGCCGGGCCTACGGGGACTGCCTCCCGACCGGGGAGCCCGGGAACCAGAGCGCAGTCCACGTCGACCTCATCACCGATATGCAGGAGGAGGGGACCGAACTGGCCGTCGACGGCGAGGTCGTCCAGCGCGACGGCGTCTTCCGGTGGGAGGACGAGTAGCGCCGGACCCCTCACATCGCCAGCCGGACGAGCCAGAGCGCGGCCATCCCGGCGGCCATCGTCGCGAGAATGTTCTCGGTCCGCCAGGCGACGGCGGTCGCGACTCCCCCGGCGACGAGTTTGTCGACCGCGACGCCGCCGTCGGCCTGGACCACGACGAGCGACGGGAGGACGAGGGCCGCGAGGACCGCAGCGGGGACGTACTGCAGCGCCCGTTCGAGGCCCGCTGGCACCTCGTCGAGCAGGCCGAAGAGGCCGATGAACGAGAACCGGATGGCAAAGGTGACGAGCCCGATCACGACGACGACGCCCAGGATGGCGGCGGGCCCGTAGCTAGTCGCCATACTCGCCCTCCCCGATCCGTTCGGCCGCGAGCGCGGCACCGATGCCCGCGACGGCGCCCACGAGCAGGCCCACGTTCAGCGGGAGGTCCGCCCCGACCACGGCGACGACGCCCGCGACGACGGCCGCAACGACGCCGGGGCCATTTTCGATGGCCGGGACGAGCACGGCGAGAAAGACCAGCGGGACGGCGAACTCCAGCCCCCAGGCGTCGGGGATGCCGGTCCCGAGGAGGAACCCGGCGACCGTCGCGACCTGCCAGGCCCCCCAGAGCGTCGCGGCCACCCCGAGGTAGTACGCCCGCCGGTCGACCCCCTCGTCAGACCGGTAGGTGACGATCGAGAGGGCGTAGGCCTGGTCGGTCAGCAGGTAGGCCATCACCCCCTTCCAGACCGTCCGCACCCGCTGGAGGTACGGGGCGATCGACGCCGAGTACATCATCATCCGGAGGTTGATGACCGTCGCAGTCACGACGACCACCGCGAGCGGGGCGTCGGTGCCCAGCAGGTCGAGCGTCGCAAGCTGTGCCGCTCCGGCGAAGACGACGACCGACATCGAGACCGCCTCCCCGAGGTGCAAGCCCGCGTCGACCGCGGCGATACCGACGACCATCCCGAAGGGGACGATCCCCGGCAAGAGCGGCGAGACGTCGCGAACGCCGCGCCGAAGATCGGATCCGTCCATGCAGCAGGGTGGCCGTCGGCGGGTTTAACACCATAGGAACGCCGCCGCCCGGTCCGCTCCCGGACGAGGTGGCCAGGCCAAAGCTTGAGGAGCCAGCCGCCTGACTGCCACCCATGGCCTACCACCTCGTCGACACCGACGACCTGGACCAGTGGGACGACCGCCCGGCAGACGTCCGCTCGCTGAGCGTCGCCGCGGGCCTCGATCACGCCGACTCGCCGCTCGGCCTCCGCGTCTACGAGGCCGACCCCGGCGACCAGTTGCCCCTCGCCTACCACTACCACGACGAGCAGTACGAAGTGTTCTACGTCCTCGACGGGGCGCTGCACGTCGAGACGCCAGACGGCGAGTTCGTCGTGGAGACCGACCAGGCGTTCGTCGCCGAACCGGAGAGTCCCCACCTGGCGTTCAACCCCGAGGACGCGGACGCCCCGGTTCGCGTCCTCGCCATCGGCGCACCGACGGCCGACGACGCGCACCCCTACGAGCCAGACGAGGCGTAGTCGGGGCCCGACCGACGTCGCCGGCAGCCGAATGCAGGCCGCAGGTTCACCCGTGTCTGGACCGAAGTGGGGCTATGGTCGAGGAAGACATCGGTGAGGCGACCATCGTCTACGAGGATCCGGACGAGGGTACCGTCAGGCGGACCGTGGAGAACGAACACGTGGCGTACTTCCAGGATCACTGGATCGTCAAGACCGGGGAGGACGACGAGGGGCGGGACACGATCATGCGCATCCCGGCGACGCGGGTCTACCACGTCGAACGCACCGTCGAGGCCTTCGAGGAGGAGATCGCGACCCTGGCGGACCAGGTTCGGTCGATCACGGCCGACCTCCGCGAGAAGTTGCCCGTCGGGAGCGAGGACCGGACTCGGCAGCGCCGACGCGGCCGCGGTGGCCCGGTCGACATCGAGGTCGAACGCGGCCGCGAACCGGCCGAGGAGGGCCAGGCCGGGCCGGAGTCCGGCGGGTCGTAGGGACCGGTTCCGGGCGCGTTCGTCCGCGAACGCAAACAGGTGGGCTTTTCTGTCCCGACCGGTTTCGACTGGACAATGGCAGAGTTCACCGTCGCGGTCTCGGACCCGGACTCGGGCGAGACCCACCAGATCGACGTATCGGACCAGGACGCGAATCGGTTCGTCGGCCGCGAGATCGGCGACGAGGTCGAGGGCAGCGCCGTCGGCCTCGACGGCTTCACGCTGGAGATCACGGGTGGCTCCGACGACGCGGGCCGACCGATGCGCGGCGACGTCCGCGGGGCCGAACTCTCCGAACTCCTCCTCGAGGGCGGCACGGGCTACGAGCCGACCCGCGACGGCGAGCGCAAGCGCGTGACCGTCCGCGGCCGCGAGATCGGCGACGCGACGCGCCAGATCAACGCCCAGATCGTCGAGGGTGACGGCGACGTCGCCGACCTCCTCGCCGACGAGGAGTGACCGAGCGCGTCCCCTCCGACCACGACGCCGTCGCCCACCACCGGGTCCACCTCGAGACCGTCGGGCGGACCAGCCGCCCGCGAGTCCCCTTTCCCGCCGCGCTCGACGTGGCGGCAGACGACGTGGTCCGACTCTCGCTCGCCGGTCGTGACACCCACGCCCAGGTGACCGAGACGCTCGGTGGCGACCTCGCCGTCGAGGGCGCCTTCGACAACGCCCGGCTGGCGCGGACGGCCGACGAGGGCGAGAATCGCCTGCAGGCCTGGGTCGACGAGGCGGGCCTCGGCCCTGGCGATCCGATCGCGCTCGACGTGGTCACGTCGGGCTACGCCTTCGGCCTCCGGCGACCCGGCGAGCGGGTGGTCTACCAGGCGCGCGAACCGCCGTCGGACGCGCTCGCGGACATCGCGCGCGACCTGGACGGGTGAGCGGCTCTGGGGGCCCGGAGCGACCGATTCGCGGGCCTGAAACCGATTTTCCGAAATGATACTGGCGCGAAACCCTCAATATTCGTCCCTCGGTAGGTACCCCACGAGCGTCGATGTCGGAATCAGTCATCGCTGACTTCGTCGGCAAGTTCAACGCGGAGACGTCCGCGCACGGCGAGCCGACGCCAGGCCGCGTGGTCCTCAGCCAGAAACGGCTGGTCCTGGCCGCCGACGGCGACCACCGGCTGACGATTCCGCTCTCGTCGATCTTCGACGTCGCCGTCGGCCACGTCCCGCCGGACCTCGGGGACTTCTTCGACTCGACGGTCACCATCGCCTTCGAGCGGTCGGGCGACCGCTACGTGGCCGCCATCGAGGCCGACGACGACAAGATCCAGAAGTTCTCGACGGTCCTGTTCAAGGCCATCTGCAACGGGACGGAGATGACGGTCAAGCACCCGGCCCGCCGGGGTGGCCGGGTGACCGACGAGTCCTTCTTCCCCGCCCGGCTCTCGCTGCAACCGCGGTCCGTCTGTTTCACGAACGACGGTCGGTCGGTCGAGATCGACCTCTCGCACGTCACCAAGTTCGACCGGGGCACCCGCGAGATCGGCGGGACTCGCCGTCCGGTCCTCGAGGTCCGCCACATGGCCGAGGGCCAGGCCCTGACGACGCTGGCCGCCACACAGTCCGCCCGCAAGATGTCGATACTCGGGCGCTACCTCCGCATCGAGTACTCCGACCTCGTCGGTGAGCTCTCGGACGTCGAACTGACGACGGACAAGACCGAACTACTGGTCGCGCTGTACTCCGGTGCGGGCGTCCAGGGCGTCTCGCTGGCCGACGTCCTCGACATGGAGTCCTCGCAGGTCACGATGTTGCTGAACACGCTGGAGGACGAGGAACTCGTCGTCGACGGGGAAGACGGCACCGAACTGACGCCGAAGGGCCAGGTCGTCGTCTCGAACCACCTCGAGGACGTCAACTCGTAGGCCGCCCCGATTCCTTCCGCGGCCCTCGAACCCCCTCTCACGAGCCGCGCACCGGTCGCTCGCGAGTCGTCCCTCCCCTGATGCGTCCTCCGAAGCGCGCCCGAGAGGGAACCTCGCTACTCTTCCCCCATCGCGTCGCTCGCGATCGACCGCCCGCGGGCCTTCAGCGAGACGTCCCGCCGCACCCTGATCTCCTCGAGGATCCCCTGCTCGATCAACTGGTCGTAGATCTCCTCGACGCGGTCGACGTCCATGCCGACGAACTCGGGGATCTGGAAGGGTGAGACGCCCGAGTACAGGGCCATGAGGACCTCGCTCTCTGCATCGGTCAACTCGACTCCCGACGCGGTGTTCTGTTCGGCTCCCTGCCGCAGGAGCGAGGCGAGGACCTTCGCGTGCCGGCGGGTGCCCGAGACGTGGGTCTCGACCGCGGTCCCCTCCTCGGTGTGTTCGACCTCGACGATCGGTCGCTCGGTGCCCTGGACGGCACCGTCGTACTCGTCGACGGTGCCGACGTCGTCGATCTCGATCTCGACGAACCGGCCGCTGCCGAGGGCCAGGGCGACCGTGCCGTCCTCGATAGTAATGCGCCCCTTCTGCCAGCTCTCGTTCTGCACGACGCCACCCTTCACCGCGGGGTGTTTGGCGAAGATGACCTGCTTGTCCAGTATCGCGTTGAACAGTTGGGACTCGAAGCTCTCCAGGTCCTTCGGCGAGAGGAGCGTGACGTCCGAGCCGGTCTGGATGGAGATGTAGCCCGAGACCTGTGCGAGCGTCTCGTTGACGTCCTGCCGGCCCCGGATGCTCTGGATCTGCGTGAGGGGGATCGTCGCCTTCCCGTCGTTGGTCACGAGCAGCAGCCGGCGCGTCGAGAGGAGGATGCGGCCGCTGACCCACTCGACGTCCGGCACCTTGTGGCCGTCCACGACGACCTTCGCGAACTTCCCCATCGTGTCGGCCAGCGGTCGTTCTCCCTCGCTCATGGTTGCCTCCGTCGCTCTCCCGCTCTTGGACCGGGCCCCTCATAAACGGTCGCGCCTCGCCGGTGGGTCATGCCTCACGACCACCGAGTTTCGAGAGCGCCGAGAAGGTCTGCTGGCGGACCGTCTCGTCCTCCGTCTCCTCCAGCATCGTCTCCAGGCGACGCTTGGCCTCCTCGCCGCCGACCTTCCCGAGGGCGAACACCGCCTGGCCCCGGACGTCGCCGGCGGCCTCGTCGTCCTCGGCGACGGCGAGTAGCTTCCGCTCGACGTGGTCGCCGCCGACGGCCGCGAGACTGGTGGCGGCGAACTGGCTCGTCATGGGGTCGTCGTCGGCCAGGGCGTCGATCAGCGCGTCGACGACGGCCCGGTCGGGGTCGTCGACGACGCGCCCGAGCAGCCAGGCGGTGTTGCGCCGCTGGGCGACCTGGGTGCTCTCCTCCAGCAGTTCGACGAGCGGCTCC